>Ga0209434_1000376_pt1 | contig 22288 bp, 37 predicted proteins | sample ETNvirnome_2_300_FD_184068 | JGI IMG/M metagenome (GOLD analysis project Ga0209434, IMG submission 184068) | Marine viral communities from the Pacific Ocean - ETNP_2_300 (SPAdes) (version 2) | ecosystem: Environmental > Aquatic > Marine > Oceanic | place: Pacific Ocean | collected 2013-06-22
GGATGTCTTTGGGCTCGCTCGGAGACCGGGTGACCAAGCTTGAAGACAAGCAAGACATTGTTGGTGGGGACATCCGAACCATGATGAAGAACCAAGCCAAGATGTGCCATGCCCTTAAAGTAGACTGCCAGTGAAGCCATTCCTGCTCGATTATGTTGAGTCTCTGGGCCACGCAGTATTCACTGAAGGCATCTACAATCTCAACATCGTGGGCATCCGAACGAAAGAGAGCAGCGCTAATACATTCGATGACCGGATGTGTGTTGTCTTTCGAGACGAACTGGGCTGGATCACTCGAACCTGGCCATGTACCACAGACCCTGGGCAATACTGGCGAGACAACCCCAGCAACGTGGCTGGCACCGCCATCCTTGTTCCCGGCCAGTACAGGGGTGTGTACAAGATTGGAAGGCACCGGGGCCAGTATGATGCCTTGGTCCAGCGTGGGTCAGCCGTAAAGGTCTACAGGGACGCCAACAAGGACGAGGTCTTGGACCATGACCCAGAATCAATCGAAGAGGGGTTCTTTGGGATAAACATCCACCAAGCCGGGCAAAACTCCACCGAAGTCAACAAGTGGAGTGCAGGCTGCCAAGTGTTCGCCAACAAGGACGACTTCGAGGAGTTCATGAGCATCTGCTATGCTGCTTGTAACAAGTGGGGTGATGGTTTCAGCTACACCCTCATTGACGAACCGGCAGCCTAATGGAACAAGAAGTCCTAACCGATAGTGCCAGCAGTGTGGTTACCGCATTGCTGGAGTACGGAGCGATGGGCATCTTTGCCATCTACTTGATCGTCACCAACTGGTTTGCCCAGAAGCGCATTGACCGCATGACGGGCACTATTGCGACCCAGTTGACGGAGCAGACTTCTAAGCTCGACGCGATCATCAAGAGCAAGGAAGAAGACAAGCTCAAGAAAGACATCGCCAAGATGATTGAGAACAAGGACACTTAGATAAACTTGAAAGCGATCCCAACTGCGGAGAGCACAAGTGAAATCAACGAGAAGGTCAAGGCTCGTCTACTGGCATGCCAACTGCGCCCCAAGTCATCGTGTCGAGTCGCGTAGTTCCAGTGCTGCTGTTGGTTCCACTGAGGCATTGCCTCAAAAAACTCAGGACACTTCCGCTCGTCATACACTTGATCTTCAGGAAGACGAAAGCGATACCACATGCACACACCAGCGTACTTCCGCTCCTTCCAGTTGGGCGGGTACTTAGCCCAAAGACCGCATCGTCCGCATCGTGCCATACATAAGAAATAACCCCGTCCTGGCCGTGACACCTGGACGGGGCTCAAATCTGCGGGAATGGTTGTACAAATTAACCCCACCACTGAGCCAATCCCAATGGCGGGGCTTTTCACACAACCCAAAATGTTCTTTACGAACGTTGGTCAGTTGACCGCAAAAATTAGCGATCATTTACTTTCTAACCAGACGCTTTCGAAAAGTCATGTAAAGCAGACTTCAGCCTTACCAGACTTGCCTTTGCATGACGCGAACCGTTCGCTCCATTGAAAACCAACTGTTGAGCTGCAGCCACTACACTGAGGGCTTCTTTCTCTGGAAAAGACCCTGAACTCTCCTGACGGCAGGGACTACATACATCATCTGTTCTCCATCCTAGAGAATGCTGTAGCGTGTCAGAAGAGCCAGGGGGGTGGTCAACCTTCGAATCCATCAGCAAGTTCATCAACAGATGTTTCTGGTTCTGGGGCTTTCTTTTCAGTGGTTGTATTTCCAGCAACAGCCGAAATGAACTGCTTCATCAGGTCTTTCAGTTCATCGTCGTTTGATTTTGACTGCTTCTTGCTCAGAACTTCGATCAAGTCCTTGTTTGCATCAGCCATGTTGATGTTGACATCGAGTGCTGGCACGCCGTTTTGATACCGAAGATCCATAGCGTTGTTCGCGTCGATCCACTTGCACGCAATAATGATGGACTCGTCACCATTTGGATTCGGTCGGATATCGGCTTCATACTCACCAAGCTTCCACTCACCATTCGGCTGTGAGTTTCTGATGTTCTTGACCATGGCCTTGAGAACGCCGTTACACATATTTTTCCAAATCTCAGCATCGATCTTGTTCGTCAATCCAGCGAGGGGCCAATGCGCTTTCTTTAGACGGGTACGATAGTTCTTCCATTCCTTCCTAGTCTTCTTGTCGATGAGATGCCCATCGAGCACGTCACGCAATTGAGACATGAACTCTGTCGTTTGGATAATCTTGGATGGACCCTTTTTAGTGCCTGCCGTTTCGGACATGCGCATTTTGTGTGGGTTTCTTGCCGTGGCTTGATCAATCAAGGACATTGGTTCTCCTACTCAGTGAAGTCTAGTTCTGGATCTGGAAGATCATTTTGCTTGGCCTTTTCAACCAAGTCTTTAACCTTTGTCTTCCGTCGTTTCTTTGGTGATTCATCTGCTTGGACATCAATAACATTGTCTTTGATTGTACCACTATCCTTAATTGACTCGTCATGCCCATTGTTGGCAGTGTCGACCCAAGCGTCATCATCAAAGTCGCTCTTAATGTCATGCTCGAGAACAGCTGTGGTTGATGGCGTGAGTGGAAGGTACTTGCAGATCCGCCGAATGACTGTCTTACGCCACATTTCTTCGGTGTGTTGAGCCCAAGGACCATTATCTGGACTGCGTGAATTGGACCGTATCTTATTGATTTGGTCCTTTCGCATGACCTCGACTTGGCGCTGTCCATCCTTGTAGTAGCAAACAGCATAAGCAATCTTCAATCCACCAGGATCATCATAGTTGACCTTGTGCCTTAGAGTCTCGCCACCATCAAGATCGAAGTGATGATCGAACTCGTCATTTTCGTGAACCACGCGAGCCACAAAGTGAGCAACTTCACCGGACCGTTTTACAAGATCCATCAATCCCGTGTACTCAATCCAAAGTTCAGCATCGTAGGACTTTGCTTTCTTGTTCCACATCGGAACCAGTGATGCGCGATGCAGAACACCGCCAGCCACAAGGTTCAACTCACACGCTTTGGCCAAGGCCAAGTACACAGAAGTTGGTGAGCATTGAACAAGGCGTTCATTCTTGGCTGCTTCGAACATGGCAACACGAATGATCCGATCAACATCCGTCCCTTTAGGAGCAATCTTTACGAGACTATTCCGCTTTGTTCCTAAAAATTCGTTGAGCGACGTAAGTTGGTCTCTTCGGCTAATTGCTGTCGTCATCTCTTGGCTCCATGATTCTAAGCATTCTGTTTCCAGGTTGCTCGGTAGTGTACTTTTTATAGAGGTTGGGTTCATCTGTCATGAAAGTCTTTTTATCAAAAACCCGACGATTCGATGTTTGTTTCCATGTGGCGAGTTGTGCTATTCCAAGCGATTCACCAATGCATTGGCGCAGCTGGTTTTCAAGTTCAGTTTTCTTTTCCGTCAGTTCTTTGTATTCGCTTCTTACTTTCAACAGCCGTTCGTACAAATCTCTTTCAGCAACCGTAGCTGCTCGTAGTTTCTCATCTTCGACTCGCGGGTGAATCTTACCAAGCACGTTGCGACACATAGGTGTGCCATCTGCTGGCGGTGGAGTTTCCTCTACTACATACTTCTGCCACCAATCTTCAGCGACATCAAGAATCTGCTCACCAAGCTCCTTGTCGCGTTCAAGACGGTAGACGCGAAAATCATCAAGGCTAAAAAGTGTCGCTATGTCCCAGTAAGGAGCGTCGAATATCTCCATGTAGGTGCGCATCTGCACCTCTACATCTAGTGGCACGTCAGTTGACCGAGTTTTACCCCACCCATTTCTTCTTCGGCGTGTCTTAGCGTCCATACCAAAAGTGATGCCATTTAGCTCAACCATTCGATCCGGCGTTCCAAAGATGCGCGGTCGAGTCGGATGCCAAGTTAAACCCTTCTCCCAAAGGCGACATCCCTCCCCAAGATGGAGTTCGTACAACTCGCATACGTATTTCTCCATGACCCGACCACGCATCAGGATTGAATTGTCTGAATCTTCCGATTCAAAAATTCCAGTTTTTTCAGACCACAACTTAAATAAGCTTCTTTCGAAACAACCAACTTTGTCTTTCGTGTCTGCTGACGCAACAAGTATGGCAGCCACGTCAGTGCCGCCCAGGCCCTTTTTGCGTTCAGCAAGCCATGCCGATCGTTCTTCTTGGTTCATGGTTGTTTTCTCCGAACTCAATCGTAGTATTGTATGGCAGGTGTGTCAAGGAGCCACACCCCGATGTGGACAAAACTTGTCCACTACGCTACTTTCGATTTATAAGGTGTGTCTAATGGTCATCGAAGACTATCGAAAAAGCCTGCCGAATCGAAGCACGCGTGTCGCATTCACAAAATGGTTGAATGAAGAACTTCAGAGATTCAATTTAACTTTAAGCATCGGCTATCTCCGTGACTTGGAGTATGGTCGAAAAACACCTTCGTTACCGCTTGCCATTGGTATTGAAAAATCGACTGGTGGTGTAGTATCTGTCAGAGAGTGGCCTGGGCTTAGTGCGGGCCTTCGTTCTTAATGGAGAAGACAATGAGCCTGAAAGAAAAAGTTGAAGCAATGAAAGTGGTCATGCATACAAAGGCATGTCGTCACGGGTATGACCTTTCAAATGTGATTGGTACGCTCTACGCATACATTGCAGAACTGGAAGCTAAAGCAACTGCCCCAGCACCCGCCAAGAAGGCGACCGCCAAGAAGGCACCTGCTAAGAAGGCACCTGCTAAGAAGGCACCTGCTAAGAAGACATCGAAAAAGTAGCTAGGCGTCGACTGGTTTCTTGAGTGTTGCCATTAGCAATTGATAGGCAACTGCGGACTCTTTTGCCTCAATGTGCTGTTGTAGAGCTTCGATGACTGATATCTGATTCAGTGCCTTTGCAACCATATCGTCGCTTGAGTCAAAGACTTCCATCGACTTTTCTTTCATGCAAATGGTCCATCTATCAGGCATGGTCCAGGTCTTTTTAATTTCATCGATGTCAGGCATTAGCATTCCTGTGGCTCGATAATGTTGGCGTATCCACATCCTTTGTACATTATAGGCACATTGTCAGTCCAATGCTGTATGGCCTCAATGATTGACAAGCGCCCATGATCGTAACATTGAGTGCTGAGTGATTTGTCACCTGTGATAGGGCACAACCACAGAAAACGAACAATCCCGTGAAGCGTGTTGCGTGTTTTCTCTGTCATCGACATCGCCGCATAGGGTGTCACTAAAAGCCATGCATAGACATGGTCGAGCAGCTCTTCATCCATGCCGCCATTTTCTTGATGAACTTCAAAGCAGTATTCATAAACGGCATCTGCAAGCCTATCTGCGTGCAAGATTCCACTGTTGGTAAATCTACCTGACTTTCCACTAATCATGTAGTCCAAGCCAAACGCAATGAACGTCACGTAGTGCCCATCTTCGATAAAGCCTTTGACGTTCTTAGCAATCGAATACAGTAGAAACTTGTTTTCTTTGCTTAGTGACCGAACCTTAGACCCTTTCATGTTTGAATGAATCAGCTCTTTGTCATCTTCAGTAAGGTATTGGTCTATCACTTCTTGCATGTCGTTAGTTTCACACGCAAATACTTCAGCCGACATCAGTGTTCTCCACCTTCAACAGTTTCTACAAGTTCAGGTTTTGACATCGGAAGAACGTTGTCTTCTTTGTTTTTGACCCATACATACACGCGTTTGTTCAGTAGCCTTCTACGTTGTCGATCATACCCCAACTGCCGCATGATATCGCCAACGCGCATCTCGTTACTGCGGGTCATTTGATACTTCTCGAGTCCAAGCGCCTTGGTCATGATTTCGCTGGTACTAAGGCTTCCCATGCTGATGTTCAGCCATTGCTCTATGACCTCATGCCATGGGTCGTACTGGCGGAAATCAGATGATTGTTCTTCCAGTTGTTGCTCTGCTTCATTTTCCAGGTACCACTTTTCACCATTGTTGAATGCAACCACTGCTTCTGCCCACAGTTGCGAACGATTGTTGATTGTCCAATCAGTGTCGATTTTACCAATTTGGATTGGCCAATACCTGCGCGAACCAGTCATGTCTGTGATGAATGCAGCTTTGTTTGTCGTCCCACAAAACACTGTGTGCCTTTTGAGCGTGATTGTCATCCTGGCATAAGGCAATCTAAACGTGTCTTCTTGAGCCGACAAAAACGCCTTGGTACTTGAGTTGTGCGCTCTTCTAATAGAGTCCAGCTCTGCAACCTCGTACAACCACGCTTTGCTGATTTGCATGTAGGCATTGGACGAACCAATATCCATTGGCGTATCGCAGAAATACTCATCGGACGCCAGAAGCCTGAATGTCGTACTTTTACGCGCTCCCTGTGGTCCAACTAAGATCAAGACACAGTCGGCCTTTACGCCAGGTTTGTAGGCTCTTGCAATGCATTGAATGAGCCACCTGCGGCCCATCTCCCGGTTCAGTTTCGTATCTTCGGCTCCGACTGCACGTATCAACCATTCATCTAATCTCGGAGTTCCGTCCCAAACCAAATCCTTCAACCAATCTGTCAGCGGATTCTTTCCGTTTTCTTCGGCAACGAAGCCAACAGACTCGACAATGCAATCGGTACTAAAGTGTGCGCTGTAGTGCTTGTACATCCATCGCTTGATTCTTGTAGCGTCCGTGTCTGAGAAATCCTTGTCGTCTATCTTGATGGCGTTTCTAAACGTGTCCATCCAGAGGCGCTTGTTCCACCTCCTGTCGTACATAAAAATAGTGGTCAGGTTTGGAACTGTTCCAAGAATCTTCTCACAACCATCTCTGTTTGTACTGGTTTCTAATCGTGAGATGACTCTTGATTGTGGTCCGTCTTGCTTACCTTTTTCGTAAGCGTCTTTTGCTGAAGCAAACAACTCACATAACGTTGGGGCACCAGGCCCAGTCAATACTTGATCAAGGTCGGGCACCATCGCCTCCATCTACGTCTGCGAGAGGAAGGCGATAGCAAGTTCTTGAACTCAACTGCATTTGAATCGTTTGCGCGTACTCGTCACCCTTGGCATCTGGATCAGTGCCAACATAAACTTCGACGTCATCTGGAATGCTTATTTTGCTTACACTTCCAAATGAACCAGATGTTCCACCGAACACAGCTACTCGCAACGATTCCCGCTCTGCTTCGGAGACAACCTTCAAGAAGTCAGTGAGACCCTCGACAAACAAAACTGAATCAATGTCCTTTGCATCACCCTTCAGCATTTTTACCGCATGTCGGTTCGGCATAAACAGGCCACCAGCTTGAAAGCCACTGGGCCACAGTGTCTTCGGTGCCCCATTGGTGCTAATCACAGCTCGACCATGAAGGCTGCAGAACGTTCCATTCGTATCGAACGCAGGCACAATCAGCCTCCACATCATGCTTCTCCCTCCTGGCCACCACCTTGGCCATTCGTAGTCACGTCTATTTGGAGTAACGCGAGCTACACCCGTTCGAGCGAGCGCGTCTAGATTTAGTCCCCTGCTTTTCAAAAAAGACAATACATCGTCGTCTTGGGCCAATTGATTTAGCTTGAAAGACTTCTTCCAAAGTGAATGAACCTCATTTATTGGTGGTCGTTTGCTTTCTGTTTTTTTAGGTATTTTAGGTTTTTCGGTTTTCATTGACTCAAGGTCGACTTTGGTTTCGAACCACTGTCTTACGCGATCCCGATCATTGTCGATAGCATCCTTGAACTTCTGTCCGCATAAGCAATAGCTCACAAGGTCTACGCCTGACCCGCCATTTCCACACCTATGACAACGCCATCCAAGCTTGTCATTGCGCAGACCTATCGGACCACGCTTGTCCGTACTGCCCCGTTGCTCGCTGTTGCAATACGGGCATGGACCGAATGAACCGCTTCTTCCTGGTTTCAATCCTAAATTACGTGCAGTTTCTGATACCGCAATAGACTCTACCTGCTTCAGCCACACTGTTGTTTCTCCGTGGTGTATTGATGATCACGCTGCCTTTATTTGGTACCTCACCTGCTGGTCGTGAGTGACCAACACCGACATTGAAATGCCAGCCTCAATTTGAGTTCTAGCAGCGTACCGAACAATAGTGTCAAGAGTTGCTGGCGGGCGTTTCCCATTCAACACACCCCATAGGTGAGTATGGCCACACCCCATGACTCTTGCACACTCCCGATAACTTCCGCCAATCGCATCCACTAATGCCTGTAGAGCCTTTGTTGTATCAATCACCAATGGCACACCATTGCTGTTCATGTTGTCTCCCTTTTGGTGTTGTCACCGTAGGCCACAGGTATGACATTGTCAAGAGATTGGATACACTACATTTTGTGTATGCTCTTTTATGGGCGCAATGTTGCTGATTTTGATATGATACCAAGGATGCATCACTCTCTTTCGTAGGGACACGCTATGGCTCTAAAGGTTTCTTCATACAATTCAACGGCGCTTCAACACAAAATTGTGTACCAAAGCACCGTCACGCAAACAACTGATATCGATGTACTTGGTTCATCTGGCACGCTTTATTCGTTGGATATCGATAACAACCACAGCGGTACAATCTATTTCAAAGTTTATTTGTCTTCAGATGAGTACGTAGCTGCCGTCAGTGAACCTGATTTGATGTTCAGACTCCCAGCTAGCACACAAAAACTAATCAGTATGCCAGGTGGACTACCTTTTTCTCAACTAACGTTCTGGGCTAATGACGCACCTGGAACAACATCTACTTCGGCTCCTGGCGGGACCGTCCTTCTCACTGCTGTTTGCGGATAGGGGTTCAACATGGCTGTCAACACAAGTGTCGTTTCTGATCCTCTGTATACAACCGTTGTCGTTGATACTAATGCCAATACGGAAACGCCTGAAACGTTCAACGACGCAAATACAACCGTTTATCAGATTGAAATCATCAATCCCAACAGCTCATCTGTGTGGGTTCGGATCAACTGGGCTGCGTCTGGAACTGCAACGTCTACACAAAACGACAACATCTTCTACTGTCCTGGTACAAGCACTTGCTATTATGTGATTGGTACTGGCTATGCAATTGAAGCTGGCCTCCAAGTATGGTGTTCGACTGAAAAAGGACTTGGTGGTGGGGCTATCACCCTGAACAGCCCAACCTCAAAGGTCACTGTTCGAATGGCGCTCAAAGACACCTGATTCCTGCACAATGGTCCCATTTGGCCACAATTTTTTGTTGGACTTGTTGGGACCATTGCCAAGCTTGATGAAGCCTCGTTGTTCAAGGTTCTGTACTGCGCCAAATACCGCTCGGTAAGTGTTGCGTGAGCCGTCACAATCAGTAGTTAAGTCTTCGGAAATCGTGTTGATTGTTTCAACTCCAGGCTCTGTAAGCACGTATGAAAGGACTACGCCACGTAGAGAGTTTTGACGGATTATTCCAGACAATGACATGGTGTTTCTCCTATAAGTCTTGGTAGGTAAGTTCTTTGGCTGGCTCGCAACTCTTGAGCACACAACTCTTGAGCACAGTTTCGTCCCAGTAGTAGATGGTCATTGGGTCGTGCCATGCTGGTCTGTACGCTTTGATTGCAGCTGGCTTGTTAAGCCCAACGCACATGATGGTTGCCTTACATAAGTAAAACCCATTGCTGGCTTCAATCACCCATTCCTTGTGGTCTACCAACTCATCAAAGACCCTGTAGTTGTAGAACTCACCGTCGTAGTCCTGGGCCATTGCAAGGCTGACCAGTAGCATTAATTTAGCCATGTTTATCCTTAGGGCTGGGGCGGGTGGAATCGAACCACCAACCTTCGGGGTAACAACCCGATGCGCTGCCAGTTGCGCTACACCCCATTGGTCTAAGTTCCTTCACAACACGAATGACATGTCTTGCATGGCTTTCCTTCATCGGTAGGTTGATAGCAACTCCATGTCTGCTCAAGGTCTACACCCAAAGCTTTCGCCTTCTTAATGATGTCTGCCTTAGACCTCTGAACCATTGGTGCAGTTACTTTGATTCCAGTGTCCGCTTCGGTCAGAGTATTGAGCGCATCAACCCATGCAGGTCTGCAATCCGGGTAAGGCTCATCGTCTGCATTCGCGCCCAACCAAACGTCTGTGTACCCACGAGATTTTGCAATGTTCACCGCGTGTGCCACCAGTATCAAGTTGCGCCCAGGCAGGATGCGAAGGCCGTCAGTCCCTACTCCTGTCCGCATCGAAGCATCTACCCCTGATATTTCACAAGGCAGTTCAATCACCTGAACCAGGCGCTCATTCGCCCACCGTCGAACAACCCTGCGTTCCTGCTCTGCAGCTGGATGTCCGTAGTCAATAAACAACACGGCACCAAGCTTTCCATCTCGGTAAGCGATTTCTGCAAGCATGGTGGAATCTACGCCACCTGACATTAGGACTACTACTCGTTGCATGGGTTCTTCCTTGAAAAAAGACATTGCTGGGTTGTTGCTGCTTGCAGTCGTGGAATGGTGCTTGGGAACTGAACAGCGCTTGTTCCATCAACGGATTGAGCCCCAGCGCACTGTGCCATTCTGATTCTGCGTACTGTGTTCACTCGGGCAATATGGTAGTAGCAACCTACATGTCGAGCGAAGCCGCCCCATTGGGCAATTGTTTTAAGCTTCCATTCCGTAGAGCCACCCAAGAAGATCCCTCGACCTGGCTTCATTAGTGGAGCTACATCCTCTGGTGTCATGCCATCCTGTACAGCGATTAGAACCATCGGATGACTGAGTCGGTCTAACCATTTAGAAGTAAGATCCAACGATGACAGTCCACCACCAACTATGTCTGGAGCCACTACCCAATCTGCATTTTTACCAATTCGGTCAAATGCCCACTGGAATGCATCTGCATCGAATGGTCGGCCTTGCTGATGACAACCCCATGCTCCGTTGTCCAAGGCGTAAGGAGCAAAAGTACCATCAGTCCACAGTTGAGCCCGCTTACCCTTTGACCGACGCAACGTGTCAGGCGATAGCAATAGTCGCCAACTACGAGCTTTCAGAGCGTCAAGAGTGGTGCGAGTACCAGTACTGCTAGCGTACATGATCATTCATCCGACTCGCCGTGAGTGTCACACATCCCCCAGCCGGTGTCGAAGAAGATGGCCTCATAGTCGAGGCCAAGCTCCTTCATGTACAAGCACGCAGCTGTAGAGTCCTTGCCGCCACTGACTGAGACCACCACACGTCGGTCACCAATCTTCTCTTTGACTTCCTCGATGTCGTGGTACTCAATCATGCTGGCCCCTAGAACGGCACGCTGTCGTCTGAGACGTACGTTGATTGCGACTGTGGCGCAGATGGCCTGGAGTTGCTGTTTTCAGGGCGAGTCATAAACTCCACACGGTCAGCAACAATCTCTGTGCTCCGTCGTTGGTTGCCTTCCTTGTCTTCCCACTGACGAGTGCGGATCTTGCCCTCAACAGCAACCTTAGACCCCTTGTCCAGGTACTGCTCGCAGTTCTCAGCCTGCTTGCCAAACACAACTACCGAGTGCCACTCGGTGTGGTCCTTCCATTCGTCCCCGTCCTTTACCCGCTCGTTCGTTGCAATCCGTAGATTGGCAATCGGCAGACCGGAGTTGGCCTTTCGGACCTCGGGGGCTTGCCCCAGGTTTCCTGTGATAATGACTCGATTCATGCTTCTCTCTCCTTTTTGGTTAATGATACGGGCGCATGCCCGGTTGCGGTTTCCTGCATGATTCCTTTAATATCGTCGAGCAGCAGTTCGGCGGTAAAATCTCTAAAGTCACATCTAGTGCAAGCACGAGACCTGACCACAAAGTCTTGCGTGTACCACCCAACAACTCTCTTGGCGTGGTTCATCTCCCAACCCTTGCCTGGATTGTTGATTGTTCTGGAAGCCGTCACTTTCGTTTTTTCTCCACATTCAGGACACATCATCTTCAAATACCATTGCTACAGTTCCTGCACAGTGCAGCCAAGTTCACGGTAGAACTTCGCGCGCTTCTTATGCAGGTAGTACAACGGCTTGCTGTTATCGACCAAATCAACAACAATCGGTTCTTTTTTATTGTCTGCTGTTCGCATGATGCGACCGATTCTTTGTTGAATGCGACCCATTGCCTTGGTCGGTGTGGTCAATATCACCGTGTCTAAACCTGGAAGGTCCAATCCCTCGTCAGCTACGGTCGTGGCAAAGATAGCCTTTACCTCTCGATTGTTAGCTGCCTCGAGCACTTCTGCTCTCTGCTTCTTCGACATCTTTCCAACCAACGCAGCCGCACTCCAACCATTATTGGCAACCAGTTCTGCCATGTCGATGCAATGTTGAACTCGGTCAGACAAGACCAACACTTGGCGTCCATCAGAAACAAAGTCCAAAACCATTGAAAGAATCTGCTCGTTTCGTGCTTCGTCCTTACACATCCGCGTGATGAGCTTCGGCCAATCCATATGACCAGGAATCGACCAACGCGTGCGCGTGAACTGAATCCTCGGTGCAAGAACGCGACCGGCATCAATCAACTCTTGGGTTGTGATGCGGTACAGTTCTTTGCCAAAGTGCCAGTACAGGATGGCGCTCAGTCCATCCGGTCGATCAGGCGTTGCTGTTAAGCCCAACCGAATCTTTGCTGGCATGGACATCATCACCTGACTGAACGTCTGCGCTGGAACGTGGTGGGCCTCATCCACAATGCACATCCCGAACTGAGTTGACCACTCGTGTAGTTCTTCCCAACGTCCTTTGGCTAACGACTGGAACATTGCAATCACAATCTGTCCTGAGTCGTCCCGCTTGCCGCCGCCGCAGATGGTGACCGTAGGAACATCACCGTTGATTGTCTGCAGCTGGGCCTCGATGCGATCCTTCCATTGCTTTGCCAAATCATGTGTGTGGACCAACACGACCGTTCTGGTAGCAAACTGGATCATGGCACCCAGACCAATCATCGTCTTGCCCGCCCCGCACGGAGCAATCACAAGCCCTTCTTTCTGTCGTACCAACTGGTCCACGGCCTCGGTTTGATATGGCCGCAACTTTACACCGTCAGCAAATACAAGTGGCGCATCCTGATCTCGTAGTTTTGGGGAAGACTTGCGTGGAATAAACTGTAGGTCAGGCCAGTCAGCACCAAGTTTGATTCCCCTCGGAACCATCAAACCCATGCCCCACTTGTGTCGAATGGGAATCATCTGGCATGCGTAGACATGCGTGTCAGGCACCTGGACGTACTTACCGTTCTGCCTCAGTGCCATGGCTTGACTGTACTGAGGGTTCGGGCACCGGAACTTCTGCTTTATCTGATTAAGATACGGTGAGCCTGGAGGCAGGAACTTCCCGCCCCCAACGACGCATTTGGTGTCTGACATGGTGTTTCTCCTAACACTAAGTGTAGTGTGTGTTCTCTGTGGTGTAAACGGTGTTGAGGCATCTATCCGACCGCACTCACATGCCTCCCTGCTGAGTTCATAGGGTTCTGCCGGGAACCCATGGTCTATTCCTCGGCTGACCCCATAGTACAGATCCAAATCTCTTCCTCTGCGTCCCACTCAAGCATCCGCTCCATTGGGTCTGTTTTTGTGCCCATCAAGTACATCCCTGTGTTTTTCATCGCGATAGTGCGAAGCACGATATCTTCACTACCATCGTTCAGATTCACCAGCTTGATGTACATCTCGTGGATCTCTTCGTTGTTTGAGTGCTCACCCTCTTCACCAGGATCGCCAACAAACTCTGACTGATCAGGCCAAGGCAAATCGTCGTCAGCTTGCTCAGACAAACGCGGTAGGCTGTCCTGCAACGAAAGCTTTTCGACGGGTGCAGCCTCCACCACTGGCTCTGGTTTGCGACGAATCACGCCCTCTGCCGCTACCGGTGGCTCCCAATCCTTGGGCGGATGCCAACCTACGTGCGGGATGCCCTCGATGCGCCTGGTCCTTTTTGTCCAGCTCATCGACTTCATTGTTGCGCCAACCGATAGCTTTGCCTTGTGCGGCATGTCTTCTTGGGCTTTCGGTACGTCAATACCATTGCCGATAAAGTCATAGCTACTAAGCGCAACCTCGTATGAGCTAATACCAGGATACAGGTTCATGGTCTGAATCCGTGCAAGCAAGTCAGTATCAGGCTTTACACCTTTGCCCGTCTGCTTGGGCTTGGGCTTGTCTTCCACCGTTGTTTCAGCCTCTACCTCGAAGACATCATCGACCTCGTCAACAATCTCGTCCGACCAATCATCATCAAACACTTCGTCGATTCCGTTCGACTCTACGACTTCTTGCACTGTCGGTTCGACATCTACCGTTTCCGCCCTATCAAAAAACCCGACTGGCGGATACCAACGATACGCCCTGGTGCCATCCGTCATCTGCCGTCGCCGCGTCCATTCAAGCATACGCATTGCTACACCAAGCGCTTGCTCCAATGTCCGATAGGAACCTGACGTAGGGTCATACAACTCAAACCGGTCAATAATTGTCTTGATTTCCACACCAATCTCATTGGCCGTCAATACGTCCGCCAACTTGTCGGCGTACACCTTCCCGATGTCATCGAAGTTTGGACCTGTCTTTTGACGTGGCCCAGTAGACTTCGCTACCGGTGCAGCTGCAAGCAAACCCATTTCCACTTCTTCAGATGTCAACTGCTGACCGTACTGACCAGCCATGTAGACCATCACGTTGGCAATAGATCGCTTGGTTGCTTTAATGTTGTCGTCTACCAAGGACTTTCCATCCGTGTGTGTAAATCGACCAACAAGGTTCTCATCATGTTTTGCTGCAAGGTACACACTATGAGCACCAACAGCCTGTTTGATTTCAAGCTTTTCCTTTTCGCTTGGCATCTTTACACCTCCCCGTGTTTTGTGTTCATTCTTCTGCTCCTTGAAGACCAGTTTCATAATCAACCAACTCACCAATCAAAGAAGCTAAGTGACGCTTGCTCTTCTCAGAAGCGTCGCCCCTATCGATCATTTGAATCTCTCGCTCGTCTTTGAAAATCTCTTCCCAATGGCCTTCTTTCCACAAGTCCCTGTACGTCCACTGCATGGCCGCAGCAAAGCCCAGCGGATGGTCCAGGTCGATGACCAGTGACTCCATCGGACACGGCACACTGGTGCCCTTGTCGTCAATGACCATGCAGTACTTGTCGTTCTCCTCTCCCCACGGACGGACAGTCAGTGACATGTCGTGCCGGAGCGGGAAGCCTGCCACCTCATCGCCCTTCACAAAGCGAACGGGCGTGCCAGTCACAACATCCATCTTAGCAATGGTCGGCAGTAGTTCGTCCCAAGTAAGTGTTCTCATGGTGTTTCTCCTTGTGGTGTTTAACCAGTTTGCCAGCAATGGCATCAATGGGCAATCACTTCTTGTACCTGGCGTTCATCTCAATACACTCACGGTAGTCCGCGTATGCATTGCGCAATGTACTGAGTTCAACTGTTGTGTCCAGCACGCGTAGGTCCAAAGCCTTCAGGTAAGCTGCAACCGCAACAACAACTTCAACTGCGGCTACAAAGCTCAGTGGTTTGCCATCCTTATCGTACAGTGATGAATGCTTTTCCATTAGAACGGACACCATTCAGACTCGTACTGCGATTGAGCTTCGTCATGTTCACGCGCAGCAGCGATCTGGTTGTCGAGGTACTCGAAGAAGTTCTTCTCAATGTAAGCCACTTCTTCGCCCGTCAACTCCACAAGCTCACCAGTATTTGAATCTACTGACTCGCCAATGTCCACCTCACCGTCACTGCCAGGGCAATCCCAGGTGCGCGGCGACCCCTCGATGTAGTCAATGTCTACTTCAATCTCGACATCGCCACGGATAATGTTCATCCCTGTGCTCGGCATGACGCACCTCCAATCACCAATCGGCCATTATCGAAATGCACCGCATCGGTATCCAATGCAAGCTGAAGAATCCGTTGGTCCCTGTCCGGTCCATATCTCTCCAACGTATTCGTCGAAGATGTGTACAACTCCTTGAACCCAGGAATATGAAAGAAGATGTCCCGAATATCAAAATCGAACTGCTCGTCTTCATCGATGTCCGTGGTGTACCAGAACGCACAGCGACTACCAAAGTCGTTGTCCTTGTACGTATGGTAGATTTCAAAGGTCAGCCCACCCTTGTCATCGAAGTCACGACGGTCATTGTCTGGTGCTGCATCGCAGTGCTGCTGAATAACTGCTTCACTACACTGGTAGCGAACCTCAAAGGCAACCTCGGGCTCGACGTATTCTGTTCTCATTGGCATGGTGTTGTTCTCCTGTTGTTATTTAATCATCGTTATGCTGAGTCATTCGCAACTCATCAATCAGTTGAAAGTATTCGCAAGTAGCGGTGCTTACTAAATGACATATTCGAGTGTCCGGTTTCGTCATCTACATAGCGAACAACGTCTACCCAATAAACCTCACCGGCTTTGATGCGACCGTCCTTATGGTCCTTGCGAGCCGTATGCTTCGACTGGCGTAGCACCTTGTGCCAACTCCCGTCATCCGCATCGAACGTGTAGCCATTACCGCTCAAGTCACGTTTGGGCTCTGGTTCGCTGGCATGGTTCTGATCGACGCGCTTGCTCGACCAGTAGCGTTGATATGCTTCTACATCATCGTGTCTTTGAAAAATCATGTGTTCCTCTGCGTGGTGTTACCGTAGCCTACCACGGCTACAGGTGTCGGTCAACAAACGTCCGATTGGTTCATTGTGTCATTCAATCGAGGTTCCCCCATTGGTTGGCCATCGCATTTGCGATGCCCTGGTAGGTCTTGGCTCGGAGCTTCCAGCGGTCATCACTGGGTCCAAGTCGGTTTTGTCCTGAGTCAGTTTGGTTGGCCCAGCGTGGTCGTCCGTTGACCATGCGCGGCTCAATGTCTTTCGTTCCGGTGAGTAGCGGCAGTCCCTTGAGCCACAGGCACGTGCGCTTGCTGGCATCGTGTCCGAACTGGTGCGGGTGAATGATTTGATCGTATTTGCGTATGCGCGTGCTGATGCAGCCAACTGGGTTCTCCAGAGCAATCCGTGGAATAGGCGCGTCGATCAGCTGCCTCACAAAGTCGAGCGCTTGTTCGGTTTTTGCTGCGCGCCCTGATCGACGCTTGTTCCAATGCAGTCCACTGCTACACAGGTACGTGCATGGTGGAAACGCAATCATCAAGTCCCAGTCGTCCTCAAGGATGTCAAGCACGGAGCCTTGGTAGTGCGGCCCCGGCACCTCGGTCGGAAGCAAGTCGCATGACATTGCATCGTGTCCAATCTTGCGGAAGGCATCGCGCACCGCTCCGCTGTATTCACAGGCCACAAGCACTCTCATGCTTCACCTCCACAGAGCACGCAGACAACCGACCGTCCACCATCGCGCGTTTCACGTTCAGGCTCGTCACACTCGCATTGCTTGACGTTCGTGGCACCTTCATTGCGTTTGAAGATCAGTGGTGATTTCGTGCGGTCAATGATTCCGCTATCGACCAAGCAGTAGACTGCGTTTACGTCGGAGTGCAGGCCGTCTATGTCGTCCATCTCCAGCGTGTGCGCGGACGTACCGGGACCAAACCGCGAGATGTCATCCTCGGGGTCAGGCGACGAAAAGTCTGCGGCAGTGAGCATCTCTTCCGTTGCTACGTCCTTGTGGATTGCGACCCGCACGTCCGGTACCCAGTCGAAGTCCACCACCATAATCAGCCAGTCGTGGATGAACTTGGCAGAGATCCGTTCAGAGAGTGTGGTTTCACCTCCGTTGCGCGTGTTGTTGATTGCCTCTTCCACCTTGTCGGCCAAGCTCGAAACTCGGTCCATAATCTTGCGGATTGCCTTGCGTTCCGGGGTCATGCCTGTCTCTTCGCTCTCGACGGTAACAGTCTCGGGGTCGTCCACAGTCTGCATCCATAGGTCAACGCTCATGGTCCGCAGCTCTTCTTCCATTTTCCGAAGCCGCTTGATTGTCATCTCACGATCTACGACTTCCGATTTTGTATGCAACCACTCAAACCCGCGCGCTTTGGCCAGCATCCAAGCATCGCCCCAGTCATCCATCACACCCTCGGCGCTCAGGTCAGGCTCCTCGCCCCACATGTTTACGTAAGCCTGCTCCATCGCTTGGTTAGCATCGATGAAGTCATGGGTATGGCAGATGTTCGCGTCTACTTCGGCCCGGTTCCGCTGGTCTACCTCTCGACATTGCTCTGGTGTAAGCCACTCCCGAATAACCTCGATGAAGTTGTTGGCCAACCTGTCAACGCAGTCGACGTGTGCTGCTGCTCTGAAATCGTTTTCCATGGTGTTTCTCCTTATTCGATTGTTGCCTAAAGGTTCCCAGCGATATGCTCGACCTGCCCAGCGGTCGTCATCGTGTGGTGTTGCGCCGGTACCAATAGGTAACCATATTCCGCCAAGATGCACAACCTTTTTTTGTTTGTCCCTACCTGGCCTTACCTTAAAACGATTGGTGGCCCTACAGGGGGACAGGAAATATGCCAGGATGTAACTATGCTTTCAAGCTGGCCCTACTGTCCCTACCTTTCTCTTATATAAGGTAAAATAATAGTAGTAGATATACGAATAACATAATAGAAGATGTACACATTCTTACCCCTATAGCAAAAGGGGGGGCCGGTAGGGACAGGTAGGGACAGTGAGGCAGTTGTTCCCATTGAACCTCGCTTATCGCTTGGCCCCACCTTGTGGGACAACCGAATCACCAGATACCAATGGCTCAATCACTCCAGTCGGATGGCATAGAAGTGTAACTACAACCCCCTCTTTCGACCAATGACGAGTCAGTAACGTGGACCAGGAATGCAGCTGGGCTATCGTGTACCGCTTTACTCCACGATTCCCACGCAACCAGTTCAACAACGCAGGCGCACCTACACCCAACACCAAAGCAAATGACTCCAAACGACCACCCCTACCCAACTGCTCCTCTATCTCGCGATACAATACGTACAAACGTACCCCACATGCCTGAATCTCACTCTTCAACCAACTACCACTCAAGTGACTCTCAACCTGACGATAAAATAAGTCCAACTCCACATCGTAAGGACCACCACCATATGAAGCACTACGCTCAACCATCCGCTGAAAACGATGCCAAGGTCTCGCTGACTTGTAGTGCTCGCTCATTTGATTGTATTGCTCCGCTTTATAATGGATTCACCAACGTATACGATCAGAGTATAATCACTTGGGTAGACCCATATGAATCCTCAGGTGGACAGTGGGTGCGTGCCGCCTGTTCAAACGTGGCCCCTTCCCTCTGGAATCACGCCACAAGGGATAATGCCAAAAGAGTAGGTAGAAACAGGGATATCGCGCAGTCCACACGGCTGGAAAGGGCCGGGAAAACGGAACCTGAGTCTCGCGCAGGTGTGTCTACCTCGCGTTCCGTTCGCAGGCTACTGAGGCGAGGGCGCAAAAAAAGCCGCTGACGTTCACTGGCGTGGTTCAGCAGCCCCCGTTTGGTGTTCCTACTTCGTACCCTGTGCGGCAACAGCGACATGAAGCGCGTGTGCGTGCGCGCCCGCAGGTGTGATAGGGCGAGCGTGCGCGTGCGTGCAGGTGGTTGTGATAGGGCGATGCCCCCGAAGGGGCGGGTGTCACGAGACCACCCACAGAGCGGATAGGATCGCGGTGAGAACAGCGGCTAACCAGATGGCGGCGCAGACCAGCTGTGCCAGGAGGTTGGTGATTAGATTGATCACTTGGCACCTTCTTCGGGGGCTCGGGTTAGCACAACGTGCTCGTCACAGTCGTTGCAGTAGTTGTTGTCCTTGGATTGCCAGGGTCCAACGTCGTCGATGATCTCGTTGCTGTTGGGGTCAATCCACGCCATGATTTGCACGTTGGATGAGCCACACTGGTTGCATACGATCTTCACTTGGCACCTCCTGCCTTTTGGTTCAGTTGTTCGTTACAGGTGTGTTTCTCATCCTCATGGTGCGACACCTGACATTTTGGGCACAGCATGTAGTTGTTCGGCTCGTCGTATGCTTGTTCGCGCTCGCATGTGCAACGCAGTGCATGGTCAATGTGCGTAGCGCAACGGTCGTGATGTTCTTGTTCGAGGTTCACTTTGCACCTCCGATCCTGTTGATGATGCGTTTGCCGTAACGGCGATAGGTTGATGTGATCGGTCGTGTTGATGTGGTCATGGTTGTTTCTCCGTGTGGTGTGGATAAAGGCGACAGGGGGAACACCACATTACCCCTGCCGCCGACCTGTACAGGTCAAGCGTTAGTGTTGTAGGAATACAACAAGTTTTGGTTTTGCTTTGGACGCGTCACACATCCCGCAGGTGTTGCAGTTGACGCCACGCTTGACCTGTGCCGGACACACGACACCCTTAACGCCGTCCGGCGTGGTGAACGTCTCGCCGGACCACTCGGGCACGTTGCGCAGCTGTGGCTTGCGGCTACCCGGTACCTTCAATCCACCGGCTACCATGGCCGTTCGCCAGCCTTCACGGATCCGTTCGTCCGCTTCGGTGGTTGAGTGAACCGAAGCCATAGCCAAGCCTTTAAGGTGTTGGCCCTTGTCCGCCGCAAAGTGTGTGTAGAGTAGGAGCCCACGCATACCCGCCGCTCGGATGTCATCCGCCCAGCTGGACACGGTGTCCCGGTCGAATACCCAAGGGTCACCACCAACGGCGCCGCGTACGTATCGAGCTGACCGCACGGACTTGTCAATCGCCCACCGTAGCGAGTACTCGACCGGCTTATCCGCAAACCTGCGCTGCATGCTGGCTTGCGCACCGATGGGTCGACCGCTCCAGTGGTAGCAGCCATTGCGCCGCATCGGGCAGCCGTCACAGGATTGCTCTACCTCGTTACGGGTAGCACCCACGTAACCTTGTGGGATGTTGCCGGTCTTGCTGTTGCCGGATGTCGGACGCCATAGCATTGTGAATGGTTTTTTCATGTTGTGGTGTTCCTCTGTTGTGGTGTGGTGTCTGATACTATCTTAACCGATTAACGCGCGGTTGTGTGGTTTTTTTTCGATTATTTTTGTGGTGGATAGAGCGCGTGTGCGTGCGCGCCCGCTATTGTGATAGGGCGCACCCGTACGGGGCAGGGCTTGCGCCCCGCCCCGTTTGGTTTAGTGGTTCAAAAATCGGATTTTTGTGTTTGATGGGCAAGGGGTATCACCGGTTGAACCGTTTGATCCTTTTGGGCACACGATAAGGTGAGTCGTTGCCGTAAGCGTGTAGATATCCCGCCACTCGGATCCGCAGTTAACGCACTCAACCTCCTGGAATAGGATCCCCGTGTTTTGCAGCTCGTCGTGTATCCGTCCTGTTTCAAAGTGATCGGATCCGCACGTTGGGCATTTTCCGCAATACGTTGGGCATTTATTGTTGTCCATGGTATCCCCCTACACGTATTCGACGGTAATGGTTGCGTTAGGCATTGCTGGGCTCACCGTGTTGACGAGCCTTTTGGTCATACCGCTTTTACCGCCCCGTTCATCGATGCAAGGCATGCACAGCACTTTGTATCCGATTGATTTTCCGTCCGCTTTGATAATGATCATCTCGGGCGGTAAGCGGTCGATGTCCAGCGCTTTGCTACATGCTGCGCAATACCAGTCCTCTACCCGCCCGTTTGTGAATATCGCCCGTTTTGCTTCGCGGTTAAGTTTTGCTTCGAGTTTATCAAGCATGTGGTGTTCTCCGTTTGTGGTGTTGGTTGATTAGTCTTCGAGTTCTGTCACGTCCCAGCACCACCCGCAGGCACCGATGCCGTACAGGGTCATGGTCGGAATGCCGTTGCGCGCGCGCTTGTCGCCTTCATTCACGTCTGGCTCGTCGGTACAGTTCTCGTCGGTGATGATTACGCGGTTCTGTGCGTCTATTTCGATTCGCATTTCCATCCATTCAGCGATCTCGTGTGCGACTTTAAGGGTGAACATCGGGCACGCCCACCCATTCCATCGGTGGCCCAAGTGGTAGCCCTCGAAGTCGGGTCCGCCATTAAGGTTGAACATCGCCTTGCGCCACCGGGGCGTGGACATCTCGATGTCCACGACGTAGAAGCCGTGCTTCTTGATTGCGTCAAGGTTGAACGTGTAGCCGAACCCGCCGCCTTCGGGGTACGCGGTGAGTGTCTCGCCATCCCAAGAGTCCACGCGGAGTGCGCCAGCTGGGTAGTCGAGTGCATCGGGGATAATGATGTCGTTGGGTTGGAAGTTGTACATGTGTTCCTCTGTTGTGGTGTTGTACCTTGATGGCACATTATTAATATAACCGATTATTCGGTGATTCGCTGAGTTATTTTGATTAATCGCATGCCTGTAGATCCCAGCTGTTGCCGCGCGTGTGCGTGCGCGCCCGCTTCTGTGATA
>Ga0209434_1000378_pt1 | contig 22252 bp, 30 predicted proteins | sample ETNvirnome_2_300_FD_184068 | JGI IMG/M metagenome (GOLD analysis project Ga0209434, IMG submission 184068) | Marine viral communities from the Pacific Ocean - ETNP_2_300 (SPAdes) (version 2) | ecosystem: Environmental > Aquatic > Marine > Oceanic | place: Pacific Ocean | collected 2013-06-22
TGCAGGAGCAATGTCTTCTGGTAGAGGTATGAAAAATAGAGACGTCGTGCAAGTAGAAAAAGAGTATAATAAAAAACAAATTGCTAAAATGACACCACAACCAATTAAATTCTAATAAAATTTGTTTGTTATATCACTACTAGAAAATTTATGAATATTATTATTGTAAAAGTCATGTATGTAATGTTTCACTGTTGTCCACGAAGCTCCGTCACAGTGGTGATATAATGTATTATGTCTTATATTTGACGTTTGTTTACCTATTTCACCAATTCTCAAAAACAAATATGTTCCTACTTCATGGCATTCATCATCTGCTAATTTTTCAGCCATTAGTTTATGAGATAGCCCTAAAAAATGCGAATTATTGAACGTTAAGTCGTCATACTTCTTAAATAGCTCAACATCTAACATCATAAAACATGGATGCACTCTCGGTAAAACTTGTGGACTATCTTTAGTTTTCTCAATATGAGGGCCAAGAAGTGCTATTTGTTCATTATTATCAAAAAAGTCGAACCATTGTTCAAGGTTTTGCTTAAAAAGAATATCTGTATCGACAATTAAACAATATGGTGTTTTACAATTTCTTACTGCCCAGTCAAGCCCAACATGATGACTACGCGACTGCTCATTTCCTTGCGGGGGTGAACCAGAAGGTAATATCTTATGACCATCAGTGTATGGTATATTATACTTTGCTAGCATTTCACGAGTAGTATCCTCAGGGTCACTATTTTCTACAATAATAATACGGTGCCGTCCTTCATGATGGAAACAATAGGTTTTGAGCATAGCCTCTGTAATTAAAGGGGTGTTATAGGAGCATGTAATTAGCGTGAAAAGATCGCTCTTTGTACCCTTTAGCAAACAATTACCTAATCTATTCTCTATTCCATTTGGGTTCCGGGATTGGGGTGCCCAACTATCTCCCGGAGTATACGAACCATATTCTAACGTATCATCATCCATTTAGATACTTATCAACAAGTATCAAATTCTAAAGAGGGCTGTACTAGTACCTCTCTTAAAAATTGCTAAAGAAGACCAATTATCTAAGTTAACCTCTTCGTTATATAATTTTACAGAGGGTCTTGGGTGATTAAAATGAGTCTGGGCTCCTTCTACTTCATAGTCTCCACATACTCCAGCATAAATGTGTTTGTAATTTTCAGAATGACTCAAAGTCATTTCCTGATCCATGAATGATTCGTGAACTAATCTATATATTGCGGGTAAATTATTGGTTCCGCACTCGCTATATAGCTGAAGTAATTCTTTCTCAAATGTTTGGGGGTTTGTAAATTTAATGTGCTTTGACACCTTTGAGATCTTTTCGTAAGGACTGTTATGTGAGGAAAAATACCTCTCTAGAAGCATGTTATTATCAACATCCATATACATATTTATTTAATACATAGTGAATGTAATTAACCGATAATACACAAAGAAGCATTTCTGAAAAACTAGAAACAATAAAAAAGCTAAGAAATATAGAAACCCAAAAAATAATACAAAAGTGACAGCCAGATAAAAAGGCTAATTTTGTACTATATAATGCTAAGCAACTATCAAAATCAGATGGGTCATATGAGTCTTTTAATTTAAACAACAAGTTCGCTAAGCTACATTTAATTGGAGAAAAAAACCAAATCGAAAATACACCCGAAGAACTAAGTAGAAGGATTATAATTTTTAATAGAAGCTCTAGCATTAATAATAATACCTTTTAAATCAGCAACAACTTGGTGTTTTATAGCATTCAACTTACAACTAGTACAACCAGATTTAGTTTTTGCTAACTCCACGTTTGATTTATATTTGTTATATCTTTCTTCGCGATCTGGTAAAAAATCCCAAGTGTTTGTATTTTCGTTAAAAAAGTCAATTGCTTTGACCGGGGTGGTGTATATTTCTTCTATAACCTCTTTGTTAGAAAGAGCCCATTCTAAGGAATATAAAGTGCGATTATCGGTAGATATCATCCAAACAACATATGATCTTTGTTTGCTTGTTGCTTGTGTGCATTATATGTTTTGTCCCAGCATTCTCTACATAATTGCCCGGCACCTTCAACATAATGCTCTCTTAGATCTATATGAGTGTTTTGTTTGTATGGGGTATCTGTATCACACATGACACATTTATCGATTTCGTCTCCCGAAACTTCCTTAATTAAAACAGGCGCAACTGGTTGCTTCTCAGGTGGCCTGAAAACTGACGATGATGTATTTGGCATAATGTTATTTAGTATTTAATCCGCTAAAAACTATAAAGTATAACCAACTGCTTGAATCAAAACACCACCATTCATCGATGGTATACCAGTATCGGCGCCACCTTGCACAGCTGCAGGAAATCCGGCTGAAAAAGAAGTCCGACTTGGATTACGGGTTACATTTACTGTATATTGAAACGCGCCATGGGCGTTGCAAGGAATAATAGCTTGAACCGCAACAACTGAAGTTTTCTGATGGTATCCAGAAACTATAACATACCCTAAGGGGTCTAAACTAGTAGATAATCTGCCTTTAACATCCACCATGTAATCGGTGGCTTGAGACATATCTAAATAGCATTGAACAATTAAATTTTTTGCACCAGCAGGAATAGAGCCCGAATCACCACCCCATGGTTCCCAATTATCTGCGCTCATACCCGTTGCTTGGTTGTTTACGGTGGGGTTATAAACTGTAACACCATTAATAAAAGCAAAAACAGCACTTGCTGAACTAGCAGAGAGCAAACCAGTTGAATTAACTTGCACGTATCTCGTATCTGAACCTTCCATTCCAGTAACCGTTAATCCCGATACTGTTGGGTCCTGAGCATTTGATAAAATCTGATCATAGGTAACACCCTTTAATGCTTCCGAACCAGTACGACCTAAAACCGAATTTTCACCTACGATTGTCGCTGTAGGTGGTCCTGAAGTTATAGTTGCATTTGCTAATACCGTATATTCATCAATATCTGCAATTGTTGATAAACTAATTTCCCCTATATTAATCGAATTTCCATCCCACACCAAAGGGTTGGTAGCTACTGTTGGGTCACCGGCAAGATCTACTATTGTTGCACCACCACTAGTAGTAAGACCCTTTCCGATGATAATACCGCTACTTAAAGCATCAAAATCTTCTGAATTTAGAAGATCGGTTCCTGTACCAGATATTAAATTTCTTGCATAAAGTGTACCGTTATCTGAATAAAAAATAAGATCACCCGGTTGTGCGTTTAAACTTGTAACATCGTTGTTCGAAGTGTTACCTAAATATTTGTTACCTGTTACAGAACCACCTGCATTGTTGTTACCTATAAATAGCCTACCAGGGTTGGTTTGTACTTCATCTTTAAGAAAAGTAGAAGGTCCTAAATCAGTAACAAAGCCTAATTCACCCTGTGCTAAAGTAACGTTTTGTCGTTCAGCATTAGTCCCTTTCCTTACAAGACTTCTTACTACCGTATTTTCATTAATTTCAATAGTTGCCATTTTATCTAAATTTTAAAAGTGATGCACAATTTACTGAGTCAACAGCAGTGTCGGGTAAAGTAACATCATAAAACAGTGATGGTCCTGCGTCATTATATTGAGGTAAGACAAAAGTCTCTCGTGTTAATAAATCTGTAGCAGTTGACCCACTTTCATATGTATTATAAAAGGCTCCTAACAGTGCTGATGAATTTGGTTCACCGGAGAGCCCTAATATATTAGTAATAAATTCTATTGGTGTTGCTGCAGGTGCAATACAACCAGGAAACACCCCTTGTCTTTTTATAACACCATCAGTCCAACCAACAGCAGCCGATTCAAATGTCATTGTAGGTGTAGCATATGTTACAGTATAAACAGAATTAAAATAATCATTAAGTTCTAAAGCATCTTTTGTTGCGGTAGCTAATTGATCTGATGTATCGGTTGATGTATATTCAACCATAATCATTTCTGTTTTTCTTCCTCTGTGTGTTGGGTTTGTAGAAATATCTGGAACCACTATAGAACCAGAAGAAGTCTCATAGTAATAAACACATACCCTATTCCAATTAGTATCGTAAAGTAAAAAGTATTCACCGTTCGTACACTCTGCAGCCGTCGGAAATTGGGCTACGGTATGTTTAGCTTTAAATCCGGTGCAACATAAAGTTTGTTGAAAAGTAGTATCATCTTGCGCATTTAAATTAACCCACCCGTACATTCCCGCTCCAATTTTACCTGAAGAATTGGTACCAGCATTGTCGCCTGAACCACCAGCAGTTGTTAAAGAGGTATCTGCATTTGCCCAAACAGGGTCTGTGCCGGACCCCAATGCAACTCTATAAGTAGCATTTAAATTTGTTTGTGCAAAAGCTGTACCATATGTAGGTGTTTTGCCTTTTACGAGCCCTTGAATATAAACTGTAGGATCAGTGGCATCTAATTTTTCCCAAGCATCAAAAATTCTTTCACCGTTACTATTTACAAAACCATTAATAGCTGCTATTATAGCTGCTCGAGTACCACTATCACTAGATACGTCATAAGCAGCACTAGCCCATGTTACCTGAGGATATAATTCTTCTACGGTGGCAAAAGTAGGGCCTGTATTCAAAACAAAAATTCCATATATTACACCGTTACCACCCGGAAGTAAAAATCCTTTGTCTTCCCAATCGCCTATAGTTGCACAAACATTGGTTATAGAGAAATTTGCATAATTACCAACGTTATCTATATTAGCATTAGGAATTGCTGTACGCATTACTGTACCGGGAAAATCTTCTCTATTAAAGAAGTTACTCGGTGTCATCATGTCTACTGCAGAAATATTAGAAGTAGTTGATGATTGGCCTACTACTTTCTTTAATGCATTAGAACTTTGAACTGTGGAAGTAATAGTTGATGATGCAAAATCTACTCTTGCACCATTAATTTGTTGAGTTCCGACATTAATAAAAGAAATAGTTCTATTACCAGCTCCCTCATCAGTAATAGCTGCATCAGCATTCTTTCCAACACCCGGGGTTCCGGTACCCGACCAATCAGGGGCATAATAGCACTTATCTGCATAAGCCCTGCTCATAAAACCATCTGCAGGACCACCATCATCTGTTGCTATTGCTAATGTATGTAATAAAGTCCCAGGACCCGGTATTTCAAATCCAAGACCACCATGGGAATTAACAGTTAATGCATTATCACTCACCGTCAGTTTACCAGCAGGATCAGCTGCTATTGTAAAAAATGTAGTGGTGTTCGTGTCGGAACCATAATCAACACTTACTTCATTTCCTGAAACGGTAATACTATCACCACCTGTTACTGTTGCACCACTTGCAAGTGCTAAATTACCATCTGTATTATACTCAATTGTAGTATTATCTACTCCGGGGCTAAGTTGTGTCCAAGCTACATCTCCAAGAGCAGCATCACCTGTAAGTGAATATAAGAGGGTGGCATCAGCACCATTATTATCAAATATTAAATCTCCTGTTTCTGCTTTTTGCTGAACTGTACCGCTACTTCTTTGATCTGACCCAAAATTATACACACTTGTTGGCGAACCACCGAGTGATGTACCATTACCGACATATACCCTATTAGTATCTATTGTGTACCCTAACTCGCCCTGATCTAAAATAATTAATTTTCTATCTGAGTTAGAACCTCGTCTTACTTTAATCTTTGCTACATCGACCGTCGGCATATGAAATATTTATTCTTATATGTCAATCTAAAGATAAAGTTTTGGTAAAATCGTATTCATCTATAGATTTACTAATAAGGTTCTTTTGAAGTTTTACCGTTTTATTTATCTTTTTAGGATCTTCTTCGTTATATATGCATATACCATGGATGTAAGATTTTGTTTCTTTAGTAACAGCAATAATACGTTTACTTTTTTTGTTTTTATTTAGAATGTAATATTTTATGTTGTGGCCGTTAATTTCAGACATTTTGAATTAATATTTCGTCTGGTTTTCCTTGTCTCTCCGTGTTAGTGCCTCCCAAAATAGTGCCTTCTTTTTTATCATAAGGCCCATCCCAATGGTATAGTACAACATGTTGATTATATTTAATATTTTTGTCAACCCCCGTATCCAAATATGCTGTTATAGCTTCTCCACCTACCTGTACCCGCAACCCGTAACCATTCATACAAAATATTTCATCTTCATTAGGCGTTACAACATTTACGGCAGGTTCGCTTTCTACTACTACAGGAGAATTTTCTACCTTTTCTACAACCTCTGTCTCTACTTTAACAAACGGTGTGTTAATTAATTCTGCAGTTTCATAAAAATTTACACTACCTGCAATAGTTGTTACTTTTTTAATTTGTACAGGGGGTGGTTCGCTCACAAAAGATGTATCAATTGGTTTGTATTCATGTTTTGTATCAGAAGGTTTTTCGTATTTTTTACTATAAGGTGAAGATCTAAATCCTGTTTGAGTTTTAAGTTTCTTTTTTACAGCGGTAACACTGTGTTCAGTAATGGGTTCTGTCTTAATAATGTGTGTGTCATCCACCTTCTTTTTCTTTTTGAAGAACGAAAAGAATTTTAAAAACCATCGACGTAGCATACTACTATTTAAAATCATAAACCTTATTAATCAACTATGATTAAAAGATTTTAAACTATATTAGTAATAATTCCGTTGGTGATAGTTAAGACTACATTCCCCGATGTGGTGCTAAGAGTTAAAGATTGGGTCGATCCCATTTTGGTGTCAATGTATAATTCTCCAGCGCTTAAAGAAACGGTACTAAGATTAGCGAAACCGGTTTCATTACCAATACCTGACGTGGCGTTATAAGATGAATCAATGAAATCGTTAAAATTGCTTTGTGAAGGAACATCGCCTTGCTCAAAGTAACCTTTTATTGTGCCTATTGGTTGTCTTGCCATTTTATATTATTTATGTAACACCTGCTTCTGCACCTGGGGCTACAGGAACATCTCCTTCACCACCGGTTACCATAGGGCCACCGCCTTCTGGTGGCGGACCAAATTCTGGTGGTGTTTGTGGGTTTGGTATAGCGCTTCCCCCACCACCTAAATCGGCACCCATGTCACCACCACCTTCAGCTGCTTCACCTGCAGCATTAGTCATTTGCTCTCTCCAATTAGGACCAGCTTGCTCAATTTGCATTAACTCCCATTGAAGTTCTTTATCTTTTCTTAAAAATTCTCTATTAGCTTTTACTTCTATATCTGTCCAATCTAAATATCTCTTTTGTGCCCATGTGTTAGAAACAAACTCACTAGCAGCTAAATTGTTATAATTGTTTGCTCTCAATTCTAACTTCTGCTGTTCTCTCATTTCAAAGAAATTAGTTGGAACATTAAATTCTAGATCAAGTTGCATCTCTTTGAGCTCGTATTTTTCCCAAATCTTTTTCAATTTTAGATGCGTTATAAAACCATTCTTTAAACCTGCAGCAAAATGCTGTTGCATACGAATTATAAATCTTGCAAACTTTAGCTCTTCTCTTAATATTTCTGTACCATCCTGAAATGCCTGTTCTGGGTTTAATCTTGTTACAGGTACTTTTAACGACTTGTACAATTTCTTTAAGAAATACATTAAGTCTTCCAACTCCCCTAAGTTCTGACCACCAGCTAGTGTATTAACGCTCGTACCTTCACTTCCTGCTCTCTTAGCAAACCAAAATGAATCAAGCATAGATTGAGGTGAAAATTTCTGCACTGTCCCGCTTTCGTCGGTATCGTACGTGTGTCTACTCCAATATTTTTGTTGAAGATTTCTTAGATATGCTTCAGCCTTGGGTGGTGACATATTCCCAACATCAACATTGAAAACTAACTTTTCAGGAGCTCTGACTAATCGATAAATTACAATTGCATCTTCGATTAAAGATAGTTGTCTATAAGCTCTTCTTGCATTTTCTAAAAACGGAAGTCTAATTGTTTTATTATCATTCCAAATTCCCGAATTAATATATGTGACTTGATTCTTATCCATTGGAATCAATTGCATATCTTCTATCTTTGTAGGATTAGATTCATTAAAAACAGGTTTTCTTAAAAGGTATCCTTGAACTATTGAATTTTGAATGTTACCAAAAATTGGATCAATTAATTCTGTAGGTATTTGGACTACACCTAAAATACCTTCTTTAGGGTGGTCCTTATGAATAACATGCTCCCAATAAACTTCTCCTTCAGTTAATAATGATCTGAAATATTCCCACCCTTTGTGGTCTAAATCAAAATATTGAACAAACTTTTGAAATTCTCCTTGAATCTCTTTTTGCTCGTGTGGTTTAAATTCCCTATCTCTAAAAAGTAATCTTACAATTCTACCTTCGTGATCAGTATTAATAATTTCATCACAAATTTCATCTAATGCATCACCGACTTCAGCAAAGGCTGCCATAACCCTATAGTCTCTAATTCTTGCACCTTTATCCTGTTGGATATTTGCGTACATGAACTCCTGAAACCCTTTGTCCATTGCAATATCACCAATAGCATTATTATTGATAATAGTAGAAGAAGAAATAGATTGTCTTTGAAGAGCATCTTCTCTATTACTTCCTTGATGTTGAAAAAGCTTATATTTCGGGTTTACCTCTGATAACGTATCTAATGTTTCGTAAGATTGATAAGGTAACCTACTCTGCACGAACTTCATTAAAGAACGTCCAAACGTGCCTTGATTACCTTTACCTTCTTGTATTACTTCTTTTGCCATATTATGTTGTTGATTTGGATGGTGAAATTGACACTGTTATCGATTTGGTCCTTGTTCTTGTATTTGTTTTTGTTCTGGTTTGTGTCCATGTTGGTGTTGGTGTCACAACAACGTTTGAAACCGTATTTGTATATGTTGGTGTCCTTGTTTGTGTTGGTGTCGAAGATCTTGTTTGTGTTGGTGTTGGTGTGAGTGGATCTGTGTTAGACGCCGTTATTGTGTGTGTCTGAGTTTGTGTTCTAGTTTGTGTTGGTGTTCTAGTTTGTGTTGGTGACTGAGTAATGCTCTTTGTAGGGGTAGGATAATTACTAGGAGATTGGGTAATAGATGTTGTTCTTGTCGGTGTCTGGGTTTGTGTTCTCGACATTGTTGGTGTTTGTGATCTAGTCTGTGTTTGGGTTGGTGATTGTGTAGTAGTATTGCTTGGTGTTCGAGATCTAGTTACGGTTCGTGTTGGTGTTACTGGTGGTGTTTGTGATCTAGTAACTGTATATGTAGGTGTTCTTGTTCCTGTAGGTGTTTGAGTTACTGATTTTGTTCTGGTTTTTGTAGGCGAAGGTGTAGGGGTTTGTGTAGGTGAAGGGGTTGGAGTTATTGTTCTTGTAGGTGTAGGCCATGGATAACCTTCAATATTAATTTTAGACCACTCAGTCCCTATTTCTGGACCAGTATTTTGACGTCTAATCAGGTCTCTAAATGTTGGAATACCCGCCACAATATTATTTATTCACTTCACTCAATGGTCAATAATATATTTAGACATCATCAGCTTGCCAATTAGTTTTACCATATATATCACGCTATTGTTGGTGTTGGTGTTGGCGTTTGTGTCGGTGTTTGAGTTTGTGTAGCAGTTCGAGAAACTGTTCTTGATGGTGTTCTTGTAGGTGAAGCACCTCGCGTTTTAGTTTGGGTTTGGGTTCTAGTTTGTGTTGGTGTTTGTGTCGGTGTTTGTGTTTGTGTCGGAGTTTGGCTTGATGTACGTGTTCTAGTTCTAGTCTGTGTAGGTGTTCTTGTAGGAGAAGCTGTTTGGCTTGGTGTTTGTGTTCTTGTAGAAGTAACAGTTTTGGTATATGTTTGAGTACGAGTCTGTGTTGGTGTCTGCGTTGGTGTTCTAGTTTGTGTTGGTGTGCGTGTCTGTGTTGGTGTTTGTGATCTTGTCCGCGTTACACCAATAGTGGGTGTTTGCGTTTGTGTTGGTGTTCTAGTTTGTGTTGGTGTTTGAGTTTTTGTTGATGTATTTGTTACATTTAGAGTAGTGGTTGGTGTGGGTGTTCTAGTTTGTGTTGATGTTCTAGTTTGCGTCGGTGTAGGTGTAGGTGTCCTTGGTACTAATCTAGATTGAACATAAAAAGGCGGTGCATTTGGATCTGTATTATAACCATAAGCACAACCTGGAAATTCCGTTTGGCCACCGGGTGATGTTATAATAATTTTAAATGGGCCGGTTGCTTTACCCGATAACGCTGTTAGGTCTATACTAATTGTCTGCTTAGAATAATTTTTTAATACACCACCACCAAAATCTATCACGTTAAAACCACTAAACGCTGGGAATCTTGCCGATAAAGCTCTGTTAGTGGCAAAATAATTTACACTACTTAACGGGGTTGAAGATAAAGAACCTGAAAAGAAATCCGACGGGTTACCTGCACTTAAAAATGCTTGATAATATTTTGTAAGGCCTTTAACACCAGCTGATTTTAACCAAGGAGAATCAAATTCAAACACAGTGCGGTTTTCACTAAAAATAAGCTGACCGCCATGTTGACCCGAAAGCGCATAATTAACTAATAAAGGTATTCTTTTTCTCACCATTGGTCTTGCGTTTTTTTAAATATTTGTATTTCATCTGGGAACGCCGATACGGTAATTGTATCCATATCAGCACTACCAGACAATTGTGATTTTAAAGTTGGGTAATTCGAATTTAAATTCGTACCTGAACTGACAGCATAAAAATTAGAATCAACCTTATAAATGTTATCAACCGCTGTTTCTGAAGCAGGAAATATCCAGCCCTTAATTGTAAATTTCGTATCAGCAACTACTCTAGCTTTCTGGCTTGCAGCCAATTCTATAGGATATGATAAATTTATATTCCCATCCCATAAAACTTCACTTCTTATTTCTTGAGCTTGAACTAAACTAACAAGATCTTTAGGAACAGGCCAACTTATAATTACATAAGGGTTAGTATAAGGTATAAAATTACTAAGAATTTGATCCATGTCCATCTGATATCGAGTTAAAACGGTAAAATTGACTGATATGTTAACGGGTGTTGGAGCATTATATTTACTATGAGCAAATTGTTCTTGATAATAAAAACCATTACCGCTTCCGCTTTGTCCTACAGCAGGTAATTTATTAAAAACTCTATCATTATCACGAGCAATGCCGTTTATATTAATAGCAACTACGGGGAAAGTTATTGTTTTTGCTTTATTAATAATATCATACAACACTCTCTGCTTGGGAGAATACAAATACCTTACAAATATTCTATCTTTCTGAACCCTATTTTTATTATATCTTCCTATGACAATGGAATCAAAAGCATTCGCAAATTGAATGATTAAATCTTGTATCTCAAAATAGTTTGACTTCCAACGCATTTCAAATATTTATTCAAACCAAACGTTCAATGAAATGTTTAGGTAGTTTGTTTTTATTTTGAGATATTAATGTTCTCGCTTTACCATCTAGTACATACGTTACTGCATAGTCTGTTTTAGATCTAGTACAACGGCCTGTAGTTTGTACTAATGTACATAACGCCTTATTTGCATACCAGTCTTTGTCCATATCAAACATCTTTTTAATTCTTTTATTTGATAAAGGTGGGTATGGCGTTTTAACAATAATTTGGAATCTTCCCTTATCGTCAATTAAATCTGTACCAAAAGATAAAGAAGGTGAAACCAGAACCGTTGGTTCTGAACTACTAAAATGTTCTTTTAGTATTTGTTCATTAGTTGCAGTTTGTTCTCTAAATAAAAACCTATCACCAGTTAACCTGTTCTTTAAGTAATTGCATATTTCTAATGAATGGGTATGTACTATACCTTTTTCTCCTTTATGATGATCACATAAATCTTGAACATTCTTTGCTATAATTGGTAAAAACTTTTGTAGATTTTGATAATTAAGTACCGGTTTAGCAGAAAGATAAACCGGAGACTTACTCGGATCAAATACTGAAGGTGATTCTATATATTTGTATTTTTTAATACCTAAAACCTTAGCATACTGTTCGTGGTCTGTAATAGTAGCAGACATTAGTAAAATGTTATCACCATAGTCAAAAATATGCTTACTCAAATTGTCTATCTTAAGGGGTGTAAAACTAACTCCATCTGATTTTCGGTCAACAACGTACTCACATTTATGCCACGTTTGTTCAACAGTACTTAAATTACCATGTAAAGATTTTAAATATCTTAATTTTGAAACTTCAGGTAAAGACAAATTTATAACTTTATTGGTGCTTCTATTTGTGAGCTCATTTACTTTCTCACTTACTGAAAATATTAAACTAATAAGCCACCTATATTGTATATCATACTTATCTGATTTTAATTTCGAAAAATCTATGTTGTTGAGCTCCAACCGTTTATAATCAACATCAGCACTAAATCTTCTAACCAATTCTTCTTCTAATTCAGAAGCTTCGTCACATACTAAAAAATTTTTACGCTTAACGTGCCCGGGTAGACTTAAAAACATTTTGTAATTAAGTACCGCAAAAGGGCTCGATAGAGAAGTGTTTCTATTAGAAAAATAAGGACAACAATTTTTTTCCCAACACTCGTTTTTTAATTTAGGGGTAGTTACACAAGGAGCTGTTTCAACATCATATGTTTCATCTACACTACAAATATAATTTTGTTTACCTTTTAATATTTCAATATCATCAAATAATTTTTTATATTGATCTTGTAATTGCTTCGTAATGGTTAAAGCAAATGTACCCGATGCGGGTTCACCTAAACAGTCTGTTTCAAAAATATAATTACCATGTTGGTCTTTTCGAAAAGCATTATAGGAATTAATTAGACCTTTAAAATGGTCAGTAGGTGGTGTACCTACATTACCTAATGTTCTAGGAATAAAACTCTTACCGGTTCCAGTCGGTGCAGAAACAATTACAAATTTATACCCGTCATTAAACGCCTTTTCTACTTCTTTAAGAAGTTTAGTTTGAGAATTAGACGGGCTATAACCATCAGGAAACTTAGCAATATATTTGCTGAACATATTTGTAATTATATATTAATACAATAAGCAGTCAACTATTCTGAATCATACACTTCATCAATTATCTCATCGAAACTGCTTTTTTTAGTATGCATTTGGATATCTTCAACTTGGTGTTGTGCCATCTCCGATAACAAGTCATCAGTTGCATTTCTTAAAACGCACCGGCAAACATCATAGTGACCTGACTGCGAATTTCTACCAGTGAACCCCCTACCGTGACACCGTTTGCAGCTGTCTTTTGGTTGATCTGTTATTTTTAACTGGCCACAATCTAGGTAGCCAGTATACTGTTCATCTAAATCGTATACCTCACCGCTAAAAACGCTAAAATATTTTACTGTCTTGTCAGAAGTCTCGAAGATATCAATTTTCATAATTTATTCAATGACATTACTACATCATAAAATTTGGAATTCTTTTTTGGCTTAATCCTTCTTACTTTTGCTAATTTAACTATATCATTAAAAACAAATTTTTCTAATTTATAATCAAATTTGATGCTGTCTTTTGTATCTATAAGTTCAAAAGGATACGGTACCTCAAATGTAGTAATTCCCCCTTTTTGTACTTCAAGCTTGAATATAATAAAAAACTCTTTTATGTTAGCGTTCAGTAATTTTCCTTTTTTAATTACTTTATCGTTAACAACAAAATTAATATCATTCAGAAAAAATTTTTGAAATTTTTCTTCTACTTCTTCTATTAGCTTTACAACCATTACGTATTTTGAAAATTAACTTTTTGTTGTGTCGTTAAGTCTTGTAAATTTTTAACATAATATTCCCAAAACTCATCTGTAGCAGGTATCGTTTCAAGTAATTCAACATTGTCACAATTAATCTGACGATAATTCTGCATAAAAATATCCCAAACTATAATAAGATTTTTTACAGCTGGGTTATAATCTTGAAATCTAGAAGTGGGTCTAAAATTCAAAGTCAACCTACCATTAACACTATTCAGTAAAGTAAAGCTATTAGTGCAGAACATTCGTCTAGTGGGTGGTGCTCCTGGTTTAAAAACTCTTCTAACAAATTTTACTTCACAAACGTTATTTTTTAGAAGAGTTAATAGTTGTGATCTACCTACTCTCAAAAGGTTTTACTATTCCAAAAATTCTACTTTCATTAAGAAAAAGGCCCTTTTTAACTTTACCAATATCCTGAACTTCAAGGTTGGCTATAGGGATACCCAAGTTATTAGGAAAACAAATATGATCACCAATTTCAACATATTCACATTGACCCCCTGCTAGTAATACTTCCCCAATACGCCATGCTTTTGTATCAGCGTTTAAAGGAATATGAATACCGTTTCTTATAAGAGCCTGACCATCTTCTGTTTCATCTTTGTACTTACATAGAATGACGTCTTCCATTAACCTACACATTTGATAGCCGATGATTGCAGAATCAAATGAACCCTCGGTGGGTACTGAAAGATCAATAAGGCTTCTTTTAGGTGTTAATAAATCTATACTTTTTTGTGGCATGTAAAGACTTAATAAATTAATATACTATTTCAATGCTGTTTTAATGTTAGATATATCTACTTGTCCGCTATCAATATACTGCTGCACTTCTCTTTTTGAAATTTCAAATCTTTTAGCTAAAAATTTTACTATTTCATCGTAATTATCAATATCTTTACGTTTTTCTTTTTTGATATAATTTATCTTACCCGGTGAACCTCTTGGTATTATTTTAACTAGATATTCATACCATTCTTTTTTCGAATCAAAAACGTTATAATACTTGTTTGTGGTTTCATTTATAATTTTTGCATTTTCTGGGGAGTACATACTAACCCAACGATCAACCAAGTAACCGTTAAACTGGTCTTCATCTTCAACATTTTCAATAATAGTGCCTTTTTTACCAAAAATTATATCGTTTATAAATGTGAAAATATTAATCATCTAAATTTAAAAGTTCTTTTTTTCTTGTATAATCATTGTACCATTTTATATTTGAATCCATATCTTTCAAGTGGTTTTCGTAATGGAAACCATGATGTGTTTTTTTAGCATATTCTTTAGTACGTTTACTTTTTTCTGTATTTATATGGCGGAAATAATCTACACCTAAGTATCTAAAAGACAAATTATGTATAACGGTATCGTCCCAAAATACATCCCCCTTAGATTGAGCAGTATGGCAACCAAAATCGTATCGTATATCGACCTTTGATGGATTAAAGATTAAATTTTTATCTAAAGTAATATCGCGCATACCTTCTAGTGTATAATTATCCAAAATATCCTCACAAGTAAATTTTGTTTCTGGAACACTATCCATAACTACATCATACCCCTTCATTTTAAAAATTGTGGTGTCAGAATCTTTTTTCGAATCTAATATTTCGATCAACCGTCTGTTAAATAAAAATTCATCTATATCTACAATAAACACCCAATCATAGTTTGATTCGTCAGCTGGATTAGAAAATTGCTTATAATAATGATTTCTAAACAACATCAATACATCTTCTCTATGTTCTTTTGTGTCGCAATGAATTAAAGAAACGTTTGGGTTTTGAGCACTAAAAGATTGTATTAATTCAACAGAAGAATCATCACTCCCAAAATCTATATAAATTAGATTGCTTTCTTTATTTTTTTGTAAATCAATCAGATAGTTATAGTAATGAAAGTGAAAAGGTAGCAACCGTTCTTCATTATAAACAGGGCTGATTATTAATAATTTACTTTCCATCTTTTAGATCGGTACCTAAGAGTTTAGCACCACCTAACTTGGCTTCATACTCATATAAGTGTTTTTTCCAAGTATGGTATTCGTATAATTCTCTCAAATATCTAAACCAATTTATTATCATCATAAACCTATATTTCATAATATTACTTAATTATTACTTTCGACGTTGCAATGAACATATCATCATTCAATTCATAAAAAATTTTCTGTACATCTTTCATAAACTCTTCTGCTACTTCGTCATTAAATTCTGTACTAAATGCAAATGCAGGAGCCTTCTTACCAGCTTTTATATTAAGAGCAGTATGACCTAAAGCAACACCAGATTTAACATAAGTGATGCTCACACTTACTTTGCCTTCTTGCTGAGTAACACCACCTTGTGTAAATTCTTTTTCTACCATAATATCATCACCATCCATCCTTACAGGACAATTCAAATATTTCGCACTACTTAGAAGATTAGCAATATGGGTGTTTAAAAGTCTTTGATATGCAACCGCACCAAATGCATTGTCTAAAATTGGAATCTCCCATAGAAAGTTTATTGCATCATCACTCCAAATAAATTCTTGTCGATCAATATCTTCTTGATCAATCATTCCGTCTGCTAATACCTCCATTGGAGCTCTAAAGCAAAGAATATTACCTATAGGTAATACTTTATCTTTAAAGAACTTATATGCAAATCTGCCGTGAAGTAAGTTACCGTCGTATTTATCGATATTAAATTCCATATGATCTATTATAGATCAAGCTACTCAGAATTCAATTTATTTTTCCACCTTTTGTGTGCCGTGTTAATTATTTTTTTGGCTTCAGATTTGTTTAACCATCCATTAACAATAGAGATTTTATCCTTTTCTAGATCTTTATAATGAGTAAAAAATTGCAAAGTAGTTGCTAACCAATGAGGATCTAAATCTTTCAAATTTTTATAGTCTTTAATATGCGAAGTGGGTACACCAACTACTTTATAATCTTTTTTACCTGTATCATCCATGTCCAAAACACCAATCGGTTTGACTTCTACTAGAGTACTTGTGCGTAATGGTACGTTATTGTATATCAATATATCCAATGGGTCGTCGTCTAAAGCATAAGTTTGAGGAATAAATCCATACGAGCACGTATATCTCATACTACTATACAAACATCTACTAAGTCTAAATATATTAAGCTCTTCTACGTATTCATATTTTGAATTGCTGTCTTTTTCTACTTCCACTACTGCATTAACCACTAGTGGGTAATCTTGCCCTATTGGTATATCATTTACTAGATTCATTTTTAAAAGCCTTTGGTTTTGTAACTAAATATCCTTGATGTTTGTACACTTTTTGAAAATCGTGTGTGTCTTTAAATTTATCATACAAAAAAGATAAATCTTTTCCTTTTACGATTTCTTCTCTTGTAACATTATGGTTGTTCATTTTACAGTGTTCATTAAACCCCACACCTTTTATTTTTATGTCCTCATATAGCCAAAGATCATCACTAACTATAATATCGTTATATTTTCCTATTCTTTTACTAATTAAATCTATCTCTCTTTCTAGAGGCAGATTAGTATCTTGTTCCATTTTTAGACATTCTTCATACTTTACTAAGTGAGCGTCAGCACCCGGAAAATGTGCATCAAGCCAAAAAAATGCATCTCTGTTTATAGTAGGTAATATTTCTTCTAAAACATTAAATGAATTACCTTCATAAATCGATACATAAGGGTAACCAGCAAATTTTTCTTTAGCTTTTTTAGCTAACGTGGGTTCTATTTCTATTGAGTGTATATCATAAAACCCTGCTCTATGTGCTTCAAGTATACCATGACCATATAAAGTACCGGTTTCAATAAACGTACCAATTCCGGTATTTCTACGAATATTTTTTAAATCAAAATCTCCTATCGTACCCATGACCTATATTATACTCACCAGTCACAAAAATCCCATTTAACTTTTTTAGGAATATAACCAACGTGTCCCCAAAAAGTAGGTTGCCATTTACTGTGTAAATTTAAAACTTTTGCTTTTAAATTTAACTTTTCTAAAATATAAATAAAGCACGTTTCAATCATATGTATCTCTGATGCATTTTCAAAAATCCAACACCAATCAAATACACTGAACCCTCTGTATGGTTTTAATTTAATGATTTTTTTATCTCCGTCATAGGGAACGTTTCTAGTAGTGTGATTTGGAAACGTACCGTATGTGTCGCTTACTATAACAAAATCATCACCGTCTTTAATTCTAAGAAAATCTTTTAACTCTTTTTCCTTTTCTTCATCTCTTCTAAAATTAAAATATAAATCCCAATCTTCAAACTCTTCTTCCATATTACAAAAATAATATTTTGCTTTCATTACTGACATATTAGTATGAATTTGATCTGAATGTTGTAATGGTACGTATAAAATGTCATCCTTTTTTAAAATTTGATTTATATCAGTATTATATAATTCTGATGTATCTTTAAAATTAGATAAAGGAATGAAATTAATATTTTTCGTATCTAAATAATCATTAAGACAAGCACAATATTGGTCTTCAACTGGCCAACAAACTTCATCAACGGTACCTTCTAATAACTTTTTTACAATCTTTTGAGTATAAAAAACATCACCTATACCACCTGGTTGTCGAATTAAACATTTCATTATATTTCTAACCACTTAGGGTCAATCAAATCTTGAGCTGGGGGCCCTTTTGGGCCAAACCATTTTTTAGGACAAGTTACAATTTCTTTTTCTTTACCTAAATATGCCCCCCATGATGAAAAAGAACTATTTCCCATTATAACCGAATCACACTCAGATAAAACACACATATCCATCAATTCATCAGACCCATTAGCTAAAACATTTTTACTATCGAACTTAAATTCTTTTCTAACTTGAGTTTCATCATCGGTACAATACAAAAACAATGCATCTTTATCAAAATTTTCTTTAGCTTTATTATAATAATCGCTCCCTAAAATAGGAAATATCTGAGGATTTTTATAATAATCACCTCTTCTAATATGCACACCCACTACTTCAGTAGCTTGATATTTTTCTTTTAGTTTTCGTATAGCTTGCTTAGTTTTGGTTACACAATCAACATTAAATGTAAAAATATTATTCAATTCATCTCTATCTAAATTTTTAAAATATTTCCAGCTTTGAAAATAACCATCATACACCACGTCGTGTTCAATACCCAAAAATGGTAATTTTTTATATTTGAAAGAAGGTTCTCTACATGCAATATGAAAAGGTAAATTTATTGTTTCTAAATTTTTGTATAAGCTCTTCTTATATGTTTTAGGGTGGTGACCTTGCATTGCACCAAACTCTAAACTATAGTTAATAACAAATTTTACATTATACTCTTTAGCATGTGCATAAATTGTTGCAATTTGATATAACTGATTTCCTAACCCGCCTTTTAATTGTACTGTAATCATTAATCGAATAAAAATGGATACTCTTTGTATATCCAATCTTCAGGAACTCTAAATTCCTCTACTTTGTTAAAATTTTCTTCTACCGCGTCAAGCCTATAAGCATAAAAATCAATATCTATTTTATCGACTATGTCATCAAGCTCTTCAATAGTATCAAAATATATTATACCTTCCGGATTAAAAAATTTATTAACTGAAAATTTGTCACCGTAGTAAATAGGTATTGTTTTTGTAGCAAAAGCATCTAATAATTTTTCTGTCCAATAACCCCTAACAATTGCATTTTCAATAGTAACAGAAAAATAATATGGATTGAGACCGTCTTCTTTTTTTTCTAAAACATTCTCTGCGTACTTTCCATAACAATCCATTTTATCAGTAGTTTTATATCTATCTACTATCATATGTCTTAATCTATGACCTAAAGTGAATGCTTTATCAGAAGCAAAAATACTACAAAATTTTGATTTACTATCAATTCCTTCGTAATTATGAATCCAACATCTACCGTGAGGGTAATACAAATAATTTTCCCCCTTATCAATAAGTTTTTGATCAAAAGTTAAAACAAAATCATAAAGCCTATTGTTTTGTTCAATCCAATTATACATATGCGGACTAATACTTCTAGGTTCTAATAGCCAGGCCACTTTACGTTTCACACCACCTGCTTTATTTACATCTTCTAAACACAAATCAGTAATAAAACAACTTTTACTGACGGGTGCATTATCAGCAACCCACTCAACAAATTTATTTTGTGCTAGATGGCATGATGACTTATCATACCCAATAAAATTTTTATCTCGTATATTTGCTTTTACCATTCCCAGCCTTTAATATGTTTCCACAACTCTTGCTCAGTCATTTCTTCTATTTTAGTACATTCCTTTTGATTTTCAAGATAAGGATCAAAAGTGTCTGGTCCACCATCATATTTGGTAGTTTCTGCATCTGTCACAGTAGTATTTGTGTGAGGAAAATGATATAAAAAATCTAATCTCTGATTACATTTATGAATGTCGTATCCTAAAATTCTCATACGACTTACCATTTCACTATCTTCATAACCCCAGCCTACAAATTTTTCATTAAACCCTTTTATTTTTTTAAAATCTTTTCTTAACCCCAACAAACAACCACCAACCGCCGTGCAGCCCATTACTTTACAGTATTCATAATCCATACGATCAGGCCATGAAGGGAACCCTCTTTTATAATTTTCTAAAGCCATAGAAATCATTTTTAAATCAGGGCAAAACGTGTCAAGAGTTTTTATTGATTGTTGATTTCTAAAAATCTCCTTTGCTTTATAATTCAAATATAACGGCATGCCGTTATAACACACACCAAAACCTGGTTCTTTCTTTAAAGTATCTTTTATTTTTATAATTTGTTCCGGTTTTGCAACACAATCTAAATCTAAACACAATATAAATTTTCTACTTGCTTCTCTTATACCTTTATTATATGAAGCGCACTTTTTAAAATGCAAGTCATTATATGAGTGTATTATTTTATCTTCTTCACATAAAGGTATGTATTGAGACAATACAGGGGTAATAGAATCTTCTACATAGATAAATCTACTATTTTTTGTATTTTGTTTAAAAAACGTATAAGATAAAAAAGCATTAATTGCTCTTTCGTGGTTATCTATCCTAGATGCTACAACTATATCAATATCTTTAAAGTCTACCATATGTTATTCTAAAAAGTTGGGTATACCGAGTTGTTGTCTTAGTGTTTCTACAGAATGGGTACCATCACCTGTATACCGATTGTCAAGTATAGTATAAAACCAAGTATTGCAGTCAATTTTTTCTCTGTCTTCCCCCACTAAAATCTTTTCTCTAACTATTCTATCAGCGTGATATTTCAAATCACTTTCTTTTGTTGCAAAATCTCTAAACGGTACTATATCATTAAAAGCTTCTGTACGTCTTTGCAAAATGTCTACACCTGATCGGTGATATAAAAAATCTCTTCCAGGAGTATATATATCATCAAAAGTAACATGTAGACTTTTGTCATATAAATCAAACCCACCTTCTGGTTGACCCAAATTTGTATGCATGTGGCACTCAACTATTTCTTTATCGTAGTGACCTATCCTATCTTTTCCCGGGCCTTTAATTTTAATACGACGTTTAAATTCTTTTTTATTATTCGTATACATGTCATTAATCAAATGATTAAGAACTTCATTATCCGCAAAGCCAGGATATGCCATCTTAGGAGCTAACTCAATAATTTGATCTACTATCCTTGCTGTTGTTTCATCATTTTTCCAAAATCCATGTCCGGATGCACAATTAGGTAAAGGTGAACCTAATTGTTGATCTAAAATAAGAGAATAGTTGTTATCAATATAATCTTCGAACTTTTTATAAAAATTCATTATCAGACAGTCAGCATCTATCCAAAAAATCCAATCATAATTAGGTAAATGTTTTTTTATAAAAGGGTATCTAGCGAAAAAAGATTTACCTTCTTCTTGATGAACACCGTCAACGTTAGAAGTAAAAAAATGTATGTCATGATTATACTTTAAACAATACTGCTGCAAAATAGGCAGCGTTATATTCAATAAATTTGACTGATTTTTATCAGCACCTGTTAATACCCCAATTTTCATCACATTACCCAACTTCTTATATAGTCTTTTAACTCGTAGGAAGAAATATCTTCAACATGAGTCATAATTTTTTGATTTTCTTTATAAAAAGGTTGTTTTTGTTTTTCTGAACCAGTGCCGTCAAAATGATGTAAATGCCATATGACTTTACCTTCACCTTCGATTCTACCTACACCATAACCTAACTTCGACATTCTATACGGAGCTTCATCATCCTCGTACCCCCAACCTAAAAAATTAGGATTATATCCATTACATCTAATCATATTATCTCTTCTACCCATTACACACCCACCTTTACTTGATACGTGGCCAATCATAACACCTTCGTACACGTTATCAATATAACTAAAAAGAGTTTGTAATGAACTATCTCTAGATCCGATATATGTTTTAAATTTTTCTGGTATTTTTAAATCACCATAATCTAAAGACGAACAAAATTTATCTTTTAATTCTTTTTCAGCACATAAAAACAACCCGTTATAT
>Ga0209434_1000379_pt1 | contig 22177 bp, 29 predicted proteins | sample ETNvirnome_2_300_FD_184068 | JGI IMG/M metagenome (GOLD analysis project Ga0209434, IMG submission 184068) | Marine viral communities from the Pacific Ocean - ETNP_2_300 (SPAdes) (version 2) | ecosystem: Environmental > Aquatic > Marine > Oceanic | place: Pacific Ocean | collected 2013-06-22
CAGGAATTGTTGTTTCTACTGAACTGTCAAATGCTAATGTATATGATGCTCCTGCTTCAAAAAATATTCTAACCAAATTATTTTGAATATCTGCAAAACAACCACCAGTAAGGTCACTGTTTGAAAACAATCTTAAATTCCTAGCAGATAAATCGTCAACCGATTTAATCCAAATATAAATACTAAAATCAGTTGAAGTTCCAAAATTAAAATCAGACGTGTTTGGAACGCTTACTAAATTAGTACCAGCTGCAGCTGGGTTTACAAACCTTACTCCTGCTTTATCCAGATAAACATCAGTTGGAGTTCCATGATTATCATTACCACTCCAATCGCTATAAGTCCCACTTCTAAAATCCATATAAAGTTTTAATACGCCTTCAGTTTTTAATTGTTGGATTATGCTCATTTGTTATTCACCCTTTTTAGTTCGTTATTGTATAAGTCTTGGATTTGTAATGGTGTTAATTCAGAATTCCATACTTTACAAGAAGCTAATGAGCCTTGATATGGTTTAAATGGTGTAGCTGCTTCAATCCCAAGATAATATGTTGTAGTGTAATCATAACTAAACGCAGCAAGTGTATTTCTATATTCTCCATTTAAATATACCTTTAAATCTGTACCATCGTGAGTTACTACCCAATGAAGCCATTGGCCTAATTGAGTTGGAACATTTGCAACAACTGCATTATTTCCTGCATTATAAACCCTATAAGTCCCTGCTGATTCTTGAATTACCCATCCATCAGATTCTGGAGAATTATACCCAAAATTTATCCAAGTGTCACTTCCCAATAACCTATCTAACCTACTCATAATAGACACAGTATATTCACTCCCTGCTGAGAATCCAAGGTTGGGTAAAATTAAATAATCATTCGTACCATCAAATTCATAACCATTAATGTGTGTATTCTTAACTGGGTCAGAAGTTCCACCTGGCATTGTTGCATCGTTTCCATTTCCACTTACATCTTTAACTAATCCATTAGTTGGGTCATTATTAGCAAAATCCATCGGTAAATCCATAATTGATTCATTACGATAAGAATAAACCTCTCCATTATAAATATCGGTGTGCTCTTGTAATGTTAACATTTCACTAAACATTTTAACACTATGGATTGTTCCAATATATTTATTAGTTCCACCAATTTCCGAACCAATAGCAATTGCAGTATCAGTTACTCCTGCTCCTCCTCCACTACTTCCACCACTTAATTGAACTCCATCCAAAAACACACTTCTGGCTGAAGCACCATTAAAGCGTACAGTAATTGTATGACGACCACTGCTTAACGGAATTCCTGTTCCAGTAAATGGTTGGTGAGCATTATTCGCACCCATTCTAATTGTATCATCAGCATCAATTTTTATATATCCTGCTTCGTCATTAATTCCAGTTCCCCAATGTGCTATTACTTGAGCCGACCCTCTTCCAGAAATATGGGTTATATCAATATTAACACTATAATCACCCACATCACCCCAAGGAGCGTAATTATACAATAAACATTCACTTCCAGTTAAGACTAGTCCATTACTGAAAGTTGGAGTTCCAGTTATTGCTGCACCATTAGCGGCAACACTATTTGCATCAATTAATTGTTCCACAAATAAACAGCCTCTTCCTCTTTCAGCTGGTGTACTGTTCTTAGTTAGTAAGCTCATTTTATTCAATTGCTTCTCTCGGTGTTAGTTCGTCCACTTTAGCCATCATCTTTTTATGAATCTTAGCCACTTGTTGTTGTGTTAATCCAAGTTTGTGAGCAATAGCCGAATGACCATTATTCTTCGCCACTTCTTTTAATAATGGAATTGCTTTTTCCACATCAGCTTTAGTTAATGCTTTAACTGCTGCACTTTTAAGTTTAGCACTTTGCAAGTCTGATAATTTCTTATCGGACAAAGCTTCATCAATTACGTCTGCCATTTTATTGTCCTCCATCCTTAAATCCTGTTACCATTTTTCAACTCCTAAAATTTTAATTTTCCTTCAATTTGATATGTGTTTCCACCAACAGTGCTTTCAATTGCATAATCATTATGTCTCATAACGGGTGTGAAATCAGCAGTATATCTTGCAACTTTACTAACTCTTATCTCATCCATAAACCCTTGCAATTCTTCAATACGGGTTCCTGCATCCCAAGTTCTTGCACCAACCATTATCTCACTTGAATTACTACTTGTCATACTTAACGAATCAGATACAGAATGAACTTCTGCACCATTGTAAAAAAACTTTAAAGTTCCACTCGCCCTACTAATTGCTAAATGGTGCCAAGAATCTTTAACGAAAGTTGGAACGACTAAATCTGGAGTAACATAATCAGTAGTTGAGCCACCTGACCTAATAGCTAAGTTCATTCTTACTCCTGTTCCCCATACAGCAGTATGTCCAAATCCAAAACACCAATCGCCATTATGGTCTTCTAGTTCTCCTTGTGCCATAATCCGATAAACCTCAGAAGAAGAAGGAACATCTGTGTAATAAATCCAAGCTTCAACTGTATAATCTCCTGTTCCCAAATTAAAATCTGCGTGGTTAGGAATAGTTAAGTAATCTTCAACCTCGTCAAAATACATTGAACTAACATTTCCGTGTCTTAATGTCCTCATATGTTTAACATTACCATTCCCTGTTACGGTATGATTACTTGCACTTAAGTCATTAAAAGTTGTACTCTCGTGAGTTTCGTCTCCAATGACCAACAACACAGTATCTCCATCATTTCCAGTCACACTACTATCAGTCGGAGTAGGGATATTGGTAGCTCCAATCAATTCTCCATCTTTAAATCCCATTACCATCTTTTAACCTCATGCTTTTTTTGTAATAGTGACATCTATTGCACATTTCCAATTAATCGTTGCAGCTGCTCCAGTCACTTGAACTTCAATAGTTTGAGCTCCTATGTCCAATGCAAAATCACATGCCCAAGTAGCATCTGTTTCAATCGTGTTAAGACTTACTGTTGCTCCTTGTTGAGTCACATTCCCTGCTGTATTCCTATAAAACAATCCATGAATCTTGTAAACTGCCCGATTTGTCTCATCTGTTTCAACTGCTACCACATCAGCAGTAATGCTAACAACATCTCCAACTTCAATGGCAAACGAAGTCCATACTGGAGTTGGAGTATCATTTACAGTCTGTCTTGCACCGCTATCAATCAGTGGTCCACCACCATAACTCTGAGCTGGGTCTAATAAAAAAACTCCTTCAACTGCTGTATCTGAATTAATAATTGTAACACCTGTCCCTTTAGGACTAATTTCAATGTCAACATCTGCATCTCCACCGACAGTCGATATTATAGGAGCATTCCCGGTTGCCGCATTTGCAATCTGAATATTATTCACCGCTGAACCAGTTGCACTTATTCCAATCAATTCATTATCGTTAGTATCTAAGATGTCTGTTCCTGCAATCTTCAAATCAGTTGTCATTTCCGTAACACCAGTTCCTTTTGGTGATAACAAAATGTTAATATCTGCATCAGTCCCAGTTACTTCAATTCCAGGTGAATTCCCTGTTGCTGTAGCGTTAATTTCAACTCTATTAACAGAAGTATTTTCTACGTTGAAAGCTACACATTCTACCGACGAACCATTACCATCAACTACCTCAATGTTGTTATCTCCATTAAGACTCATTGAAGGACTACCATTTAAGTAAACGGGTGTTCCGAAAACTCTTGAGCTTCTTTTCATTTTTTATCCTCCTAATAAAACTTCTTCAAATAAATAGTCCAATCTGAAGTGTTCCCAGTTGTTGTTATTACTTTTACATTCACATACTTAAATCCATTTGGTGTATCTGCTACCCACATATCACTAGCAGTCAGTACTTGAGTTGCTGCGTTTTGTGTGTGAACACTGGATACTCCAAACAAAGCATTAGTTACATCTTGATAAGTGCAACTTCCTGGTGCAGTTCCATCATCTTGAACAGTAGCATAACAATAAACATCTCCTGCTCCTGCTCCTGCATCTTGTGTTAATGCTATTTGTAAGGTGAAGTACCTAAATCCATTCATGTCAAAATAGTAGTTGAATGTTCCATCTGTTGCATTTGTTACATTTGCTAAAGTTTCACTTACAAACTTCTCAGGAATTGGGTCAATCTCTTCAGTTCTTAACGATTGAGTTGACCAAGTGTAACCTGCGATTACTTGTTCACCATATAGGTTTGCTGTTGGTCTCGCTGCGTCACCACTCGCTACTGCAGTTATTTGAGAACTTCGAGCATCTAACATAGTCATTACTCCAGCAGTTCCTCCACTAGCTGCATTAATTACAGAGTCGTGTCCAACTATTGGTGTTGAACCACCTGTTGAATCAGTGAGCATATTATACTGAATTCCAGCTAAACTTGCTGCTGGTCTTATTGCATCTCCTTCTTGAACTGTATTTGATAAAGCACTTCCATCATAATCTTTGGCTTCTAACATTACTTGATTTCCAAAATTAGAAGCTGCTACATCGTGTTGGGCTACATTAATACTTTCAATATATAATGCTCCTGCATCATTTGTTGACAATGGTTGATAATCTCCATCTGTTCCAGCTAAAGCACTTGGTGTATCTTGTCTAACAGTTAAAGGCATTAAACCAATATCACCAGTTGTGTGAGCTGTATCTTCTGCATAACCAGTTAAACTTCCTGGCATAGTTAAAACATCAACTTGAACATGACCACTAGCGTCAATCAATCCATATCCTGCACCAGAAACTAATTGGTCAGTAGAATAAGTATAAATATTGTCAATTGTAACTCCTGTAACAGTAAGTTCGGTATCAACCATTAACTTACCTTCACTGTTTAATTGTAAAAAACCATAATCTCCATTAGCTAGGGTTGGTGCTGAACTGTTATACTGTCCTGCTCCAACTTGTCCATAACCTAGAGTAATTTCATTTTCAGCAGCAGTTTTATTATGTTCTACTAAGCTTGAAAACTTCCTATCATTTAAAGCCATTTTATTCCTCCTAAGTTGGTATTATCATCTGCTGGTATTGAGTATCCCTCGCAGCCACTATAATGTTATAATATTTATACACGTCTATAAATACTCTTTAAATAAAAAAAAATATTTATAGATTCAATCTGGTACTACCGCTGCAACTGCTGCACCTATTTGACTATGTGCATATGCCATCCAACCAATAGTATCATTTACCTTAATTACTGTAACAACTTCTGTGTCAGTCATAAGATATTCTTTTGTACCATCACAATCTTCTGAATTGATTTCTTCTGCACTTGTTGCTGGTGTCCTTAACTCAAAATTGGTTCCTGCATCACAAAGAATTGTAATTTTATGCCCGTTAGGTACATCTGCTAAAGATGGTAAGATAATCCAATCATTTGCATCGTTTGTTACTGCTGCAACTGTAATACTTGTTCTTCCTGCGGTGATTGCACTACCTGAACCAGAATCTGCTGCTGGTGTTACTGTTTGTGCGGTTTCTACGAGTCCTGCTTTGAACTCCCATAACCTATTTTCTAATTGACTTATTCCAAATGCCATTTTATATTTCCTCCATCACGATAAATTAAAACGTGGTAAATGTTTTGTTTAATTAAAAAAAAAATAAATAATTAGCATTCACAATTAAGCGAATGCTCCTGGGTCAGCTCTTCCAACAATCTCAATTATTCGAGTATCGTTATCAGTTCCTGCTGCGATTGTCACAGTTAAAACACCTGCACTTACTGCACTTGTATTTGCTTCGGTTGTGATTACACTTCCATCGGTTGTGTGTACCCAACTTGAAACAGATAACAAACCAGTTGCTGCAATACCATAAGATGATAATGTGATAGCAATTGTGTTAGTCGCATCAGTTGTGTTCGGACAAATGAACATAACCCTTTTTAGTTCTGCGTTAGGAACTTCTTCCCACGCTTTCAAAATACTTCCTGCTGCCATTTTTTATTTTCCTCCTTATACCAGTCCGTATCGCATTACCATACTTGCTTCGAAATTAACAACCATTGTACCATACCACTTAATCATATACTTCTGACTATCATTGGTTTTAGCTAATTCTTCGAAAGTGTAATCTTGCAATACTGCTAAGAATACATACCTTGTATCAAGGAATAATATTCTTTTACTGTTGGCTGTTGTTGGCATATACCTATCTTTAATGAACAATACTCCGTCAAACATAAATGCGTCTGGAATACCGAAGTCCATTTGAGCACTAGGTCTTTCAACATTTCTTTGGAAGTCCATTAACAAACCTTTCAAATAATTAAAAGTATCTGCATCTGTTACTGCCAAATCAATCAAACCATTAGCATTAAATGAAGTTGCTAAGTCTTCTCTAACTTGTGCCAGAGTAGGTCTTGTGCTAGAGTTATCAGTAGTGTTTGTACTGATTGTTTGAATTAATCCTTGGAATCCTGCAGGGTCTGTTGTAGTATTTCCATTGATAATTTCATTCTCTAAAGCTTCATTCATACTTGCTGTTTTTACTCTTAAATCTTCTGCCATTAAGTTGATGATTGTTTGTCCAGCGGTTGCTTGACCAGTTACTCTTCCTACAGCGTATAAATAACTCATACTTGCAGTTCCAGTACTTCTTGTATCAACTTGTTCACTTAAAGATGCGTCTTCAAGTAAGAAAGCAGCTCCTGCTTTAGCAGATATAATGTTATATACATAACTCCTTCCTCTAATTGCCTTTCTTGGTAATAATCTTACCAAAGGTGTTTCTCTCACTGTCCTGTCAACGATTGACGGGTCAACAAAAGGTGGTAACATGCTATATCCAGTATATGTTCCTCCGATTGTGGAAGGTACTGAAGGTGCTTTAGTTAACATACTTTTTTGTAATGCTTTACCAATACTTGTTAATGATTTGTCACAAGCTTCTTTACTGCCATCGTATCTTTTACACATACCAGGGTAGTAAACTTGTTCTTCGCCAATTCCAGCTTTTCCGAATTGGTTATCAAAAACAGCACTAGCTTCTGCATTACTCATATCCATTGCTCCAAATGCCATTTTATTTGTCCTCCTATTTGTACTTCATAGCTAATTGTTTCTCGATTGTAAAATCGGAATCATCAACTTGTTTAGTTTCTACAGCGTTAGGTTTTTCAACTTCTGCTTTCAAAACACTCTTTTCCTTAATTTCTTTTAACTGCTTTTCTAACTCAATAATTTTAGCTTTAGCAGCATCTACTTCTGCTTGAAGGTCATCCTTTTTAGATTCTTCAGCTTCTGCTTTTGGTTCTTCTTCAGGTTTAGCTTCCTCTTCGGCTGGTTTCTCTTCAGCTTCGGGTTTTGCTTCTTCCTTTGGAGCTTCCTTTACAGGTGCAGATTCTTCTACAGGTTTCTCTTCCACAGGAGCATCCTTAACAACAATTTCATCTGTCATTTTAGTTTCCTCCTTGTTAATATCAAACTCTTTCGCAACAGCTGAAAAACTAGCGTTACGATTGCTTTGAATGGGAACGATTGTTGCTTCAACAATCTCGGCTTTCAAGAATCCAGTTCTTGTTTCACCATCAATTTCTTTTTCAATAGTTTCATTTGGAATTGCTCCAATACTAATCCCTACACCCATACCGTTCTCAAGTGCTTCCTCCACTTGTTTCTTAATCTGACTCGCTAATGGGTTCGCTTCTTTACTAAAAAAGAACGGGTTAGCGGTTAAAGCATGTTTTTTACCTTTACTAATTAACTTTTTATTCTTCCAACCACCAATGAATTTCTCCATTTTATTCTCATGGTTAGCCAACATTGGCAATGGACTTCTTTCTCTAGCCCAATCTTCCAATAATTCTTTGGTCATAAATTCTTCATCTCTGTCCAAGCTATTATCAGAAAGGATTCCTAGAAATTCTCCACCAGCAGTTTTGGTTACTGGCATCCACATCTTAATCTTTTTTTCCATCTTATATAACCTCTAATGCTATTAAAGTATTTAAATAATATTTAATCTTCCTGAACAAATTGGATTATGGACCTACAATTTGGGTGAGCTGGTGGAGTATCGAATTCAAAATATTTACCATTAACTGATGCTTTAAAGTTATCATCTAACTCAACAGTGTCCTCATCTAACTCGAGACATATCTTACTTGTCCTATTATCTTCAAAAGCATTCCATTTCTTTTTTCCTTTTAATCCACTATCTTTGTACGCGGCAAGTTTTCCTTGGTTCACGAAACGATTGCTCTCTGTTCTTGCTATTTTCATCGCTCTCCCCTCAGTAACTTCACCAGTCACTCTCTTTCCGCCCTTTTGTTGAACCATAATATCTTTAACTTCATTTTTGATTTCCTTTAGCGAGGATTGGTCGGTGATTCCTTTAGCAACTTTTTCTCTGATTTTATCTTGCACATCTTTGGCAACTCCTTTAATTCCATTCCATCGTTTGCCTTCAATACTAAATCCATCAAGTTGTCTTTGTGTTAATGCTTCTGCCTTTTTCTCAAAATTAATCCCAACACCAATATCAACTTTTAATTCTTTTTCTGCTGCTTCTGTTCCTTGTTTGAGTGTCGCAGTTACAACCGCTTTTAATGATTCAAAGAATCCTGCAGTATGTATTGTATTCATTAACCGCATTAAGAACTCTCCGAATGTCTTCTCAATGCGGAGTTTAGGATTGGATTTTGACAGAAATTCATCGGAGAGCGTGTCATCAATAAAACTCATTATTTCTTTTTCCCACTTATTGAATTCTTTTTTTAAGAAATCTGCATAATCTTTTGCTTCTTCTTGGATATTTGGGACTTTTTTTTTTAATTCCTTCTTCTCTTCTCTTTTGGTTCTTTCCTTTTCCTTATCTTCTTCTTTAGGCTTTTCTTCTTTAGGATTATCTTTATCTTCTTCGTCAGGTTGATTTTCTTTAAACCTATCTTGCATTTCCATAGCCATAGGTTGGTCGCCCCATTTAACTGGGTTTAAACCTTCTTGGCTTCTAAGTTCGTTAATTGTGATTACTCCTGCATTTAATTTAGCCATAGCTTGGTCGTGTTTAATCTTTTCCGCTGTGTCGTCATTAGGAAAGAATTTAAATTTAATATCATCATTTCCCGTAATGTCTGGAATAATCTCTCGGTTAATCTTTTCTTCAATTAGAATTAGGTAAGGTTTAATAGCGTTTTTGATACTGATTCGTTCTTGACTCTCTCCAGTGCTTCTGTTACTGTTCTCATAAAATCCTACTTCTTGAGGGCTTAATCCATAAGCTGCAAAGCAAACGTGGAAGTACCATTTCTGTCCTTCGAGCCATTCCATATCTTTATTATTCATTCCTAAAGGAGTAAATGTAGCATCACTATTATGAATAACTAGTTTATGTGCTTTACCTTGGCATTGTTGTGCCCAACCTTTTTGGAATCTTTCTAAGTTTTCTAATTCTGTATTAACACTTAATATACCATCAGGGATTGCATTATTCTTGAAGAACTCTTTATTAAATCTAGTTGATTGAATCATTACTTCAATCTCTTGTTGGATACTTTGTAATGGACTCCACCCATAAGGGTACTGGTCTGTATTATTTCCTACTTTACCATAAATAATATCATCACGCTCAAAGAATAAGGGTTTGTTAGTTGGGAACTGAAAACTATATTGGTACATTCCTTCAATAATGCCATACTTATCAGTTTTGAATAAGAATTTACCACCATCGTGAGCAAATAATTCTTTTAACTCACCGGCACCATTTCTTCCTTTAACAATAACACCAGCGTCGAGGTCAAGAACATCATCCATAAACATTCCCCATAACTCCCAGAATGTTTGCTTGTTTCGGTTAGGGTATTTTAAGAAAGTTTTAATTTGTTTAATTTGTTCAGAATAATCTGTTTCGTCTTCTTCATCGGTTGGTATTACATCCCAGTCAATGCTCATAATCTGTTTCTTAATGGCTGCTTTAACCATTTGAACCCATGGACTTTTAGCATATTGTCTAAGCTCTAACAAATTAGTATTACGCGGAACTCCTAGTTTTGCTGTCCAGAACCAAGACGGTAATAGTGCCATGCTATCTTCAGCAGCGAGTTCGCTTCCGCTGAATAGCCTTACTTCTTTTGAAAGAAAGGTCTTAGATTTTTTATACCAGTCGAGTACGCCCATGATTATGAAAACCCTGCCAAGCTTTTACACTTGGTGGGAAAGAGGTGATTTTCTCAGCCCTTCATTACTAAAGTAGCCAAATCAAATAGTATTAAACATCTTATAGTATTTAAATAATATTATAAATTCAAACAATCCAGTGGAATCATGCTAATACACCCATCTTTATCAAAGAATCTGTAAGGTTCTCCTTCTATGGTTCTGCACATAACAACAACTCCATAATATTCGTGCTCTTCACCAATCATCCATTTCATTATTTTAGCCCATAAAGAACCCGTAACTCCTACCCCTGAGTCCATGTGCTGCACAAGCAAGAGCATCAACAAAGTCATCATGCCCTCCTTCACTATGATGTAATTTCAAGTGTCCACTTGCTGTTACTTCATACCTGAAATCTTTTAGTTCAAAGATTAACCGCTTGTGCTGCGGAAAAATAAGATTACCTTGTTCCATGTTAAGTTTTAAATTACTAAATATATCTTCTTTATTTTTTAATGTAAACGTTAAGCCTACAACTATATCAGCTGCTGAATACTGCTGATTATAATTAGTCATTGGTGTTTTACTTTTAGGAGTGTTTAAATCTTTTGCTAACACATCTACTACGCCTGCACCTAATCCTGTTTGGTCACATATAATCTTTTTAAACTTAAACTTTTGGTGTAAGAATTTAATGTAGTCAATAGCTTCATCCATTGTGTTCTTCTTTAATTCTTTTAAATAGATTACTTTATTCACTTTACTTTGTTCTATTATAATAAATACACTACTATCTTGTCCCATTCTAGCAAGGTCAGCGCCTAGAATGTACTGTTTGCCACTGTCTATAATATCAGTGTCTAATAGTAACTTATAATCACTTATGCAATTCTCTATTAATTTATGATTAAAGTATGCATCTTCATCTGCTATGAAATTAGCCATGTACTCTGTATCAAATTCTAAACTACTTAACTGCATTTTTTGTTCATCAATAAACTCTTGAGTGAAGTGTTTAACTTTAACAGCGTCTTCCCATGTGTACCTGTGACTAATATAATTGTCATCTTCTTGAAAGCTTCTATAGAAGTGGTTCATTCCAAATGGAGTACTTATTTTTATTATCTTACCATTTGTCGCAGCGACCATTGGTAATAGAACCTGGTTCACAATACTGTCCTTTATGTAAGCTGATTCTTCTAGAATTAGAACGTTTGCTGTCATTCCTCTTATGTTCTTTCCGTCGTCTCCTGTTGGGAACGCACTTATCCTGCTCCCGTTCTTCATTACCATTTCTCGTTGTGTACTGGATAGAATTTCCATTCCAACGTATGCGTTTTCGATAAAGTTTCGGATTTTCGCAAACAACTCTCCTGCCTGTCTGTCCGTTGGTCCAACTATAATGATATGCCGTTGCGGTTCTCGTAGTGCCTCCATAACAGAAAGAATACTTATAGTCATGCTCTTTCCTGTTTGACGACAGAAAGCTCCACATACTCTTTGCTTTGTTAAACAATCTTGTAAAAATTTTAATTGAAACCAATATAATGTCACCCCGAAAAAATCTTTAACTATCTTCTTCGTCTTGTAGGTCTTCTTTTGTGATTCTGCAGCCATCTATAACCTCTGTCCAGTTAATAACATGATGAACGTTTTCAGTATGAATCTTTTCTCCATGAGCGGCTTTGTGCCATCTCTCTTTCATGTATGCAATGTTACCATAAGCTTTAATATTGCCTTCTTTCAAATGGTGCTCTTCAGCCACTGATATATGTTTACCCCAATCAATTAAGCTTAATTCCGGACTTGCTACTTTAAGCATTAATTTGTCAATCATATCTTTGCTGATTAACGGGTTTTTTAAAATGCGAAAAGTGGCTGCTAATTTCTTTTTATCTGACCTAACTAACCCTCCTTTTCTTGCATTTGCACGCTTGACCAGCTTATCACCAGGTTTGAATTGAGTGGCTTTATTAGGAAAAGGCATTACAATACACACCCATCCGTAATGTAATATTGATGTTTTGTGTGGTTGTTGAGCCTCCTGCAGAGCATTGGTTTGTTGTTGTGAATGTCACATTTGTTATCCGTTAAGTGTGGGCATTTCATTGGGACTACAATCCTGTAAGTTCTATTTGGAAGTTGTTCTACTTTACACCCATGTGCTTTATAGTATTCTTTGAATAAATCTGTTAATATTTTTTCTTTGAATACTATGTTCCTGCAACAACTGGCTTTACAGTTTTTTAGGTTTGCTAGGCAGTCGGGTTGTTTTGGTTTTACTTTCTCCATCTTCTTGTCTTGCCCATTCGATTAGTTCTTGCCTGAAGTTTTCTTCTATCGTCCATGTGCTTCTTGCCCCATTTAGTATTACTCGTTTGAGTTCTTCTAAATGTTTATCCTTAAATGGTAGTTTCATACTCATTTTTTACCCCTGTACCCTTTTTCAATTCCTATGCTCCATAACATTAGGAATGCTGAAATTAAGATAAGTCTCACTCCTAGTGACCAGTTAAGGAAATAAATTCCAACAGGAAATCCAATCGTAGCTATTAATGCTAGAATTGTTGAAATCCATCGGACTGAATCGTTTTTCTTCTTCATAATTTATCGAACTCCTGTTTTAAACTCATTATTAAAGGATGATTCATTTCAAGCTTATGTGCAGTTGCTAATGGTGCTAGGATTTGGTTTTGTGCCATAATCTTACCATTGCTGTCTTTCACATCAATTAGAGAATATCCTCTTTTTGCTTTTTCTGCAATAACTACTTTCTTCATTTCAGCTAGTAATTCTTGGTTCAATGGTGCTAGTGCCTGGACATAATCTTGATTGAATTTTAGCAATCTGTCATTTTGTTTGCTTAATGTTTCTAGGTTTTTCTTGAACATATCTTCTTCAATTTGTTTTTCTAGTTGTTGCTTTTGTTGTTCTTGTTGTTTCATTTGGCCGTGTAAGCTTTGTTGGTCAAGTACTGCTTCTCCTACTTCCATTGTTTTAATAACTGTTTGCGTAGTTTTAATTTTTCCATCTACGACTTCTACTTTAAATTCATTTTCTGCATCCATTTTGGAGTACCTCGTTTAGTTTTTTTAGTTCTTTTACTTGTAATAATCCTATTATTAAATCTTGGTTACTAGCTGCGAAAGCAGGGTCATTACGTAATTGTTTATATTCAATCAAGGCTTCTTCTAGTTTATCATCTGTTTTTCTAATAGAAAAATAGGATATAGCAGGACCGAATTTGTTTACTGTAACGTTTTTAGAAACTAAAGTGTTTTCAGTGATTAATTTGTTGATAGCTGCTCGAGCGCTTTGGTAATTTATTTTTAGAATTTTACTTAAGTCATCAGCGCTGAAAAACGCATTAGGGTTTTTGTTTAAAAAATCATATATCTCTTTTTTACCCATTTATACACCTCTATATCATTGAAAGTATAATAACTTTATATACTTTTCTATTTTTTTATGATATTATTTAAATACTAGTAATGCTTTTTAGTTAATTACTAGTTTTAACTTTTTTTTTATTATTAATATAACTATTAAATAAACTTTTAATAATTCTCTTACTCTCACACCTGTTACTAGCGAAAAACACATTAATCCTGTACTTAACATGTAAAGTGAACAATATTTTAAGAATCACGTAACCTTTCATTCTAGAAAAATAACTGCCCTTGAAATCCTTTTTTTGAATTTGAGTGTAAGTGCCATCAATGACAATAGCAAAGTATTCAAGACCTAGTGATTTCATTAATTCTTTTTTAAATCTTTTATGACCTCCTGATAATGTTCCAAACAAGTCCCCTAGTGATTTTCTTTCTATTGCTATTTGATTCTCGTATCCTTTAATACTATAGTCACCAATGTCTAATTTCTTTCTTTCAATCTTTTTTGTCCACAAGGGCAATTGCTCCCTTGTATCTACCACTATTGTATATTCGTCCATGTTGACAACTCTTTTTGTTTATTTCTTGTTTTAATAAAAGGATTTATTTCTTGCCAGAATTTATCTAGCACTATATCTCTAATGCATAGTTTATTTTCATTAAATTCTTTTAATGTGCAAAACTTTTTGCTCTTGCCTGTTCCGAATACAGTGTTAGGAATCAAGTTATGTTGTCCTTTACCATATTTTTCTGCAAGGTTATAGAACAAGTTTGTTTTGCAATTATACTTGTTTAATTCTTTTAAATTAAATTCTTGTTCTACTATAGAAAAATTGTTTCCTATTTCTTCATCTATTACGTCCTTGATGTATCTCCACTTGAATTTAACATTGTTATTGTCTATTATTTCTTTTTTAATATACTTGTTAAAAACTAGTACTCCTAGTTTAGATGCATTGCTTTTCATTAATGGTAAGCCTTTTAGTTTTAGTTTTCCTGTTTTTGTAACGTATAAATAGTTTTTCTTTTTTAATCCAGGGAAGTACATTAATCTTATTTCATCATCTATTCCCATGTCAAACGTGTCTTGTTGGAATGGTACAGATTTTTTTATTTTGTTAATAACACTTGTTTTAATCATCATTAGTCTTTCTTCATCATCGTAAACATCTTCCATGTATATACTGTCAGTGTCACTGTATAATACTTTGTATCCTGCTTCAGTAAACATTTTTCTTCCTAGTTTTATTGATTCTCTAACGAATAAAGTGCAGTCCTTGGCAGTGTTAATATTAAATACGTTTTTGAATACAGGATTTCCGCAAATACCATATAATGTATTCAAGATTATTTTTAAGGCTACTTCTCTAGGGTCTTTATTTTTTTTATATTCTAGTCTTAGCATGTATAAGTCCTTGATTACTTTACTAATAATGTTTAATTGTTTAGTACAGTATTTACCGCTTAACTCGAATAATTCACCACCGTCATATTTTTCTTCTTTAGTGCAACACGTGCACTTGTTTCCGAATAAGTTTAACATTATGTAAGCGTGTGGGTAAGCGCTGTTAAAGTCTAAACAATAAATATTTCCTGTTATGAATTCAGTGGCCGGTATACTAACATAGCCTCCTTCAAAGTTTAAGTCTTCTTGCTTGTATTTTTCACGGTCTTCATCATTTAGCCATTCTTCTTTTAATCCTGTTAAGTGACAAATTGCTTTGTATGCATACGTTCCAGGACTTGACATTAACCATGACCATTCTCTTATATCTATTTTGTTCATGTATTCCCTGTAAAAATAAAAGTAATTGTACAAGTATTCAAATAATTCTTTTGTTACTTCAATGTCTTGTTGTCCATACTTGAATATTAATTGTATTTCTTCACTTGAATGATTTGGTTTTTTAAGCATGTCGTAATCAAAGTCATCTATTTTTTTATTTTTTAAGTCTAATGCCTTGGCAATAACAGATAATGATTTCTTTTTGAAACCGCCGTATTTGATTAGTGTTCCTCTTCTTTTAATTATTTTTAGTAAATCAATAGGTTTAACATAATTGTATTGTTTAGCGTAAACTCTAGAAATTATTTTAGTATCAAATTCATCACCATTGTATGTAACGTATACCTGGTGGGAATCTAGTATTTTTTGAATTTCTTTTTTGTTATCTTTAAACATTAAATTATAATACTTGTCTTCACGGTATGAATAACCGTGAAAACTTATAATATTACAAGTATTAATGTCTAAGTCATCTGTTTCTAAATCAAATACAAGTATGTTTTTATTCTTCATTTTAGTTCTGCCTCTAGTTTCTTGAACTTTTTAATGTGGCTGTAATCATCTTTTGGTTTAGGATGAGAGAACTTTATGTTTGACCAATCCTTACCTATTTCTTTTAATTTTTCTTGGTGTAGTTTGCTTGGTGGATACGTGTTCAAGTTCATTTTTTTATCAATAGCGTTAATGTAATGCCATTCTATTATTTCAGTTGGTATTTTTAAGAAAGGATATACTTTTAAGATTTCTTTTCTTATTAATAATGCTACGATTCTATCACTTGTTGGTTGGCATTGAACTCCTAATCTTACTCTAATGAATCCAAGGAAGTCTTTTATGTTTCCGCTCATGAAGTACTTGCATTCTTTCGCTCTAGGCATGTAATGTCTTGCATCATAGAATGTTAATCCTTCTTTTAGTGCATCATCATATAATGAATTCATTTCATTACAAATCTTGTGTGCTCTTTCTAGTAAATGAGGTTTTTCAATGAATGCATCATTATCAAGTATGTCATGGTTTGACATGCTTACAGGGTCTGTTGACTGTGCAGAGAATGAAAACATTCTGTGTCTGATAATATGTGTTACTGTTGTTAAGTCTAATCCTTCTATGAAAAAAGTTAGTCTAACTGTTTCTAGAGCTGTTGGTAATGTTCTTCCTTCAAACATTTCATGAACGAGTTCTTCTCTTGTTAAATTTCTATCTTTCATGAACTGGTCAAGGTCATTATAGTTTTCTAACCAGGTAATGGAACAGAATTCAGGAATATATTTTTTTAATCGTTCCATGCTAGGATAATCTACTAGTGTTACTTTTATATTTTCTAAATGATTTTTAAATTTCATTTTTTAATGCCTCCTTTATGTGTTGAACTGTTGCTTCTTCTGTCATTAATGAAGTGTTCACTGATATATATTTCACGTTACAATCATTAATGTAGTCTATTGCTTTTTCAAAACATTTTAAGTCTTTAGCTATATTTACTTTTTCGTGCTTTGCTATCTTGTATCTTGTTTCAAGGTCTTGTTTATCAGCGTGTAAGTAAACAATAATAATATTATCAATATTATTTAGTAGCCAAGTCTTAATACTTTTACTGACTTCTCTTTTATATCTAAAACAATATGCAAGGTATGATAAAAAAAGTCTATCACAAGTTAAGTGTTTGTAATTTGTTTCTTTATCAAATAGTTTATGTATTGTTGTTTTTCCTACTTTGTCTACTCCCTCAAATACTATTAATTTTAATTTCATTTTTGTGCACCTTTTAGTTCTGTGTATAGTCTAGCTATTGCTTTTCTTGTTTCTCTTTTCACTCTAGGCATATAAAGATTATTTCCTAGTCCTATTTCTGTATTAGTATATTGCATTACGCTTAGTGCATCTGCTAGTTTTACAATTAAGCCTTCAACTGTTCTTTTATTATTAAAATCATTTAATAATTCCTTGTACTCTGGGTATTTTTCTTTAATAATATTGTTTTCTATTTTAGTAGCTACCTCATCTAGTTCTTTGTACTTATCCTTGATATTTCTTGGTATGTCACTAACCCATATTTCAAAAATATCATGTGTTATTGCCATTAGTAATGCTTTTTCTAAATTAAACTGGTATGTCTTGTGTAGTCTTGCTACTATTAAAGAAACAAAAAAAGAGTGCTCAGCTACTGATTCATTTGTTATTCTTGATAAGTTATTAAAACGAATTATGTTTTTTAAAGCGTATAACTCCATCATTTCTTCTTCTATCATTCTATTTCACCTACATAGTCTAAGGTATAGTTTTCATCTTGTAAATAATTGTAGACTATAAGTTTTAGAACCGTTAATGATGTTGCTACGCCTATTCCGCTTTTTGATAGCATTAAGTTAAAGCCTCCTTTTAGTCCATCACAGTAATAAATTATTGGTTTGTTATTTGAAAATGCTACGCCGCATTCAAATATTGTTCCCATGTCTTTATCTCTAGTGTTTGCTATTATAAAGTCTGCTTTTTTAATTTCATTAACGTTTTGATTAAATGTTTTAGTTTTGTCTTCTTCAGAGTTCATTGAACTTACTAAGCATTCATCTTTTGGACTAAAAAACACTACATCTAACTCTTTTAATATATGTTTTATATTAGCTAAATCATTGGCTTGTTTTTCATTAAACCACCCTGAAGCAATATAAGCTGTTTTATTCACCATTTTTTATCCTCCTATAGTTTATACTAAATAAATAAAAAAAGTTAATACAGTGAGTTTAAGCACTGTATAAACTGATTTTATTTACTAGTTGTTGCCTTAATTTCTTTGCTAACTATTCCATAAGCGCAACTCAAAGCTTTTCTCAAATCACCTAGTTCTATATTAGGCTCTTCTCCTTTAATACCATCAATTGCTTTGCTAGCTAACAACTGTTTCATTTCATTCTTCATTTTAGTAACCCTCCTCTTTTCGTTTGTTATTAATCTCATTCTTCATGAGAAATAATTCTTTCACTTCTAAACTAGTCATTCCTGCAGCTAATGACAAATTGATTACAAAATGCCATAAGTCAATAATCTCTTCTTTAAACTTAGCTTGGTGAAATTCTTGTTGTTTCTTCCATGGTTTCCATGGAGTCTCTCTAAGTGCTTCCATTAACTCGTCCATTGCAGCTAGTACCATCATATTAATATATTCTTGGTTACCTACAATTTTGAAGTCTTCACCTTGTAGCTTAGTTTGTAGTGCTATTTGTTTTTGAAACATTTCATGCAAACCATCTGTTAATTCTTCCATTTTATTTACCTCGTAGTAAAGAAAAAGGGGTAATAACCCCTAATTCATTGCTATTTCTTTTACGCTGTATTGTGTGTCAAATCTATCACCAACTTTCAAAATACTCAATTTTACTTTATCAGCTGGTGTTTTACCTTCTAATATAGGTCTTAGTTTCTGTTTAAGTCTTCTACTACTAGTCGTAAACTTTTTATCAGATGTTTCTTTACCATCTTCCTCTAATACATCAGACTGCAGCTCGACTTGTTCCTTGTCAAATTTTTTCACTTTTTCAAAGTGTATGTTAGTTACAACAAGCACTTTTTCTTTGTCTGCTTCTAATTTAACAAACCCGTCGCTTGCAATTGCGTCGTCCCAACTTATTTCTTCTGCCATTTTAGTGGCCTCCGTCTTGCTGAACTCTTATGGTTCCGCTTTGACTATAATATCATCACACGCCCTGGCTTTGGTTCATATATAGCACCAGCTTTAATTAGCGATGTAATGAAGGTATCGATATTCTGTTTAAAATGTACAGCAATATCTTCTATTTCAATTAAGTGACTTTTACTTGATTTTATGAATTTCAAAATATCTTCTGACCTTAAAATTTTCTCACTTTTGGCTTTTGAAAAACCATTGTTTAGTGACGGACGGTTTTTAATTAGCGCCCCGGGCTGATTTTTTAAGGTCTGTTTTTCATTTTTATATATAAAAACAGCAGGGACCTTAAACCTGTTTTCAGAATCATAGTAAAATTTACAATCATCAATATTGATATTTTGATATGATTTTGATTTTGAGTTTAAGGTCATGTGTTTTAGTAAAGCTTCACCATCAGGTAATTCTATCAAATCTAAAGCTTTTTCCTCGTTTAAAGTATATAAAGTAGTTTTACCTAAACTCTTCTCTGAATTTAAATATCCAAGGTTTTCTAAGTGAGCTAGTTGACCATGCCAGTGAGTATGACTTTTACCAATTAATCTTTGTAAATCATACACACTAAAGGAATCCTTCCATGAACTTTTCTTTAGTAATGTAATAATATCTATTTGTTGAACCGTTAATCCAGAAAACGTAGCGCCTAGAATATTATGAGAATATTGTTTAGCTATATCATAATCAATAATATCACACTTTATAAACTCTTTTCCTTCAATTTCAATGATTTCTCGTTGTTTTTGATGTAAATAAGCACTACACTTGATAAGAGTAATAAACTTCATGTAATCCCGTCTCGCTCTAACATCATTAGTAGGAATCTTCATGAATTCCTCATCTAAAAAATTAATAATAAAATGATAAGGTTTAAGCTGCTTTAAAGCATCTCTAATGGTTCTTATTTCTAGCTCATTATTACTAAGTATTCCTTTATTTAAGTCAGTCTGGTGCTTTAAAATCATCCTGGTTTGATTCTCTGACACATCTAAACTTATTAACCAGTTTCTATTATTTAATTGGTCTCCTACCATTCCTTCTGCTTGACAAGTTAAAAAACAAGGTTGGCCTTTAGTTGTTTTACGAACTTTGCTATTAACTTCAATGCCTTCTTCATTAATAACCTTTTCAACAGTATCAAAAGCTAGTTTACCTTCGCTCATCCATACCCTTAATTGAGAAGTATTTTCATCTAATCCTTGCATTTCTTCTACAAATAATATTTTACCATCCATATTTTCTTCAGTATAATAATTAATAACAGATTTTGACATTCTAGAAATAACATGATAATCCTCACCTTCGATTCCAAAAAGCTTTAAAATCTTTTTAGCCACGTATGTTTTACCTGAAGATGAATCAGATGCTAATATAATATTTTGGCTCATCGGGTCACTTGGAATATTCCAATCAATCATACCTGTTTCTGAAGGAAAGTCTTTACTAAGTAATAATAAAAATATAAGCATTTTAATATCGTCTTCACCTACTATCTCATCATCAAGAATTTTTTTAATCTTTTGTAATAGTTTAGAAGAATTTAAAAAATCATTAGCTTTTTTATTTTTAGCACAACAAAATTCACAAACAGAACTATCATGTACTCCTAGTTCATCAAGTTGTGAACAATTCCAGAATACTTTTTCTTGAGCATAAACCCAGTTCATCCAGTTTTCTGCTTCATGTAATGTAAACTTATGACCTACTTGGTCACAATTATTAACGTATTCATCTAATATTAATAGTGTTTCTTTCTTTGGTAACTGGTCAATTCTACAAGCAACTGAAATTAAAAAAGCTCCTTTACTTCTATTTCCTGAATCAGTTCCTTCTTTTAATTTTAGAATACTATCCATTTCAGAATACTTAATTTTTAAATATTCATTTTTGAAAGGTTCAATTTTTGTGTCTTTACAAGTTTTTATAAAATTAGAAAGATAAGAACAAAGCTCTATAATATCAATATCAAAAGATTCAATTTGAACAGGGTACTTAACATGCTTTAATTCATTAACACTTATTTTTTTATTATTGAAAGTATCTTTTGAAATATATGTTTTGTAAGTAGTAGTATAAGATTCATCTGGTTTCTTAGTAATTTTTCTTCCACCACAATCTCGTATTAAATGTGAGGACCCTGCAAAGTAATCAAATTTAATTACTTGGGAGTCAACATATTTACCCCTAAATTTTTCATCAATACCTGCTTCTTCAAGAATTAGATTCCAAAACCATAATCTTATATGTTTCGGGATAAAGCCATAACTGTTTGCTTCTTTTAATAATTCTTTATGTTTAGTGTTTGTTGCTATTAGTTTATTAAAATAGATATGAATGTGAATTCCTTTGCCACCTGTTGCATAAATATAATAAGGTATGTTTCTATTTTCTAATGCTTCAACAACTAATTTGGCTTTATTATAATTTTTTATGTAAGAGCTCCAGTCAAAATCAAAAACAATTTCATTCATTAGAACATTTCGTTCATCATGAATCTCGTATTTTCCATAACTATAACGGTATCCTGGTTTATATCCGAGGTCATCTGATTTTTTAATTAATGCAGCGACTTGGATTGGAACCGTTGAAACGGATTTTAATTGTTCAATATATAGTTGTTGACCATTCAATTTAACACCTCTTTAGTAAATATTATTTAGCCCATAGAGCTAAGTACTTTCCATGCTTTCCTTTTTTGGCTTGCATGATTATTGTCGAATCTTCTTTTGCTTCTATATAATTAATTAGCTCGATTGGAATTGTTACTGCTTTTGAGCCACCTTTTAAGCCTAATTTTCGTTCAAATGTTATTTCATCTTGCATTTTTGGTTTCCTCCTTAATATTAATGTAATTTATGATTCTAAGCTCCTTTATAAATATTATTATTATACGTTGTATATATTACAGAATATATACAAAATATAATAGAAAGATATATAAAGTAGTACTGCTTTCTATATCTTATAACAAATAAACAACAAAGATTGTTTATTTACGAGGTCTGGAAAAATGAAATGTGAAATATGTAAAAAATCTGAAAAGTTAATAAAAACAAATTTAGCTAAAATTTGTGATAAATGCTTTTTATTATTTTTAGTAGAAAAAAAATTTATTTCTCAAAAAGAATATAAAAAAGAATTAAATGAATTAAAAATGCGAGGTCTGGAAAAATGAAAACACAAAAAACAAAATATGTAATAACAAAAAAATGCTTTG
>Ga0209434_1000383_pt1 | contig 22057 bp, 18 predicted proteins | sample ETNvirnome_2_300_FD_184068 | JGI IMG/M metagenome (GOLD analysis project Ga0209434, IMG submission 184068) | Marine viral communities from the Pacific Ocean - ETNP_2_300 (SPAdes) (version 2) | ecosystem: Environmental > Aquatic > Marine > Oceanic | place: Pacific Ocean | collected 2013-06-22
AAGACGAACTCGCAGAAGGCGATGAAGACATTGAACTTGATGAAATGATTCTTAACGCTATAGCAGAAGAACTAAAAGTTGATCTGGGTATTCCAGATCAAGGACTTGGAGGACGCACAACTCCAACCGCTAGAAATTTAGAGGGACAAAAAGTTCACCTTGCCGCCCTTAAGGACGATGAACTTGCAGAAGAGCATGCCGCACTGGAGAAAGCCAGAGAAGAAGCAGGCATGTATATGGAGCAAGTGGAAACCTATAAAACAAAGGCAAACAAATTACAAAAAACAGTTTTACATCTTAAAGAGCGATTGGAAGAAGTTAATCTTTCCAACGCTCGTTTACTTTATACTAATCGTGTATTAAATAGCACCTCCTTGAATGAGCGACAAAAAATTAAAATTGTCGAGTCTATTTCAAACGCAGATTCTGTAGAAGAGGCGAAGGTTATTTACGAAACCCTTCAAAGCGCAGTGGGAAGTTCTAGAAATAGTAAATCTCCACAATCACTACGCGAAGCAGTAGAGAAACCGTCGCAAACGCTCCCCCGAAGCATTGCAAGAAGGGAAGCACATAGCGCTCAAAATCCACACTTTGATCGGATGAGAGCGTTAGCAGGCATTAAAGGAGGTAATAAATAATGTCCGTATTAAAAAAACTAACTGAAGGCATTGTCGATAGAGATCTTTCAAAGGAAGGTACTGCACTTTTATCAAAGTGGGAACGTACCGGACTTTTGGAAGGCTTAGACAATGACCGTACAAAGCAAAGTATGGCTCGTCTTCTAGAGAACCAAGCTAAGGAACTTCTTCGTGAAACTTCCGCTATGGCTGGTGGTGATGTAGAAGGTTTTGCCGCTGTTGCTTTTCCCATTGTTCGTCGTGTATTCGGCGGCTTGGTTGCTAACGATATCGTTAGCGTTCAGCCCATGAGCTTGCCCTCTGGTCTGATTTTCTTCCTTGACTTTACTGTTTCTGATGAAACTGGTACTCGTCTTGGATATGAGTCTGGTGAATCCCTTTATGGTGGTGGCAAGGTTGCTTCTGAGATTACTGGTGGTGTTTCGCTTTCCGGTGATAGTGCAGAAGATAGCTTCTACAACCTAAATAATGGTTATTCTTCACCAACTGGTTCCGCTGCGGCAACCGTTCAAGGTGTTGCTTCCGGTACATTCGGTGGTAGTGGATATAAAACTACTCAATGGAATGCACAAACCAATGTAAACGTGCTTGGTTCAATTATGTCTGGTGCGCTGGGAGATCAGCTTTGCCGATTCGATCCAGAATTTACTTCTGGTACAACCAATGTTATGATCGGTAGAGTTGCAATTGCAAGTCTCACTCAGATCAACAAGAAGGACTGGGTTACTGTCAGTGCATCTTTTGGTCTGCCCGCAGCTACTCAACTGAATCGTCGTCTGACTCAGCTTTCTGGATCAGCCGCGAACAAGGGTATCTGGAAGCCCGGTGATGCAGAAACTCATCTTTTGATGTTCTGGTCTTCGGACTCACAAACTATTGCACAGTTGTCGGCTTCAATTCAACCGGCGACTTACCTTAGTCCTCCTTTTCACTATTCCATCGATGATGATTTCGTCGCTGGCGGTGCAATTGGAGCAGTCATTGGAGATCCCGCTTGGGGTCTTGAGCAGGCGGGTCTTAGCGCAAGTGAAGCCAATAACCGAGATCTCATTCCCGAGATTGACATCAAGGTTGACTCTGTGAGTATCACCGCTATGACCAAGAAGCTGAAAGCCAAGTGGACACCTGAATTGGGACAGGATCTTAACGCCTATCACAATTTGGATGCCGAGGTTGAGCTTACTTCAATTCTCTCTGAGCAAATTGCTCTAGAAATTGATCGTGAGATTCTTGAGGATCTCGTTAAAGGTCAGACCGCTGGACTGTACTATTGGTCTAGGGCACCCGGTAGGTTTGTAAGACGAACCGGATTGGGTGCTGGTGAAGAAGTTGGTGTGACTACTGCTACACCTGACTTTACCGGTACTGTGTCCGAATGGTATGAGACTCTTGTTGAGACAATCAATGATGTTTCTGCACAAATTCATCGCAAGACCTTAAGAGGTGGCGCTAACTTCATCGTCGTTGGACCTGAAGTGGCAAACGTTCTTGAGTTCACTGCGGGATTCCGTGCAAATGTCACTGGTGATGTTGACAAGGGTACCGTTGGTGCAGTTAAGACTGGAGCACTTTCTAAGAAGTGGGATGTCTATGTAGACCCCTACTTCCCTCGCAACGTCGTTCTCGTCGGTCGCAAGGGTGGCTCTTTCTTGGAAAGCGGCTACGTGTATGCCCCATATGTACCACTACAGGTCACACCTACTATCTTCGGAACCGAAGACTTCGTACCCCGCAAGGGAGTTATGACGCGCTACGGCAAGAAGATGGTTCGTCCTGACATGTATGGACTAGTCGTCGTACTTGACCTCGTATAATCGAGCAAAAGAGCGATAATATAAAAGATTCCCTCGTCATGCAAATGGCGAGGGTTTTCTTTTAGTGCTCAACTATTTACAGTGAGGAGGCTTATGTCCAATGGCGATACCCACCCTTACCCCCCAAAGCACAGTTAGCGCAATTGTACTTCCTGCCACCGGCTCAGCCCTGTATGTGGCGGATCAGTGTCCGTTTGGGATGTTTACCGGCTCTACAGAGTTTTTATCTGGAGCAGCAGAACAAGTTGCATATATATATAAAAAGCTTGGTGGAGATGTTTTAGATCTTGAGATTACAACCGGAAGTGTTTATGCTTCCTACGAAGAAGCAGTATTAGAATATTCTTATATTGTTAACATGCATCAGGCAAAAAATATATTGTCAGATGTTTTAGGAATGACAACTGGTACTTTCAATAGTGACGGGGAACTGCTTGCAGGCACGTTGTCTTCTAGTCTTAGCGGCACACACGTTGCTCTTAAGTATCCACAGTTTACATTTTCATACGCACAAAGGGTAGCAGATGCCTTTTCAACCGAGGCTCGTGCAGGAGGTACCACGAGAATATATTCCGCATCCTTCAGTACCACCGGAAGTGTACAGGATTACGATTTACAGCAGATTCTCCACAGCGCTAGTGTTAATAATTTAGATGCAGCAACAGGTGAGCCAGTCCCTTATGCTGGGTTTGTAAGCGGAAGCAGAATAATAGTTGAAAAAGTTTATTATAAAACCCCTTCATCAATGTGGAGATTTTTTGGATACTATGGCGGACTAAATACCGTGGGTAACCTAGCAAACTATGGACAATATGCAGACGATTCAACATTTCAATTAGTCCCAGTTTGGCAAAATAAGGCGCAGGCAATGGCGTTTGAAGACTCGATTTATTCAAGAAATTCCCACTGGTCCTTCGAGCTAAATAATAATATGTTAAGAATATTTCCTACACCAGTGCAAGGAGGGGCTTCACCGAACTATTTCTGGTTTAATTTTCGGATAGTTGAAGATGCCTGGACAGCAACATCGGGCTCTATGGTAGATGGAATTAATAATATGAATACAATTCCATTTGGAAATATTCCTTACCAAAATATTAATTCTATTGGTAAGCAGTGGATTCGACGCTTTTCGCTTTCTTTAACAAAAGAGACTCTGGGTCAAGTCCGCTCCAAGTTCGCTACTGTGCCCATCCCAGGTGAGTCCGTTACACTCAACGGACCTGCTCTGATATCGGAAGGGCGAGAAGAACAAGACAAGCTCAGAACAGAATTAAAAGAAACACTCGATGAATTAACATATCAAGCCTTAATGAAAAAGGACGCAGAAATAGCCGAATCAACCAATACAATAAATCAAAATGTACCAGCAGGCGTTTATGTTGGATAGGGGGGTGTTTTAAATGGCTGATAACAAATGGTCCCAACCTCCACAACCACCTCCTCCACTATTTGTCGGTGAAAAAGAGCGCAATCTTGTTAAGCAAGTAAATGACGAGCTTATTGAGCGCGTTATTGGGCAACAAGTCGTTTATTATCCAATTGATCAAACGATTACAAACTATAACGATCTTTATGGAGAAGCAATTGAGAAATCATTTCTACCACCAATAAGAGTATATGCATTAGTTGATTATCAGAGTACTGAAACAAAAGCCGACGAATCGGTTGGTATTGATAAGTCCAACACGATTACTATTTATTTTCACAAACGAAGGTTGACAGAAGATCAGGATTTATATGTGCGAGAAGGCGACTTTGTTTTATACGGAGATTATTTTTACGAAATAACAGGTGTGTCCTGGGCACGACAGTTGTTTGGGCAGATAGATCATAAATTTGAAATTGTAGCAACGTGCTATTATTCAAGGGAGGGATTGTTCGATGCCACCTGATAACCCAAGAAGTCAAGATTTGGCACCTTTAAAAGAAATTTCTTTTATGCCATCGACAATAGAGACTATTGATCGCGCCTTGTTCGAATATATTGACGATGAGTTAAATATATCTTGCACGACAAATAAAGGTTTTAATAAATTGCCTTTTATTTGGGCAGGCGCAGAACGGGCTTATCAAATTAAGCACAATAAAGATTTAAGAGATTCTAATGGCTTTCTAATATATCCAATAATGACCCTTGAAAGAACGGCTATTTCAAAAGATGTATCAAAAAGAGGGGCTTTATATGCTGCAATACCCAATCGACAAGATGCCAAAGGCGGTGTGATGACGGTTGCAAGAGTAATCAAACAAGACAAAACAGCAAATTTTGCCAATGCCGACGCTAAAAGGCTTATAAACAATACTATAGGAAAAGGGCAAAATAATTTTCCAAGAAAGAATGCCAAGGTCGTTTATGAAACAATCACAATGCCCATCCCAATGTATATAGAGGTACAATACACACTAACAATCCACGCAGAATACCAACAACAAATAAACGAAGCCCTCGCAGCGCTTATGACCACCTCGGTATATGGACCGGATTATTTTAATATTCTCAAAGATGGTCATCATTATGAAGCATTCATAGAATCAGAATATGATTTAAACAATAATACCGCTGCATTAAATGAAGATGTGAGAGGCTACCAAACACAAGCGTCTCTTAGGGTACGAGGATACATCATTGGTGGTGATAAAAACGAAGACCGTCCCACAATCGTTAGACGAGAAAATGCGGTCGAAGTCAAGATTCCCCGCGAACAGGTAATATTCGGAGACATACCAGAAAATCTACATGTTAGCGGAAACGTACCATTTTATCGAGAGTAGTTTTGACTTATTTGGGTCTTTCGCCTTTTGTTTAACTATTTATTAACGATAGCAAGAATATAAAATATTCATATTAATATTGTATTGAAGCAGTACAAGGAGACACTTCATAATGGCAGCTAAGTCTTTCAAGTTTATTTCACCCGGCATTTTTATTGATGAAATTGATAATTCAGAATTGCCAGCCCTCCCAGAAGAAATGGGTCCAGTTATTATCGGACGCACAGAGCGCGGTCCATCGATGCGACCCATCAAGGTTAACGCTTTTTCAGAATTTGTTCAAATTTTTGGAAACCCCATTCCTGGTGGCCAAGGCGGCGATGTTTGGCGTGATGGAAACTATCTTGCTCCCACATATGCTGCATATGCTGCACAAGCATACTTAAAAAACAGTAGTGCCGTTACAATGGTGCGCCTTGCCGGTGCCCAAAAAACCGGGATTTCACACGGTTCATCTGGTGAAGCCGGATGGCAAACAGCCGCGAAATCAAACGCTGCCAGCGAAGCCACTAATGGTGGCGCTTATGGATTGTTTGTCTTCCCATCAGCGTCGGCGTTTACGGCGGCTGGACAAGTAATGACAGGTGCCCTTGCCGCAGTCTGGTATTTAAACGAAGGCTCACTCACCATTTCGGGATCGGCAAGAAACAGCACCGGGGCAGGCGTCGGCGGCTCTATCGTTACTGGTAGTGGCGTTATGATTAGATCTTTATCCGCCAATACACGGGTTGCAGGAACCGCGCAGTCTTCCTCCGCAGCAATTGCTAATGAATTTTATGCGGTTATCAAGAACAACGATGGCAACATTGTTAAAGAGACGGCATTTAACTTTTCCCCCTCTTCTGCGAGATACATAAGAAAAGTATTTAATACAAATCCAACTCTTGTAAACTCGGCAATCACTAGAACAGCACAATTGAAAACTTATTTTCTTGGCGGAAGCTATGAAAGACACTTAGGTGTTCATGTCACTGGCTCTTCTGCGGGACAAGCATGGGGCGTTGTCTTGGGTCTTGATAGTGGCTCCAGCGCCGCCGCTGCTGATTTCCGCATGGGGTTCCAAGCGGCACAAACTCCTTGGATTGTTTCACAAGATCTCCAGTCAGCTTATGCTAACTACGAAATAACGAACACTAGTCGCGTTAGGAGACTAATCAAATTCCACACGCTTGATGCCGGTGAAGATGAGATGAAAAAACTTAAGATCTCTATTGTCGATATTAAGGTTGCAACTAATGATTTTGATCCTTATGGTTCATTTGGTGTCGAAATTCGAGATGCTCGCGATAATGATAATGCACCAGTTGTATTAGAAAGATTTAGCGGCTGCAATCTTAATCCCAACTCAAACAAATATATTGCAAGAGTTGTTGGTGATCAATATCTTTCCTGGAACGACACAGAGAGAAGGCACACACTTTTTGGAAATTATCCTAATGCATCACAATATGTGCGCGTTGAAATTAATAGTGACGTAGATGCTGGTGTAACGGATCCGGCACTTCTCCCCTTCGGTTCATATGGACCCATTCGGATGAAGTCGTGGACATTTAATAGCGGTGCCGTTGCTGGGCTTCCACTGGGCACTGCACCGGATGCCTCTGGTCAAAACGCCTGGGTTCGTGGCGGAAGCAACGTCACTCAGCCAGTACCGGGACTTTCTCAAATATTCATAAACATATCAGGAAATGCCGTTGCTGCTGGAGTTGGTGACTCTTATCCACTAAATAGAGAATGGTTCACCCAACTTAAGGCAGTATACCCGACTCTTCCATTGAGAGCAAGCGCTTCCGCTGGTGGTGTTCCTAACCCGTTAGATGCTTATTTCGGCATGGATTCTACACAAGCTTCTAATAATAGACATGATGAGAGCTATAGTGATGTGCTACAAGTATTACCATATTCTGGGGACTCTTTCAACACCGCCGCAGGCACTGAATACTCATATCTATTTAGTCTTGATGACCTAAGCTCTTCTGCTGGAATGGCCGGAACAGGTGTTGCTGTTTGGGTTTCTGGATCTCGCGCAGGTGGAACATCTTATACGGCGATAAGTGGCACATATAAAGAAGTCTTAGATGAGGGATACAACAGATTTACTGTTCCACTCTATGGTGGATTCAACGGTCTAGACATTAGAGACAAAGAACCTTTTAACAATACCGATCTCGATGATGGAGCAGACACAACAAATTATGGCTACTATTCCATTAAGCGAGCAATTGATACGGTCGCAGATCCAGAGGTTGCAGAATATAATTTAATGGCTGCACCCGGTATTTGGAACGAAAGCCTCACTGCCCACATGGTTGAAGTATGTGAAGCTCGCGGCGATGCACTCGCAGTTATCGATCCTAGTACTGGATTCTATGCGGAGACAGAAAACACAAAATCGGCAAGTACCAATTTAGGATCTGTTACAACAGCCGTTACAAACATGAGAAATAGGAAGATTAATTCAAGTTATGGATGTGCCTATTACCCATGGGTCCAGATTAGAGACAATATTGGTAATAGTCTTCTCTGGGTACCCCCCAGCATTGTAGCGCTTGGAACATTCTCTAGCGCTCAGAAGAAGAGCGAGCTTTGGTTTGCTCCCGCAGGCTTTACGAGAGGAGGCTTGACCGAAGGTTCTGCTGGATTACCAGTATTACAGACCCGCGAGAGACTAACCTCTAAGAACCGCGACGATCTCTATGAAGCAAACATCAATCCAATTGCCACATTCCCCGCAGAAGGGATAGTGATTTTTGGACAAAAGACACTTCAGGTAACACCTTCAGCATTAGACAGAATTAATGTGCGTCGTTTGATGATTTATGTCAAGAAAGAAATTTCAAGAATGGCGGCAACGCTTCTGTTCGATCAAAACGTACAATCAACTTGGGATCGGTTCTTAAACAAGGTTAACCCCTTCTTGAGAAGTGTGCAGGCGAGACTTGGACTTACAGACTTTAGAGTTATTTTGGATGAAACCACAACAACTCCAGAGTTAATTGATAGAAACATTATGTACGCCAAGATTCTATTAAAACCCGCACGGGCAATTGAGTTTATTGCACTCGATTTTGTTATCACGAATACAGGTGCTAGTTTTGAAGATTAAGAATAAAAGAACTATATATTATAGAAACAGGAGAAACGAACAATGAGCGGAAATTTTTGGTCATCAAAGGACTTAGAGCCAAAACGCCAGTTTAGATTTATTGTAAGCTTTCAACCCGCTGGTATCGACTTGAAACTGGCTTGCAAAACGGTAGATCGCCCAAGTTTTACAATTGGTGAACAAGAACACCGATTCTTTAACCACACTTTTTATTATCCTGGCAGAATGAACTGGAACACAGTAGGGATGACTATAGTTGATGCCGTAACCCCAGGCTCAACCGAAGTTCTTTATGACTATTTATCTGATATCGGCATTCAACAGCCCAGGTCTGAAGCCGACGCGATGAAGACGACAATTACTAAGGCGACTGCCGTAAGTTCGCTTGGCGATGTCAAGGTCAGAGAACTTGGCACAGATAACAAGGGCGAGACAGTCATTATAGGCGAATGGGCATTAATTAATGCTTTTATAACCGAAGTGAACTTCGGTAGCCACTCGTATGATGCAGACGAGATGGTTGAATTAACCATAACATTACGGTACGATTGGGCAACCTATGACGCAATACCGTCAGGTAAAAAGTTGAATTAACCATAACATTACGGTACGATTGGGCAACCTATGACGCAATACCGTCAGGTAGAAAATTAGCATAATTTAATTTTAAAAATTATACTAATTACTGTATACTATAATAAACACAGAGGTATTAATGGCTAGAAATAATCAAGCACGCACTGGTGTTGCGGAAGCACCAGTCGATGCTACTGAAAACGAAACTCCGGTGGAGCCCAAAGCACCACCTAAGCCGGGTGGTCTTGCGTATGCCATCCCCACAGAGTTCGTAGAACTTCCATCCGAAGGGCGGTATTACCCTCCAGGTCATCCACTATATAAGCAGGATACCGTTGAGATACGATATATGACCGCTAAAGATGAAGACATCCTTACATCACAGACTCTTTTGCGTAAAGGAGTTGCGATTGATCGGATGTTAGAAAATCTCCTGGTTAATCAAGAGATTGTGGTCGATGATCTGCTTGCTGGTGACAAAAGCGCACTAATTCTTGCTGCTAGGATTTCTGGATATGGAGCATCTTATCAAACTAGAGTTACGTGTCCTGGGTGTAAAACAGCATCGGTTTATGACTTTGATCTTGAAGCATCTTCCACAAATCCAGGCACAGTTGTGACAGAAGAAGTCGAGGAAGTCCAAATATCACCACACGGAACCTTCTTGGTAACATTACCTACAACAGAATACCAAGTTGAATTTCGACTCTTAACAGGAAGAGATGAAAAATATTTAACAGATGCAGCCAATAAAAAATCAAAGATGAATTTGCCAGATTCTAACGCCACAGAATTATTAAAAAGGCTTATTATCTCAGTTAACGATGTTGCCAATGGGGGAGAGATAAGTGATTTTGTCGATAATATGCCAGCCCTCGACTCACGCTTCCTTCGGGCTTGCGTAGTCGGCGCAACCCCAAATGTTGATATGTCGCAAGAATACTCTTGCTCACAATGCGGTTATGAATCCGAAATGGAGGTGCCGTTGACAGCGGACTTTTTTTGGCCTGGATAATGAATATATGGAAGTAGTTTATGAGCATTTCTTTTATTTAAAACAACATGGTAATTGGAGCTTTCATGAAGCATATAGTTTACCAATTGGTTTAAGAGCTTGGTTTGTAAAAAGGCTATCGAAACACTTCGAAGATCAAAATCAGGAAGCTGAAAAAGCAAGAAATAAGTCGAAAGGTCGTTATTAAGCCGAGGCTGTGAGAAAATTGGGTTAACGCCCAATTTTCTTTTTTTATGGAACTAATTAAAGAAGCAGCAATATAAGGAAAGCTTCTCATGAAAAATAATGGTGACTTAGTGCCAATTAAAATTGATTTAACAATTGGCAATGCAATTAACGAAAGTTACCTTGCCATGTTTGGTGGCGCAATTCAAACAATTCTAGGTGGAATGTTTGGTGCCCGAAGCCCCGCTCTTGTTCCCGTTAATGTTGTGGGATCGAGTTCACAAATTAAATCTTTTGAAAAAGCGCTCGCAGGTGAAGCCAAATACCTCAGAGCAATGAACCAATATGGACTAAATGATCCAAAGGTTGTAAAGAACAAAGCAGCTTTAGATAAAGTAATAAAAAGCTTCGAAAAAGAAACCGGAATTATTTGGCCATTTAAATAGGATATAATAAATTATGCCACCAGTCCCGCCAGCCCCAGGCACCCCCGAATACACCCTTGCACTCGAAGCTGCCGCAGTAGCGGCTGACCGGCTCGCTGCCTCATACAGCGCAATGGGCACGCGAGGCGCGGGAGCATCCACAGCAATGGAGGAACTGGCCGTCCGCCTTCGCACCAATACGGAAACCCTTGACGCAGCGACTGACCAGCTTTCCACGTACACGACGAGACTACGTGAGATGGAAGATGCCTCTAGAACTCTTGCAAGAGGTACAGAGCGCTTAATTAGTACACTAACTGGTGTTGAAAAGACCGCAGATGGTGTCGTCGCCGGTTTCGCCAGAATGATTGCCGAAGGCGACGGGCTGCAAGGTAAGTGGAACGCATTGAAGGACACCGTTCACATAGTGGGTAGGGAAATTGCAGAAACGATGACACCGACGAATATGGCGATTGCAACTTTTAAAAAGTTTACTGAAGCGTCATCTGTCTTAACTCTAAGTATTGATAACGCAACTACGGCATTTGCCAAATCCACAGGAACCGGATTAAAATATAGGGACGTAATCCAGTCGGTAGAGTTTCAAAATCGTGATCTTGGTGTAACCGCAGATCACGCGGCTACCGCAGTCGGTGCTCTTCAAAGCGGATTTTCAGAATTCTTAATGATGTCCGAGGGGGCACAAAAAGAGTTAGCTGGCACCGTAGCTCAATTTGAAACATTCGGCGTCTCTGCGGACAATACAACTGGCTTTTTACAAGCCGTCACCAGAACAACAAATACGACAAGAGGCGGTGCCCTAAGACTTCAAAAGTCTATAATGGGTACTGCAAAAGCCTTTGGCGACGATCTTAATAAGGTTATGCAGGAAGCCAGCACAATAATGCCCAAACTTGCAGTTCACGGAAAAGATATGGAAAAAGTCTTTGATGACCTCTATTCTGCCTCCAAACGAACTGGTATGGGAATGCAAGATATTATATCCCTGTCTAAGCAATTCGACACATTTGAGAGCGCTGCTGACGCAGCAGGGCAACTAAATTCTGTTCTTGCTTCAATGGGTGGCACACCACTTGTTGACACAATGGAAATTCTTGAAACTACAAATCCGGCTGAAAGAATGGAACTATTCCGCAATGCCATTTCGCAATCCGTTGGCGATTTCGAGAGTCTTGACTATTGGTCACAAGAAGCTCTAGCTAGCACATTAGGAATGTCAAGCGAGCAATTGCTTATGATGATGAACCAAGAGGAACAGGTAGACGCCTTAGAAGTTGCTATGTCAAAAGCAGGATTAAGACAAGAAGAGATGGTAGAGTTACAGAAAGCAGGTCGAGATTTTGCAATGGAGGCGAAAATTTTAGCAATGTCGTTTGCGGTATCCCTCCAGAAGCCACTTACATTGCTTAAAGATACGATGGCATCTATTAGCAAATTCATGATGGATATATCTAGAGATAATCCCTGGCTGGCAGGGCTTGCAAAAATCGGTGGTGCTTTAGCCATAGCCGCAGGAATGGGTGCCCTCACGACAATTATTGGCTTTATGATGATGAGAGGTTCCTCGCCGTTGTACCAGACATATGCCTCTGATACTGTTACTCATGGCTTGTTAAACGCGTTGATCACAAGGTTCGGGGTCACAGGACCAGCACCACCCACACCCGGTGGCCCCGGCGGTGCAGCAAGCGGCGCGTTGAAAGCCGTCGGTATAACCCTCGCCTTAACAGCAGCCGTGAAGGGGATAGGCAAACTTCAAAGTGATATGGAAAAAGACAAGGCAGCGGGGGAAGAAGAAAAAGCCGCGAGCAGGGCGCGATGGGGCAAAGGGCTGGCCGTTGGTCTGGGAATCACCGGGGCAATATTAGGCTCGATTGTACCCGGTGCTGGTACTGCGGGAGGGGCTGCACTGGGCATCGGCATGGGAACAGCCATCGGCGGACTCTTTGGCGTGGGTGCTGGCGCAGCATTGGGGTCGGAAATCGGCGGCAGCATGGCAGAAGGCGGCATCACCCAGGGACTGTCTATTGCTGGAGAAGCCGGTCCCGAAGCTGTCGTTCCATTGCCTAATGGCAAAACGATTCCTGTAACGCTCCATGGTGCCGCATTAGAACCGCTAATTAATCCGCTAATTCAGGCGATTGATAGTATGACGCCTATGAAGCTCCATACTACCGCATTAGAACCGCTAATTCAGGCGATTGATAGTATGGCGCGTGAACCTGTTGCACTCGATCCGCTAATTAAAAAGCTTGATGAAGTCGCAAACCGTATTACAAACGCAGTAAATAAAACTCAAACAACGGTTTTAATTAGCGACTTAGAAGCGGCAGGGTTCAGTAGAGGAAACGCTTCGGCGTTGAAGCCATGAGCGATATTATCGGAGCAACACACAGACCGATATATGGGGAGGGTTCTAGTGCGCCTCATGTGGACAAGTCCACTTCTACCTGGGCTATCAAACAAGGATATAAAATAAGGTTTACACACACGACTGGTCATACAGTTGAGTTTCCAGGCAATATAATAAAATTTACCGATAGTCACAAAGCCGAGAACGATATAAGATATATCCAGGATGATCAAAATCCCATATTTACTACTAAGTGGACCGCTAGGCAAATTAGTTTTACGCTTTCTCTTGCAAACGCATCTCTTGACGAGGCACGATATAATGCACAAAACATTAATTTATTGATATGTATGATGTACCCCACGTTCGACACAAGTGACAAGCGGTCGGACCTCCCAGTAGTATACTGTCGCGGGCTATCATTCGTTCAAGCCACCGCCAGAAGCCCAGAAGGAGTAGGATTATACATCAATGATCTAACATATAGTCCCAACATAGACGCTGGGTTTATTACAAGCAAGGGGACCGGAATTCGTGGAGAAGACGAAATCTATCCAGCACAGATTGATATTGTAATCACGGCAGACTGCATCATCCCAGGCGTCCCAGACGATGATGCCCTGGCGTCTCCGTTCCCAGACGATTATCCAAGGTATTATTAGGTAACAACTATGGCAAATATCAAGGGCAGTCCCAGACAATATGGAAATGGCAAACAATATAGTACTATCCAACAAACTGGAGACAGAGCATATCCGCCTTTAGAAATCCGAAGAAACGATGACCCCGCCATTAGTTTGGTAAGATATATTTTTTTAGAAAGCTACTCTGAGTCATATAAAGCTGAGTGGGATTTTTCCGACACCAAAGCGGGCGATTTAGATCTGACGGTGGCATATTCAGTCACGAAACGGTCCATAGACATGTCTTTTACTTTGGCTGCTAGAAATGTTCACGAAGCGAAAAAAAACTTAGATTTTTGCCAAAGTTTGGCAAAACTTGTATATAAGGATTATGGCAACACGTCCACAGGCGGACCCGAGGATAACCCGGATTTCATCGGTCCCAGGGTGGCGGTATCCACACCACAGTATGGCGCGGGGGCAACACCTAAATACGTCGTTAGTTTTGGAACATTTTTAAGAGAACAATCGATTTCCATACTGTCCTTTGATTTCGAGATAAAGTTCGACGCAGGAGTGTTTGACTATGGATCCACAATAATTGGTACTATAGACCCAAAAGGGAAGCAGGTGGCATCAGTCGGTCAGCACTCTGACAACCATTGGGCGGCTATGGGGGGACCAAGCGGTCTAATACAAGAAACTGAATATGTTTACCATGGTCAAAGAGGAGGTGTCTATCCAAAACTTGTTGCCGTTAAGATAACAATGCTGCCCGACGAGGGAGTCTCCATCGGCTTTGGTGGAATGAACCGGGCTGAGGGCTCGCTTGGCTGGTCGTTATCGGCAAAGGGTGCGCCGAGAAATGCACTGTTGGATTGGCCACATGGCACTGGACCAATCCCAGCAGCCGAATATTGCCAGCGCACTTATAACGATGGGAGCGGTGATCACCCAGTGGTAAGCTACAAAGACCCCAATGACACGAGGACGGTAGATGAGAACGATGAGACAGGTGAGGAAGATATCAGCGAACAATTTCCTGGACTCATGAAGGAGTAAATTTTTATTTAAATCTATTTAAAACTAAGGAGGGCTAAAAATGGCTTCAAGCAGTAGAAATTATGGAAGACGGTTGTTTCGCAATGTAAGTAAAAAATATACTGATATACTCAAACGAAAAAAAAGCCCCGGTATAACCCAGTGGACAACCCCAATATCCGTGCCACTTGCACCAAATGCCAGTCCAGCGATTAGAGATATAAGACATATTTGGAAAACGGGTGATAGATATTATAAACTCGCAAATCAATATTATCAAAACCCGGAATATTGGTGGGTTATAGCTTCGTATAATCAAGCTCCCACCGAAGGGCATCTTAAGATTGGGGATGTTATTTTTATTCCCACTCCATTAGACGTATTTTTGGGAAGTCAATAACACATGGGAAGCGACACTCCAGGATATACCCCGAGAGAACTAGCACAAAGGCTTTTAATAGATCGTATAGACGAGATACTTAAGCAAACGGGCAGAAGTACCGGCTTCCCAGGCGAGGCGGTCTATGCAAACAAGACAGCCAAATGGGGCGAGGACGGCGGTGTCATGGCACGCACCAACCAGTCAGGCGACCAAGTTATCGCTGGACCGCCTGCCGTTGCGATTACAAGAGTGGTCCAGGACAACCGCGACTCGGACGGGCTCCTGGAGGATCTGTTCGGCACGGGACTCAATACCTACGATTCACAGACCCTGGTAAATGCTTTTGTGCCAAAACAGACTCTTAGTTTATTAGATCTCGATTCTAAGATACTCAATTCGCTCGTACCCCAGGTCACCGTATACAAACTATATCCTGCTGGCGGTCTGATGATCCCCGTGGAGTTTAAAAAATCTTGGTTAAAACCTAATCCGCTGAGTGCTAAAGCTTTCTCCGGCGGGGGTCAGCCTCAACATAAAGATATTAGAGTTGGTTTTACGGGCTGCACAATTACACAAATGGGAGAGAACCCCGCACTGGTCGATTCTAATCTCAAGGTGCAACTTACTGTAGAAACCCAGGATTTAAATAATTTATTTTATAGATGGAAAATTCCCCGCACCAACGATAAATGCGATCCAACCACCAAACTCCACACCTGGGCTGCCCAACAAAAGCGCAAGGTGGAGGCGGGGACACTCGATCCCGCCAAACTGGCCCGGTCGGAAGGTCAGAGGATTCTAGACAATGGAATAGCTTGGATTGACTTAATTAAAATGAATCCGAAAGGAACGGCTAATTCCAATAGCTGTGACTTGTCATACAATCCGGCTGAATCCGCCATAAAATTAGTAATAAATTATGGAACACCATCGCCCTCCTCGATCAGACGCATGCTAAGAGATGCCCGCCCCGCTCTTATCTATAGAACTGCCGCTGCTGCCCGTGCTGCCATCGACAAAAGTTCGAATAGGAGATTGACCGAGACAGCCAAGGCAAAAATAATAGCAGATGCCGAATACAACGAAAGACTAATTGGTGAAGAGGGAGAGGAAGAATTTAACAAACGAATAGAACAACTGACTCCCACATACGACAAAATCAAAGAAATTATTCAAAATCATAAACAAATATATTATTTACAATTGAGCCATCATGAATTTGTTCTAGGCCCCGACTTACAGGTTGAATTAAAAATTCATTATATAGCTAGAAGTGAATTGATGACACGCACCCCACAGGCAGATTTACTAAACGATCCGAAAGTGCGACAGGAGTTAGCAGACGTAACTCAAAAGATGAAGTCGATAGAAGCACAATTGGCCCCCTTGCAAGAAGTAGTACCCGAAGAAGGACTCGACCCCGACTCGAAAGCATATGCAGAGATTGTAGCCGGAAACGCAGACCGGGAGTCATGCCGTGGTCCGCTTAAAGCAGAATTAAAGACAATACAAACGAAGTATGATGCGATGCTTCGAAATTCAAAGAAACGATTATACAACCAATTGGTACTAAAAGACCACCCAAGTTCCAGAATCTATAAGGTTCGCATTCCGAAAGGACTCCCATTGCAGCCTGAATTTCGGCTGAACCCCCATCAGGAATCAATAGATTATCCTTTACTTATTAGAAATTACACAGACGCATGGTGGAATCCGGGACAAAACCGCTCGGTGCATGCCAGCATCGCCCAACCAGAACTTGATAAGCTTGCGAACGGTGAGGAAATGAATGATGACGTATCCGGTGCCTCCGATGAGCGAACAAATCTCTTGATTAAATCTTTTAGTGACGAGCAGGATTATTATCAACTTAATTTTGTTTTTATAGGAGATATTGTGGAAGCCGCCTTAGAATTGGTGGCGTACAATAACGAGTATTTCGGGAAGACTCCGATTCCGCGCCCCGGCGAGCAAGCCGGGATTGCATCCATCTCAGGCGGCGCAGTGTCCACATTTTATAGAGAGGTAAATGAGGATGGAACACTCGGTCCACTTGCCACAGCCACAATCGATCTTCTTGGAAAATATGTTTTCGGAGATATTGAACTCCCCCGGAAGTTAGGCGCACCCGGCATAAAATGTGTTAATATAGCAGATATACCAATTGATGTTGAGTTTTTCAGAACCTTTTGGTTTAATAAAGTTATATCCAAACCAGGCCGAACAACGTACTTTCTTAAAAATCTGATCGATGGCATCATGAGTGATTTGATTCCTTATGCGATTACAAGCAGGGCGGTTACAGCACACAACACAGATCCCAAAAAGCCACCCACCACGAAAAGAAACTATTTTTCATTACCAGGGACCGGACAAGGTTTAAATGCAAAATTAAGGAAAGAGATAGTCCCCCCCAAAGAACCTAAAAAAGCCACCAAGGACGAACTAAAAGCCTGGGTCGACCTTCAAACTGGTTTGAACGACAAGGAGCGCGCACAGCTTCAGGAAATGTGTGAAGAGGATCCCACATTCTGTGCAGCAGCAGCAACTCAGGAAGTACACGCTGAAGTAAAATATGTACCTTATTTCACGACATCAGAGATTTCGGAACAATTAGAAAAAGAGTATGACGACTCCGTTGCCACCCTCGCCGCTGCTGGAGGTTGCGGCACCTCGCCACCGCCCCCGACCAGTTATGATGTTGTTTTGATTCAACAAAAGCCAGCAGGAGCAGTAAGGCGTACCGGAAGCCCCGAGATTGATAAAACTCAATCCATTCAACATTATATTTTAAATGTGGCAAATAAAAAAGCACTTATAAGCGCCACATTTAAAAGAAATGACGTTTCTGCAATGCAAACCGCAAATCTGATGCAAGATTCTGTCATAAATAGCCGTGGAATAATGAGGGAAAAATATGATGCCGATGTTTTGTTACGAGGCAACGTTGTTTACAAGCCCGGAGCAATATTGTATATTGATCATTCTAGATTACAATCAAACAAAATAGATGTAGACTCGTTCAATCGGCATTATAAGAACAATATGCTTGATTGGGCGTTAAAAGTTTCACCTGCCAGAGCACTAGGGCTCGGTGGATATTTTACAGTAATCAGTGTAAGTCACGATTTTGGACACCTTGGAACAGGTGCAAAATGGCTCACAACTTTATCAACTAAATGGCTTTCGTTCGAACACATTAAGGGTCTTGCAGATCCCTGTGGCGAAGCACCCACATCTAGCGAAAACGTGTGTTTAATAGAAGCAACAAAGTCCAGAATTGAACAGGCGGAAATCGCCGCCAAAAAGGCCGAGGAAGCAGCCGAAAAAGCCGCAGCCGAAGCGAAACTCACCTCCCAAACACCGAATATTCCGATGGGCGGTCGCAAATTGTAATAAACTATGGCAAAGAATCAAAACAGTTCAAAGCGAATATTTAATTTAAGGAAGCAATATTTAAATCATGTTGTTCCAACTGATAAATATGACAATTTCTTTGACTCATCGCTAACTCCACATTATGGTAAAGTCGATACGAAAGGCAATGTAGTATATCCCTCTGAACGTCACCTTGTGGCATTATCCGCAAACAAAGCAGCCTCCACAGATACAATATATGTACTAAATTTTGTTGCCGAGGCTTTTACGGATTTACAAGATCATCTTAATAAAGCGAATACACTGGGGCTTATTAAAAACGAAGCGAACAATATTCAAACGATTGTGCCAACTAAAGGCTGGGAGAGTGTCCATACTAAATATGCCGCTCATATTCGAGCACTTTATCAACCATTGGTATCTGTTTATCTTGAAAAGCCAAATGAAAAAACTGGTCTACAGTTTGCTAGACCAACCAATTTCGAAAGATACCTACAATCTATTACACATCTCTACAAGACCAAGGGATCCAAGTTTCCCCTAAGTCGCTCATCTTTTATATTATCGCAAAAATGTTCAAAATTTATTTCTGGACTTATTATAGAAATTGAACCATCGATAGACTATTCTGATGATGCGGCAAAGAATTTCACATATATAGAAAGTGCAAATTTTGAGTTTTACATGAGATCGCTTAGAAAGTTTGGGTTTATGGCAGACAAAGAATATCCAGGCAGAATTATTGCCGACCTTGGCACCCCAGAAATGCAAGATTATATGGCTTTATACAACATAAGTTTTGATAATCTTTTTGAATCATATTATTATAAGGCAACTGATTATGATTATGAGTGCATTCGAGTTTACTTAATACAGTTTTACAACAATTACGCTTCGGCATATCCTGTTGTCTCGGAAACAACAACGTGCCATAGCAGGTCTGCTAGAAAATATTTTTTCAATGCAAGTGAGCTTGCCCTAAGAAGAGGTCCAATTATGGGTACTTATAACAATCAAACAAGTATGACCCATACAAAGCTTGCAGAGCGAATACCGCTATCGGACAATGACATACAAGATAAATATAATCAAGATTTTTGGCTTCCTATATATGCTGAATTTTTAAATTATGAACTATCCAACCCTTTGGATCAACATAACCTAGAGAAAACTATTAAAAATGCAAAAGATTTAAAGAAAAGTGTTGACTTTGATACTGCAATAGGTTATATTGGAGATAAGTTCAATTTTTATCGCTACCCTTTAAGGGACTTGGCACTAGCAAACTATGAAGATAAAACCAAAACATCAACCGGCACTACCACGTCAGCAACATCCCCAGCTTCACCTTCGAATGGTGGGGGCAGTACATCCGGTACAGGCAACATGGGTGGAACCGGTGGATATTAATAGGTAAACTTTGCTTATTCAAGCATTAGACGACAAGCAACACTGTATTGGCATTTATCACGATGGCAAGCTAATCTATGATTGTGACGAATTCGACCTTGATACCGTAAGTGCAACTTGGAATTATAGTCCTATTTTCGCTCAAAAGAATGCTGTCATTGCCTCTCTGTTCGTTAAGGGGAAATCATTGGATGAGGTATGTCCTGATTTTTTAAGACATCGTTGGGAGGCTATCAATGCTCGTTTGAGGGCATTCTACAAGTCATTTTCAACAGCGAAAGTCTCTCTTGATAAGCACTGCTTCTATGATCTCGTCCCCCAAAGATTTTTGCTTGAATATTGTGAGGTTAAGAATAAAATCACTGAGCACATCCTCAAAGAATATGACAAGCCAGAGAACTATGATTTTATGAGAAATCTGGCGGAATTCACATACAACATTAGACAACAAAAACTAACTGTTGACTACGCAGAAATTGCGAGAGAAAGCCACCAATTTAAGACCAGGAATTTTTTAAAAAAAAGCAAATATATTAAGCCACATATTTCATATAATATTCACGGAACAAAAACTGGTCGAATGACAACTTACAAAGGAGGCTTTCCGATACTAACTTTAGATGCAGACTATAGAACTATATTGAAACCTACAAATGATTATTTTGTTGAGCTTGATTATAATGCTGCCGAACTTCGGGTTCTTCTTGGACTAAACGGAAAAGAACAGCCACAAGACGACATCCATCAGTGGAATATTGACAATATTTATCGCGGTATGGGAACCCGCGAAGAAGCGAAGAAGCGTATATTTGCTTGGCTATATAATCCAAAGTCTAAGGACTGTCTATCAAGTCGATATTATAACCGTGATGAAGTATTGAGAAAGCACTTCAATGGAACACAAGTAAAAACCTTTTTTAAGAGACAAATAGAAGCGGACAAACACCACGCATTAAACTATTTAATACAGAGCACCACAAGCGACTTGGTACTATCCAGAGCGTTTAAAATTGCAGATGTTTTGAAGGAGAAAAAATCCTTTATTTCTTTCACACTTCATGATAGTATTATCATAGATTGCGATGATAGCGAGCGTATAATTATTGGAGAGTTAATAGATATTTTTTCTGAAACTCCTTTTGGCGTTTTTAAGGTTAATGTAAGTGCTGGAAAATCATATGGCACAATGAGGAGACTAGAATGGATACAATAATCGGTCTTGGAAAGGCGGGCTGTGCTATTGCAGACAAGTTCGCTCAATACCCTCAATATAAAATTTTTAAAATCGATAGCGAAGGCATAGATAAAGACGAGAAATGTACACATCTCTTAAAAAGACAAACATCTCCAGAGGAATATGAACAACACATTCCGTCTCTGAAAACTTTTTTTAGGCACACGACCAATGATATTCTTTTTGTGCTTTCCGGGGCTGGATATATCTCGGCAACTTGCTTGGGGATATTAGAGCAGTTATCTCATAAAAGCTTGAGTATTCTTTATATTAAACCTGATCGTGAATTTTTGGGAGAAAACAACGCCCTCCAGGAAAGGGTAGTGCGATGTGTTTTACAAGAATATGCTCGTTCGCATGCCATTGGACGCATATATTTGGTTGACAACAAGATGCTCGAAACAATATTAGGTGATGTTCCAATTATTGGATATTATGACAAGCTAAACGACTTAATCGTATCAGCGCTCCACATGGTGAACGTATATGATCATCAAACACCAGTCCACACCACGGCTTATGAACCTAAAGAAACAGCAACTGTAAGCACAATTGGTGTTGTTGATATAGATAGCGGTGAAGAAAAATTGTTTTTTTCCCTTGACAGTATCTCTGAAAAGTGTTATTATTATGCTATCAATTCAACAGCACTTGAAACAGATGGCAAACTACTACGACGATTAACCGAGAATATTAATAAAAATATTGACAAAGACATCAGAGCAGCATTCCAAGTTCATTCTACATCATACGAACAGAATTATGGTTATGTAGTTGTCAACACAAGTCAGACGAATAACTAAAAAGATAACATGTTAAAGAAAGTAGTAAATTTTATAAAGAGATATTGGAAACGAGCAGTTGTGATGCTTCTATTTTCAGCGGTTGGGACGGTTCTCGCCACCATTACATACAACGAAGGTTTTGAATTTGGACGGATAGTCGGTCACTGCGAGGTGGCATGTTCCGTATTAGGTGCGGACTTCTCGGGATTCGAATATGAGGGCGCTTGCCAGTGCGAACAAGCAGGCGGCTTTATTCTTACTATTCCGGTCGATCACAGTTTTTTTAATTAATTTTAATTAATCTCTTGACAGCACC
>Ga0209434_1000385_pt1 | contig 21990 bp, 11 predicted proteins | sample ETNvirnome_2_300_FD_184068 | JGI IMG/M metagenome (GOLD analysis project Ga0209434, IMG submission 184068) | Marine viral communities from the Pacific Ocean - ETNP_2_300 (SPAdes) (version 2) | ecosystem: Environmental > Aquatic > Marine > Oceanic | place: Pacific Ocean | collected 2013-06-22
TCTAATCCTTTCCAAACACACGGATGGTAGCATACTGATTAGCGTGCGTCACGATTTTTGATGCAACAAGATCGTGCTGTTCAATCAAGCGGAAAGCGGTATTCAACGATGTCGTAGTCAAATCGCCAACATTAGTAACGATTTGATCTGCACGACTGTCTGCGGCAGCCAGAAGAGCATTGAAGATATTGGTATCTTCTTCCTTCTGGATAGCTTCTTTCGCTTTAATCTGAGCGCGGTCTACGATGTAAAATCTTCGAGCTTTGATTTCGCTCAAACGGACTGTTGGGTAAGCAGCAATTTCGAAAGTAGGAACAAGGAATTCCTCACCTTCCTGGATTGCCTGTGGAACGGCACCTCTACGCGACACGATGTGCGCAATTGAGGCAACGTCACGCTCATAGCGTGCGAGAGCACCTTGTGGGAGCTCCAATATTTACTAGTCATCCCTTTCGGGAGCTTTGGACTATACCATCATCTCTTAAAATAAGAGAGCCCAGCGTATTAGCATTTGAACATTTCAGAACAAACACTCTGTCCTAGAAAGGACAAGTCTCTACGGGGTCACGAAGACTTCCCTCGGGATTGCCATATATCCTTTATGGATACGTAGGGTTCCCCGATATGAGCTAGGTTTTTTTATAGACCCTCGCGGGTCTAGGTGGACGAGATCCGGTCAATTATTGCCCGATTTTGTATTTAAAAATTTGTAAAATATAAGGTTCTATAATTTTTATAAATCTGCGACTATTTTGATTATTCAAATATAGCATCTTGCCATTTGATTGATACAATTTGGCTCTTGCATCTGAAATTTTTAGATCTAGGGAATATTGCAATTTCATAAAATCTACAAAATTATTAAGACTAACATCGTCATAGCTTTGTGTATGAAAGCAGCATGAATGTCCATTGTAACTGCCATCATCCATATAAAACACTGCTAAAGCAAGAGGAGACACATAGATATTTTTAGGAATAATCTTTTCTCCATTAGGGTAAAAAGTTTTTCTTAGCTTGTAAAACTCTTCATGGAATACAGTCTCAAACAAATACTGTTGCTTGATTTTGCATTTTTTCCCACTGATTTTAATCTCTTTTCCTCCTTCGTATCTTGTTCTCATCGGATTGTGAATAAAATCCCTTAGCTTTTCATATTTCCATTCAACATATTCTCTTTGTTCTTCGGAATGAGCTTCTGTAAAACGACAACTGCGAACAGAATCGCAATTGTGTTTATAGATAGACCCATCTCCTAATATACTTCCGACGAGAATATCTTTTTGTTCTTGTGTCATTCTCCGACTACGATATTTCATAAATTCACGTTTGCCATAAATCGCTGTGACTCCATTATTTTTAAGAATTTTTCTACAAGTCACGGGGTGATATCCATGCTTTTTAGATATCTCTGTCGGGGACATCTGTGAATTATAATCTTTCGCCATTTCTTTTAGATCTATATTTTTATAATGTGTATTTTTTATTCCATGCCTTTTTGCATGAGCATGAATAGTTTTAACATTACATCCAACTTCATTAGCAATCTTCTGAAAAGTCTTTAGCCTATCATACATCTCCTCTAGTTCGTCTTTTGTAAAGAACCACCTGTTTGCATTCGATATGTTACCTTTTATTTTACGCATATATACCTATCGACAATAAGTGTTTCAAAAATCCACCATAAGCAGTTTTCTACCAACCAATTATGTTACCACAGGAATTTTTTATTTCCTGTTTCTGTATATTACTATACAGTTCGGCATATATCATTATATCCCTTTTAGGAATATAAACGGGCGCTCGTGGGCAGTTTATTGGATAAGCTCCTCACTGCCTATGCTCTACACTTTCTAACTTACTTTTATACTATTCAGTTAGCTTAGCTCGGTATTATCCCATAAGGACTTCCACCGAATTCACCCGTTAAGGCCATTTATTTAGCCTGATACTCCAACGACCGACGAATTGGCTCGACCATGGCTTGCATACTAACTACGGCTTTCGCCGCTATCATATTGATATTTGTAGTCTGGACTATCCCATTGCCCGTTCTGGGCACTCTTATTATAGTCTCTGCACCTTTCAGATTTCTCTAACTTGGCTCAGGATTAGCATATCATTAAGACTTAGCCTTCCCTGAATTTAAAGAGTTGTTAACTTAATGTTCCCATTAAGTAGGCCCATTATTGAGCCAAAGCCACGCGGCCTTCATCAGTTTCGAGTGCTTGCAATGATGTTATCGTTAAAGCTTTTTATCTTTAACTTCTGCATATTACTATGCAGTTCGGCATATCTCTTTATATTCTAAAGAATATACTGGGCGCTCGTGGGAATATTACTGGCATATCTTTTTAGACTTAGCCTCGATTCCTATGCTCTGCACCTTTTAGAAACTTTCATTTCTAACTTGGCTCAGGATTGTCCCAAAGGGATGTTCCCTGAATTCACCCAGACACAGCCCACTAGTTAGTAAGCGATAATCATTTCTTTATCTGCATCAGAAACACTATCTTTCATAAGAGGCATAACATTTTCTCCTTGTTCAGAATTCGCGCAATTACAAATCCTGAACACATTGTGTTCGACAAATAATTAACTTGTCAAAGATCTCATAAGTGCTCCCCTACAATGGTTCGCACTTCAGCTTGAACAATTAATACTCAAGCAATCGAGCTATTCATATATAAGCGGGTGCTTATACATGTTCTCTAATTAACAGATTACACATTCAGCATATACGTAATAAACGTACCTAGTGTCAGCGACCCATCAGGGGTATCCGTACCTGGCACACCGCTAGGATAAGCGCGTGGGGCGACTACAACAGTCGCAAAGACTGTTCCTGCTGTGGTATTTGAAGTAGCCACTCCACCAGTCGTTGGATACAGTGCCTGACCTGGGGAGAAATCGAGTGGTGAACCTGAGACACCATCGGCTCCATCTAGGGCAGCATACTGGTCGGTATGGAATTGTCCACCGCCGTTATAGATGGTAATTCTTCCGGAGGCGAGTGTTTCATCGCCGAGGTCATCACTAACGCGGTTCTGCGTGAAAATTTGTTTTCCAGCAGAGTTGATAGTGATTTGGTCTGAGAAGGCAGTTGCCTTATTGCTATCGCTGGTACTTTTTCCGGTTGAGTCACCGAAGATACCCATAATACGTCTGCCGACAGCGCCGTCATGAATTTCAGCATAACCTGTGCTGAGCATTTTACAAACCATACCCTCAAAGATTGTTGCGCCTCCACGATTAGGATCGAGTGGGTAGTGTGTCGCAACTACAAAAAACTCTTCAATTAAAGCCATAACTATTCTCCGTTTTTATTTAGCCTTTTTGAAACGCCTGTCTTAGAGCAAAATCTGGCGTTTCGGTGGCAGCATCATTTTGTTTTTGCAGTGAAAACAACGAAGACAGTTTAGTAGCGAGCTCATCTTGGGAATTTCGCACACTACTTGCTTCATTGATAACCAAAGGCTGCTCTAGCCCTCTTGACTCTGTAGTAAACCCTTTTTTGCTTTCATTCGCTTGTTTCGCAATAGCATTACGAAAGTCTTGAATTTGAGCAGGCTCATACTTAGCGAGTTCATTTACCTTACTTTCAAGTTGCGCTGCTTCAATCAAATCATATTGAAGCATTTCAGCCGCGACTGAGAAAGCAAGTTTTCTGGACTCTATAAGAACCTCGGGTTTTTCGGTATCGCCACCAGCGATAACAGTGCCTTTATCTCTAGTTTGTTTTTCTGGGCCTATTTCCCCACCTTCTTCGTGTCCCATCAATGCATTATCTACTGGGAGTTCTGGGTGATCTTTAGGGGAAGTAGGTTTATCGCCAAGGGTTTCTTTTTCGTGACCCATATGGCTATTATTAGCTGTTTCCGTATTAGTCGGAGTATCAGCAGTAAATTTAGGTTCATGTCCCATAGAGGTATTATCTTTTATGGGTTTAATATCTTCATCATCAGCGACTGGCTTTTTTGGTTCGAGCTTTTTATTTTGAGCTTCGAGAATTTTCTGAGCCATAGCAGCCAGTCTATCTTTCGGGTTACCGAATCCGTTCATTGCTCTGAGTTCAGCTTCTAGCATTTCTTCATTTGAAGCGGCGAGATTTGTTTTACCAGCGCCTTCATCGCCACCGGTATATCTAGCATCGCCACCTTCGAGTCCGACTTCATCTTCATGTCCCATTGTGCCCTTATCAGAAGGAATATGGGGTTGTGGTTTATCTTGTGGGTTCAAGTCAGAGTCTTCATGTCCCATGAGAGCATTATCTCTTGGGATACTTGGTTTTCCACCTGTAGGAACGGTTTCACTTTCGTGACCCATTTCGCTAGCGTGTCCACCATCTGCTGGGTTACCAGCTGAATAGGGTTTCGTATTTTCATCATCTTGAACATTTTGTTGTTGTATTTCGGTTTCGCCGGCTTCTTTAGTTTGCATACCTATAGCTTTAGCAACTGCGCTAAGATCGAGTTGAATATCTTGAGTTTTACCGATACTACCTTTCATATGAGCAGCCTCCTTATAGGGATATTCGCCTGATGCTTCTGTGCCATCATCACCTTTGGCCAGTTCTCCGATTCCTTCTCCCACGCCTTCGGCAATACCGCCAACTGCTTTACCAGCTCCTGCTGCGATTCCGCCAGCTGCTGCCCCCACTCCAGCTGCTATTCCAGGCAGCAATGGTTTTTTGTCTCCTTCTACATATTGATCGCCTTCATCTGCGGGATTTTTTTCTTGACCGCAAATTGGACATGTGCCTGTGGGCTGTCCACAATCTGGGCAATCTGGGCAATCTCCACCTGTTCCTTCTTCCATGACTTCGCCAACATCTTCAATAGACTCAGCGGGAGATCCGTCGTCTACTATACCTTCTTCTATACCTTCTTCTCCAGGAACGCCTTCGACTTCAACGTCGATGGCAACTTCATCTCCTGATCCGAGATCGTCAGTGGGATCACTACCCAGGGCGATATCAGCAGCAGCGTCGAGTTCAAGCAAGACTTCTTTTGGAAGTTCGAGCGTTACTGTTTTGCCACCACCACCTACTTCGTCTCCTAATCCTTCGTCTCCTAATACTTCATCTTCGCCTCCTACTTCTTCTGTTACTTCATCACCAAATGGATCTGCGCCTAAATCATCTTCTACACCTTCGTCTTCCAGTCCGACTTCTTCTACGAACTGAGCAATTTTCTCTGCCAAGATATCTTCTTGCGAAGCCATAACAATCTTCAAGGACTCGCAAACAGATGCAGCGTCCTTAATATTTAGTCCGAGACGAATCTGGTCTTCTACGCAGCAATCAGAGCCGTCATTATCTTCCCAAACTTCTCCAAGTTTTACGGCAAGATTCGTATTATACATACCGGCTTTCTTAAGCGACGAGCAAACACAATCGGCGAGCACTTTGCCTTCGCAAGGTCCACTCAATCCAACTGCATTATCACCAAATCGTCTTGACAGTCTTTCCGTGCATGCTTCCATTGGGAAGTCATCGCCATACGTATGATATGCTGCTTTAAATTGAGTAAGCACATCTGGCTCGCCTTTGCCTGCCAGCTTAATACTCTTAAGAGCTCCTGCTTTCTTCATCTTCAGAATAGTCTCTGATTTCTTTTGAATATCAAAAACATCAAACTGTTCAGCAGTAATACTTTGATCTTTCAGGGCTTTCGTAAATCGAGATTTTGCACGACGGCAAGACACACAATCACTTTCTGGCGTGCGAGGTGTCCACTCCCACTGAGCATACGCTACTTTAGTTTTTAAATCCGTAGCATAAGACAGTTTATAAGATGTGCCTGTATCTAAGCAATACCATTTGCCTTTTCCGAGGGCAACAGTATTTATTTTACCGTTACCTGGGCTCACTGAGCCTAGTTTAATTTTAGCTTCAGCGAGTTTCTTAAGTGAACCTGGCTGTAAGCGGACCATTGCGGCGAGTCCCATATCATTACCCATTCCTTCTTGCCCTGGCTCTGGAAGTTCAAAACCTTCGCCTTCGCCGAGACCAAGACCTTCAGCATCTTCGCCACCTTCTTCCGCTTCGGGAGTCAGGTTTGCCCAACGGGTGACATCTACAGAAACCTTAAATTGCATTTCTGAGCTACAGTTGTTACACTTACCTTTACCGGCAACGATATCGACATCACTGCTGCCGCATACGACGCAAATTGATCCGGGTGGCTTGGGCTCCAGATCTTCCGTGCCTTCGAGTCCTTCTGCGCCCGGTCCTGCGGGGTCCGTAAAAGACTCCATTCCTGGGGCTTGATCCATAGCGCCTGGAGGTGTAGGCAGTGTTGCACCTGCTCCTGGAGCCTGCGATGCCCCTCCTTGACCTCCCATTTGACCGCCCATCATTTGGGCTTCTTTATCTGTTTTCTTTTCGCCCTTCGCTTCTTTAACAATATTTTCTCTTGTTTCTGCTAGCGAAGGAGTTGTAGAGAGCATTGAGCCACCTGCTCCGCCGCCAGAAGCAACGCCTGATCCGAGATCAGATGTCATAGGTCCGCCAGTCATGTCCTCTGTCTTTTTTCTCCTCAGCTGCTTATCAAACGGTCCTGAGAGCTCTTCTGCTGCACACATCTCTTCATCTGTGAGCATATCTTTCTCTTTGAACGTTCCAACGCCCGTTTCGTTCTGGTCATCAATCTTGATTTCCAAAACAACGGTATGCGGATTAGTATTAGTTCCTTCTTCGGGAGGAGCGATCATTGCTTGTCCAAATTTATTAACTGCTCGTGCAAATGCTTTCTTGTTTTTAGGATCTTCTTTAATTTCACTCAAAGCAAAACGAACCTCGTAAAGCCCGTCTTCTGGCTTATCAAGATCTGAAACAGCATTCTCAAAGGCAGCGAATTTATCAATAGCAATTTCATCTGGCTTCGTTTCAGCTATTTTATGTTGAACGAGGGCATTAACTTTTGCCATTGCCTTTTTATTACCAAGTGAATACTCAATAGCTTCATAAACATCTTCTACTTTCACACCGTGCGTGCCGTTCTTAGCAACAGAATAGATAAGAGCATCAAGATCGGTAGGCGTATCAGCTGAAGCAAGTTTCTTAAAATAAGAAATATTACTTTCGAGATTTTCGAGAGCTTGCTTTTTATGAGGAAGCGAATGCAGCAAAGTTAAAAACGCAACTTTACCAGAAGAATTATCATCATTTGCTATAGCAGCGGCTCGCTGCAATTCTTTAGGAGACTTACTATATTTAGCAACAGCATCAGAGATAGCATGCGTAGCGACCTTAAACACTGTATTCGTATAATTCGAGCTTGCCCATCGTTTAATGCCGTAGTCTTGTTCTTTAAGTTGGCCTTCGGTAATAACTTCGGGAGGACCGACAAAGCGATGAGTAGTGAGAAGCGTTCTCAGCTGGTCTTCTGTAATTGTTTCTGTCCAGTCATCTGGGAGATTAGCACTAGCTAGGCGGCTAAATTCAGTCCACTGTTTTTCGGTAATAACTTCGGGCCAATCTTTCCATCTTGAAATATAGCCATCGGTAACCGTATCAAGTTGACCCTCTGTAATTACGTCGTATGACCCCTTGCGTGTCTGAGGGGAGTTACTAGTCGTGTCATCTAGTTCACTTGCGTCTTTTTCTCCAGAAATTTCAGCTTCTGTAATCTGTTCCCACGATTCATTTGTACGTGGATGCAATTTAGCATTTTCAGACTTAGAAAGTTGTTTTTCTGTAATAACTTCTGTCTGGGCGTCACTATCACTAGCGGGATTTCCGACTGCCGCAGTTTTATCTGTTTCTTTGGTTCCTGGCATGGCGTTAATTAACTCCTTGTTGGCCAAAAGTTGTTTTCCGGCTTTTTCCGGATCACTCTCAATCACCTTCTGTAGATCTTCCGGAAAAACAGAAGCAGCGGCAGATCGAATAATCTTATCTCCCTTCGCTTCAATAACCATTGTTCCATCGGGTGAAGTTTTATCAATAACAATTCGACGAGCTTCTTTGTCAGAAACATCGCCTTCAGACACTTCAATATACGTTTTAGACACGCTAGATCTCCTAGAGAGTTTATTTACACTATCTTTAAGATTACAAATCTTTTCCCTTACTTTAGAAGAAGATGTTAATAAATCCTTCTTTTTATTTAAAAAATTAGAGGAAAGTTTTGGTTTAGTTACTGAACCCAGCCCAGACATATCTTGAGTAGCTATCCCAGATGGAGTAACTTGAGTAGTTGTTCCTCCCGCTGGAGGCATTTCAGGAGACATTTCAGGAGTTGGCTGGGGCTCGGCAGCAGGAGGCTGAGATATATCAATTCCTGCTGCTTCAATATCGGGAGAGGGAAGTTGAGCATATCCCATCTCCGAAAGCTCATCAACAACATTTTGTACATCAGCCATCGCTTTAACAAGATCGCTAACATACTCCATAGAAACTTCTTCTTTCTGCGAAAGCATACTTTTAACAACTTTCTCCATGCTGCCCATGCTTGCAGTCAAGTTATTTAATTCTTCTTGTCCTGCAACTTTCTGAAGGCTAGGAGTGTCATTTCTCGCTCTACGTAATTTATCTATAGTTTCTTTAATCTCAGATATTTTCTGTGTAACGTTAGGAACATGTAAAATGTCACAAACACCGCATCTATGACATGCGGGATTTACAACAAAACTATTTTCAATGAATTTGAGTCCGTAGTTATGTTCGAAAATCTGCTGATCTTTATAATGATTTGTCTTCTTTTCACCTCGTTTTTTACCACAAAGGGGACATGGCTCATCTCCAGCATCTTCACTATTATGATATTCACAAGGATAATCGCCAGATACTTTACGATTTTTACGTTCTTTTATATGCGCGCAATATGTATCTGCTGTGGGGGCGCGATGATGGCATACAGAACAACAACTTGCGTCCACCGAGCAGCCCATACTAGTATTTGAGACTGCCAAATGATTAACACAATAGGTGTGATCTTCTTCGACTTCTATGTCGTAAACAATACCATCAAAATCAACTTCGTCTATTTTTTTTACCCTCCTTAAATCAACATTCTCTAATGCATGCCATAAAGCAGGAGGATGACACGACTCATCAGCTTTCTTGTAAATCAATTTCTCTCGTAAATTACCGGACGTACTCAAGCCAGCATGTATTTCATATACTAATTTGTGTCCCCATCTATCGTCATCATCAGATAAGGCAAAATTAGACCTGACGCCGATTTTAGCCATTAAGATTCTTAACTGACTGGCGAGATAAGGAGAGACAGTAGCTGCGCCATAATATCTCCCTTTTACGTTATATCCATCCCCCTCTATATATCCCGCCAACAAAGATGCCGTCTTGGATAGACTTAAATGTAAAAGTTTAGGATGTAATCTTTTTCCATCTGAATATTCGCCACATTTATCATAGAACCAATCCGCAATGTCTTTGCCATATAGGTTCACTCTCGTTTGAGAAGATTTGGGATAAAAATTAGTAGTCGGAGGGTTACGGTGATTTGAAAATACTTTTTCCAATAATTCTGTGCAACGAAAGGCAAGGGTCTCCAACTCGGTATGAGCAAAATTAAATATAGCACTATGGCGAACCCCATTTCTTTTCTCAAAAGAGCCTTCTGCTAAAAATAAACCAATAAGAAACGCTTCGTCTTCCGTAACCCAGTCATCGTTTGATTCGCTCAAAAATTTTGGTTCAACTAAAAAATCACCTTCTTGCAAGTCTCTTGCTTGAACCTTTTGAATGTATTGGTGATAGAAATCCTGCCCTCTTGGATTGTGCCCCTGTTTGAATATACGGCTAAAGTTGCCCCTTGTTATACGAGAATCCTTATGAACCATAAGCTCCTCGCCACATCCACATGCACATCCACATGCACACTCTTCTGGCAAACGATATACTACAATATTATGTCCGGCTGTACATACAAGCGGTTCGCTTATGCCTTCTGTTTTAATTGAATACAAAGGGTAATTATAAGCACGCTGTTTCTTGCCCAAAACTTTTCGTATATTACCGGCCCCAGATATAACTTTATCTCCAGGTTGTATGTCAATAATGGCTCTTTCTGTGCCATCGCTCATTAAAACCGGAGCGTCGGCAGGAAAACAACCAGAAACATATTTTTCTTCTATACCTCTTGCTAGTTTTGGATATGCAACTTTATCAACTCTAGCGATAATAAAGATGCCGCCTTCTTTATCATCATACCACGAATGAACACATTCACCCCTTGCGTTCTCTACATCATTATTTTGATGATTTGTAAAAATAGGAACGCCGGTAAATGTATGAGCAGCTTTCTTTAATTCTGCTTCACAAAAAGCATCCCCATTATCGTTAACAACATCTTTCTCTATTGCAAATATTTTAACAAACAAGTGATCTGGATGCTTATCAACAGCAGACTTGATATCAAATCCGCCTAGTTTAATTTCTTCTGCTTCTTTGACAGAAGCAGTTTTGATCATTTCTGGTAATTCGAATATATCCCAATCTTTGGGATTATTCAAAGGTTCTATCGTGAAACTATTAAATGCTATTTTTTTAAATGACATAATATACTCTTTTAATATGCTTTAGTAAGTTTTAATTGTGTTTTGCCTGATGCGTTTTTAATGAGTTTCATTTTTATCCTTTGTTAAGATTGTTCTTTCTTTCTCGTAAGCATAGACCATCCTTGTTGTTGAGCTATCTTCAGCCACTCATTTTTAGTAATTCTCAGCACTGTTTTGCCATTTGCTTTTTTAACTAACTTAAGTTTAGCAGATGCTGATATTTCAGGAGACACATTAGGAGATACATTGGGAGTCATATCTACACTTGTAGTCTCAGGCATTGTTGCCATAGATGTTCTACTTTGCGTAGCTTTGCGTACAGCGTTATATAGCCTATTTAGTTCAACAGCTAACTCCACGTTACCCATCGATCCCGTTCGTCCAAACAATTTAGGATTAACATATCCTTCATCGGTAAAGACATCTACACTATACTTTTTAATAAATCCATAAGCAGCATCTAAAAAGGCTTTCATATTTTGAAGAACTTCTCGCCCCTCTATAGATCCTAAATATTCATCAGAAAATTGGCCTTTCTGCATGCCTGCTATTTGCGCATTCACATTATTCAATGCGGCTTGCACGCCTTGCAAAGCTTTGATCTGAAAATTTATTTCTTTAAGCTTCGGAGATTGTTGTTTCTGATAAGATTGGAATGAACGATATGCATCTGGCTTTTGTACTGAACCTCCGGGCAGCGTTCCTGGTTCATGCTCAGGAACAGGCTGGATAGTAGGCTCTCGAATTTCAGGAAGTTCTTCTCCCATCCTGTCTTCTCTGTTCTGCCAGTCTTGTTGTCTTTTTTCGTTTTTATCTGTTGTGTTCCCAATCTCTGCTTGGGCAATATTCCTAAGTGTTTGCTTAAGGATATCAGATATATTAAAAGTTTCAACATCAGTTAACAATTGCTGTGGATTTTCTTGATACCAGAAAAGAGCAGTATCAATTGCATCTTGATCATTGAGTGTTCCTGACTTTAATGACTCTAGGGACTCTTGTCTCCATTGTTCTGAGCCCTCTGAGGCATACTCGGGCTGAGATTCAGTTGCCTGCACTTGACTGTTTAAAATCGCTAACCTTTCGTCGATTAATTTTGCAACTCTTTGAACTCTAAGCGGAATCGTAATAAGTCCAACATTACCATCTAGCTTATCAATTTTAGCATTCCATTGTTGAATTGCGCTATTAGCCGTACCTCTAACTTCTTCTCTTCTTGCAGAATCTGTCAAATTAAGTTGCTCTACTGTGCCTTCGTATGGCAACTCAACAGGATCACCTGACTGCAAATCAAGCAGCCAAAGTTTACCTGGATTGCTTTTAGCTTTAGACTTTTCATGATGCAAATAATAATATTCTTTACCATTCAAGGTAACAACATTGCGATTTGTTGGATAAAATACTTTGGGCAAAAAAATGCCTTCTACGCCTCCTACGTCTTTCAGCAACCCTTTAAGTTCTCTGATTTTTGTGCTAGGAAGCATACGATTGATATCAAGCAACAATCGTATTCCTTCTTCTTCCATTTTGCTTTTAGTAAGAGGAGAAGGAGGCACAACTGGCATAGCAGTTTTAGTCCACCGCTGCCCTATCTTCTGCCATTCAGCTTTAGTAAGTTTTAATTGTGTTTTGCCTGATGCAGTTTTAATAAGTCTCATTTTTCACTCTTATTATTGGATCTTTCTATAATCTTTATTGGATCACAATCTTCACAATAATGGCGCATTGGGAAATGGTGCGTTAGGATTTGACCAATGATTAGGATCATCGTAAAGAAGATCAATATGTCGTTTACGTTCCGGCAGCTCTCCCGCATACATGCGTCTTTGCAGCTCTGAAGCATACACATGAACTTCATCTTGATAGAATCCTGCCTTCGAACTATCAAAGAGTGGCGGATTTAGATATTCAGGCATAGCTTCTAGTGCAGATTTTGAGTCTTGTATACTATATCTTAAAACTTCTTCAGGCTGACTCTTAGCCCATGCTTCAGCGGCTGCGAAATCAAGAGATATCGTTCCATCTGTATTCTGTATTTCAAACTTTGCCGCCGACTTTATATATCCCGCAGATTTAATTATTTTCATTTTCTCTCCTTATTAGATTCCGATTCTATCTCTTCCATTTCCTATAATCTATATAATTAAAAAAAAATTATAATAATCCTTCTTAACCTCTTAAGTGCCTAGGAATTTTTACATCTGCTAAATCAGTTAATGAATAATTTTGAATACCTCTTGGAAAAGGAACTGCCCATCTATCAGCTGCAAAGCTCAAAGCTGCATGCGAAGTAGAAAAATATTCTCCAGACGGAGCATAAACTTTCTTATGCGGATCATCTGGCAATCTCTTGATACCTGCAAAAAACATTTTCTTCAAATCTTCTGTTACAGACGGTCCAGCAACAATAAAATAATCACCGTCTGTCGTATAATCATGTCCCTCCCAACGATGATATGCCCCCGGACCAACCTCTCTGTCTAACCGCTTCTTTAATGGAGCAGACCTCTCATGGTAAAACTCTTCCCACTTAATGCCTCTATCACGAATCCGCTTTCTGCTTTTCTTACTATCCGTGGGAGGAGGACGATAGTTCCTTGCCAATTTGTGAGATGACAGATTAAACGTGCCCATTATTTTCAGATTCTCCAATCAATATTTTTTTTCCCAAACCATTACCTAAGTCACTAACAGACATACCAATAATTTCTTCATCTAAACTAGCAGGAAACCTCGTTAAAGATGCAAACTTTTGAAACTCATTGTCGTCTTCAGCCGCCTTCTTCAAATCTTTTGCCGCCTCTAGAATGTTCTGGTAAATAACATCCCTAATCGCATCCATGTGCTCTTCTACCGCTTCTTCTTTGAATCTTAATATTCTCCAACCAACATTGGCTAATTTCTGATCTCTTTGCATGTCCCTCTCTTTTAAATCATCACGTTCATGCCACATCTTGCCATCGGTTTCAATTCCTACTCCAATTTCAGGATACGCAAAATCCAAACTAAATGGTTGCTGCTGCCCAGGCAATCGAATCGCATACTGCCCAAACAAAGCAAATGGAACATCCAAATTACTTAGCACCTTATACATCTTTTGCTCTAGCTTTGTTAGCCGCATAATCTTAGTGGGGACTGGCCCTGCCTCTTCTTGCTCTCGACCTTTGCCTCGCTTGGGAATTCTCAACCCTGCTGCTTCTTCCGCTGATGCTGCGGCAGGCATGCCGCCCATGCCGCCCATGCCGCCCATGCCGCCCATCCCCGGAGCTCCACCAGGAGCACCCCCAGGCACACCCCCCATTTCGGCTCCCGGCATGCCGCCTTCCGGACCCATTGCGACTTCCGCTCCCGGTGGTGCACCTCCAGCTCCTCCCATCGGCATTCCTCCTCCTCCCATCGCACCCTCTGCTCCACCCGCCCCAGGCATAATCTGTCCAGTTTGCATTGCAACTAACTGCTCTTCTCTCAACTTTTCTTGCTCAATATCATAATCTAACTCAAACTCTTCACAAATCGTTTGACCAGATACTAACTGCTTGTCGTAAAGCTGCATAAACAACTGTAACATATTTGACTTGTCACGAAGCTTAAGGTCGTTCCATTTAACCTTTGGATATAAATAAACAGTCTCGCCTACCTCTTTTGATTCTTCTTCATCAATAAAGCCATGCATCATTGCGATAGGCAAGAAAATATGTTTCTCAACCCACTTAGCAAGTTTTGCTTGCCATCTCTCAAGTCGCTTCAAAAGAACTTCAACACCAACTTGGCTAGACGAATACCCCGCAGCCTCACCGTTCAACAGAGCTTGATTAATCATGAAACCATCTAAAACTTCTTTGCCAATGTTTTCTAACTCAGAAGTAATGTTGTGTATCTTAGATGTCGCTCCCTCCCAGGAATTACCCTGAATAGTTACTAATCCATTTCTTCTGGTAACAAAGAATCCGGTTTTTGTTTCAAAACACCAGACCTTGCCCTTATAATATTTCTTATGAATATTATGCTTTCTAACTATAGGATACACACCGTTTGCAAGATGGCCCACTGAAAAGTGCAACCTATAAATTGGGCCGTCGCTAAATCCTGAACGATTTTTTTCGCAATAGCTACGGCTTGCCCGACCCATGCGAAAAGATACATCTTGCAAGTCGTCTATCAATTGTTTTGATGCACTAGTATATAAAAAGCTCTCAGTGTATTGTCCACTTCTGTCGTGTCCATCTCCATTATTCATTGAATCAAGTAATATTTTCAACTTATCTTTTGGCAACGTCCTTACCCAAGAAGGAATAGTTTTATTCTTGGCATGAGAGCCAAAGTGCTTAATAAAAAATTCCGATATCGTCTTCCTGTATATGCAGAATTCATATGAATCTGGTTCTCTATAACATCTCACTGAATATTTGTAACCAAAATCATCAAAACTATTTTTAATACCCGCAAAATGAACACTGTTACTGGACTGGTAGACTACAAATTTGTTTTTAGGAGCACAGCCTTCTGATATATAATAACCAGCCATTGACATAAACGCATCAACAGGAATCATTTCATTTTCTATATCAATAAAAATTTCTCCATCTGATTCAATAGCAGGATACATAATTTCTTCTTGTTGAAAATTATCAGGAATAGATCTAAACCTACTTGCCTTTCGCACTTTATCTGCTGTAGTTTCTAACCATTGCTGCTTATCCCAACTATACAACATCCTATGATTAGGAGTAACACAAATGTCTAATCTCTTGCCATTGAAATGTATTAGCTCTCCGTCATAATCAAAAATATGTTTCTTAACAGGATAATCGAAATAACTCTCTCCAGTCTCTTTATCAAAAACAGCAATTTTATCATCACTATCTACGTCCCAATGATATTTCCAGCCATCGTCGGTCAAAACTTCTGTTTCTTCATCATGACAATATTCAAAGGCATGATGAGTAATTATGGTGAGATTAGGATCATTAGCAACAGCAGACAACTGACTCTGAACATTAGAAATGTCGTCTTCAGAAGCTGGACGATCTTTGTCACCTACTTTAACTATTCGAACAGGTAGTATTAATCGTTCAGCCGTGATCCAGTTTGCTGTCATTATCTTAGTCTTATAAGCTAAGATAGTAAACATGCGCTGCAATAATGGAGTGCCGTAAGTGGCATAAGAACTTGCGTTGTGCCTAATGTGACTAACAGAACGATTGGAAAGTGGAATAGGTCTACCACTCGCGACTAAATCAATAAGTTTCGGAGGCAACCTGTCATAAATTTGCTTAGGCTCTCTGCGTTGCACAAGCATTCGTAATTCTTCATCTGGCATTAAAGCAATAACAGGCTCACTTGCGAGCACGTTTGTTTGCACTTCAACATAATCTGGATTCATAAGAACAATACGACTGAATGTGCCATCTTTGTGGTCACACTCTTCACCATCTTTAGTTACACCACCGCCTCCACATGTTTCGCAAGCAATTTCTAGAAAAGGAAACACATCCCCTAAGAGATAATATTCATGACTTATATATGCAAGCCAATCTTCTAGGTTTAGTCTTTCTGATACTCTCTCAAAATACTTAACTATCTTCTTGCTTCTGCATTCAAGTTTAAAACCTGCGAGCGGGAAATAGGAATAGAAATCTACACCCGCTGCAACCTTACTTTCATTCGAATACCAGAAGCGACAATTAGAAGCTACGAACCCTGATGCTACGAATGCTCTTTCTGGATCAACTTGAACATCATAGCCCTTTCCTGTGTATTCAAATTCTCTAACTTTGCGTATGGGCTGAGCTAGATAGGACATTCCTTCTTCTTCATAAAAGAATCGAAGATGTCGCCGAGTTTTAGACTCAAATCCAGGAGGGAGCTTATCGCTACGCATATAAGGTTCTAGCTTAGGAACCTCTGAAGACGGAATAGATAATTTATAGCACCACTTACTATCAGTTTTATAATGTTCACCATAAAGAGGGGCTCGAATCAATGCAGGAGCAATGCCAACAGATACCAACAACCAGTAGATCTGGTCTACCATGTCAACAGAATAATTAGTAGCAGTTAGTAACCCGCTATCAGTAGAAAAACAACCATCTCCATCAAAATATCCGCCTAAGACATGAAGACGAGACTCTTTATCTAACTCAAAAACTTTGGCATCAAACTTTTTCTTGGTATGCTTGCCAGTAATATAAGAATCAAAGAACTTCCAGGTATCTTTCCCGCTTTGCCCGACTCGCCAACCATCTCCATCTCCATGCTGAAAGCCTTTAACTTTTCCATCCCAAGATGTTTCAAGCCATTTTTCAACCTCTGGTATATGATACTCATTTTTATTCATCGTAAACATAGCTCTATAATTATGTATTGCCTTGCTTAGGCATCCATCTGCGACACAAAGCCCCAGCATCCAAGCTTTATTGCTGTCTAAAGTAAGTTTACCCACCTCTGGCACGGGAGTAACCAAAAAATCTTCTTTTGCTATATCTTTTGCTTCTTTCCAGCACATTAATTTATCTGGAAATTTAATTGGCGGCTTATCCCCTCCTTTGGGAATCCCCTTTTTTCTCCTATGTGCGGCATTTTGATCAATTTTTCTCTTATGCCTGTAAAGTTTTCCATCGATAACAAGCGCTTTATGCTCTTCAGTAATAGCCAGTGGACGCCAAAGCCCATAACCAAAAAATTCAAAAGATCTTTTCTTTTCACAATCCCGCACACCAAAATGTTTAGGCTTCCTGAATTTTGCACATGAAGATAAAATACGTTCGCCATCAATATTAGCATAAAGCGTGCCCCCTGTAACTGGATCTACGCAAGCTTTATCCCCAGCAAGAAAATCCAGATCTTCAATATTCTTAAACGTATAGTCAGACATAACTATTTGCGAATAAGGAAGATACATCCACTGGGCACTTTCTCTTCTCTTACTTGCAATTTGCCAGTTTTGAGGCGTATGCAACGGCGAGAAGAACATAGGTTGGGTAAAGATAACATTTGCGCCTGAACCGGCAAACTGAGCCACCTTAGTGAGTGGCGTATTCGCTGTAGTGCTAGCGGGAAATTGCTGGGACATTGGCACATCACCAGAGAAAGATGGAGGCACAATTTCACCGCCACCAGCTTTTGTCATCATTGCTTTAGTTTGTTTATCTGGCAGACTAACTTTTATTGGCATAGTTAATTATCGATACATAAGATTAAACACGCTAATTCTACGTCTTTTCCATGCAAAGGACAATCACAATCTGATGGGTCACTTTGCATTGGTTGAAATTCTTCTGACACAAATTCATCTTTAAGATCGGGAACGAGATCTTTCTTCTTTTTAATTTTTATTTCATGTGCTTGCACAAACTTCTTCTGTTTGCTATCATAGAGGAGTCCTGCCAGGCGTTGTCCCGGTTGTAAATAAGTGTCGAAAGTTTGTGGACCTGGTTTATCTGGTGCATTTTTAGCAGGTCCTAATCGTGCTACTTCTATGCAAAGCCTGCTACAACCCTCACAACGACAGCCAGGATCAAAAGAGCCTCCACTGGCGGAAGACTTTAATCGATTTCCACACTGGCTACAATAATATTGTGGCTTTTGGCGATCTTTAGCTTTAATATCCATGATCCCTTTAGGTCCAGGTTTATTTTCCCTAAACGGATCTTCGAGAGGTGCGAGTTGAGCTTTTTTTAGCTCACTTTTTTTTTTTGAAGCTTCTTTAGTCGCTGCGTTCTGAGACGCAAAAGCATCTGGATCCATTTTCATTTGTTCTTCTTTCATTCTTTGAATCTGCTCTTCTTCATCCGGCGTTCTTTCTTGACTTAAAGAAGCATTCATTTCTTTATCCATTACTGCTAATTCCTCGGGAGACATATATTGCAGCATTTCTTTTTTCAAAGCTAGGAGGTCATCTTCTATCTCTTCCTCTCTTCTATCGGGTGATCCATCAACAGTTGTAGTGGTAGGGAAAGCAATTGCCGTCTTTACCTTAGGTTTTTTACTAGCTTCATGCCAATTGAATGGTTTTGAAGTATCAGAATTAGGACCATATCCTCTATCATCTTCAGCTCTATTAGCTTGCAGTCGTCCTTCTAGGACGCCATATTCGGGTGGACGGGGTTTACGTCTTTGACCTGGTTTTAGTTGCATATTGTTCGTTTCGGGTATCCACTTATCGACTTCAAATCGTTTTTGGATATATCCGCCGACCCAGTTGCCCTCTTTATCTCGATATGGGCGGGAATATTTATCCATAATATTACCTCGCCAAATAGCTTCATAGTCTATATTCCAGATATCATCTACAGTTAATCCGAAGCCTTTATTTCTTTCAACCATATGCCAATCGGACACTGGTTGTCTATAAAAAGGATCAAAACGTTTTTCATTTGGTCCCCAGAGGAAAGCATTATCAACTGTTTTTTGCTGAGATGTTTTGGTCAAGTTAAAGCCTTTCTTACCTTGCAGTTTACGAGCTGCTTTTTCAGCTTGTGCTTTAATTTCTCGATTAGCATTTTCTATGATTTTTTTATACATTTCGAACTCAGCTTTTCTAGATGACGGTCCTGGTTTATAGGGTGCTTCAATGGTTCCTGCTTCTTCCTGAACATCCCTATGAGGCACTAATGGGTAAACATTCTGCACAAACACTTCTCTTGTGTGAGCATCTTCTGGCGGCGTTGAATAATATCCCTCTAGCGCTTTTCGCGCAGCTTCTTTAGGATCTATTCTCACGCCCCCTTCTGAAACCATGTCTTCATCTGAAACGAGTGGATATAATGTTTCCCACGCAGTTTTTAAATTTTCCCATGCATCAAGTTGGTTCTGTAGCTCTTCTTCAGATTGAAATTCCAAATGATTGCCAGGTGCAGCCTGTGGTTCATTTCCATATTGTTGTTCTTGATCAAAGCCTGTTAATCCTTGTTCTGCTCCAAACGGATCTTCTGGTGTTGCTAGAGGGAACTGAGGTAGGGGCAACTGTGCTTTCTTAAGATTAAACATTTTCGTTTTAGCTGCTTCCTGTAGCATCTGTTCCTGATTTGATCTTAATTGATTAGTTAAATCGACATATGTCTCCACATCTTCTGCCTGTTCAGTAATATCTCTTTGCATTTCCGCTAATTGTTCTAAAATCTGTCTATTTGCTATAGATAACGGATCGTTTCGATTCGATCTATCTAATAGTTTATCTATTTGGTCTACAGTAATACCGTGTTCTTGCGCTATTTGAATTTTTAGTTCCACGTCTAAGGGAGTTTCTGGCATTTACTTCCCAATCAATTTATCAAACATTTCACTTACTACACTCGATGTAGTTAAATTAGCTCCTTTCGGAATAAAAGCATTTTTTTGTCTATCAGATTTTTCTTGTTTTGCTTCAGCAGCTTTCTTTTCGCCGTGAGTTTTTTCAGGAACTCTCCCAAAATCCCCCTCGGTATCAAAAATGCTCATACCAGACTCTGGTGTATTAAACTTATGCCCGCCATGAGACGGCAATGAACTAACCTGAGAATCTTTACGTTGATCAGTTGATTTCAGATGTTCTATCAAAGTATCCATTCGTTTTTGTTCAGCTTCTCGCTTATTTGTAGCGATTGTTTCTTTATCATCTGTTGTTTTCTCTCTATTATCAAGAGTAGCTTTAAGTTCTGCTATTCTATCTGGATCCCAGATTGAATTTGATGATTCCGATTTAACAAATTTTGAAGGACCTCCTTCATCGCCTACTTTTCCACAACGAGCAGAGCCAACAGTACTAGCACCACTACGAGCGGGGTCGAAATCACCAGAAAGCTTATGTGCTGAGCGATCAGATTTAAACTCAGATTCTTTTTTAGGTGCTAGAACATCAGTCTCAAGAAAGCTAATTCTAGCCTTCTGCTGATACATATTTCCTGATGTTTGCTTCGTCAATTGAACAGGAGATTTTGGCTTATTGTTCTTAGCGTCATTAATTGCAGCAACTTCTTCCCCCAGTTTATTGTAATCAACATCTAGGAAATTTATTTTATTTTCATTTGAAACTCTATGAATCATTAGTCTTTACCTTTATACAAAGCTCGCACGAGAGAAGCTACTAAATTTGCTTTATTATTCTTGATCATTTCGTGTATAGTCGAGCCCGCTGCCTTTGCTTCGGGCTGAAAGTTTTTACCTGGATTGCCATAGGTCTTGGACAGTTCATCATTATCAAAATCTTCTTCTCCTTCTCCTTCTTGGTCATTATTCACTGACGTAAACTTAATAGTTAATTTGCCATCAGATCGCTCAGCGCCTTCAAAGAAGAGATTGAACTTATGCTGAATCTCTTTCGCCATAGTATTAAAATCACGATCAGAGATTTGTTCACCACGACCATAATACGAATCGGGGATAAGTATTTCTACTCGTTTGGTGCCATCTGCATCAATAGTTTGCTTAACAAACTTGCTCTTAAACTCTTGCAGTCGTCTGCCGGGATAACCAAATCCCTGAAGTTTAGAGAATAGATAGTGAGACAGATCGTGTTTATCTGTGCCAGGTTTCGGCTGCTGTGCTTGTTCTTGTTCGCTTTCTACTTGGTCTACTTCTTGTTTTAATTGCGTAGCAGCTTCAGGCCCAGGAACCTCTTCCGAAGAACCAACGCCACCAATATCTTCTTGTCCGATACCATCAAAATTAAGTTGTGACGTAGGGCTGTCGAAGCCTTGTGCAACCATAAAACGCCGCTTGCCACTAGGTGCAATGACCATTATTAAATCGCCTTTCTAAAAAACAACTATTATTTATCGGCAGTCATTGCGTCGGCATACTCAGCGGGATAAAGGTTCTTCCAATACTGAAACAGCCATGATTTCGACTTAGAGTCAAGATTAGCAACCTTCACATAGCGAGGCACTTTCTTGCCTGCTTTTGTTTCTGCTTTGGCATCTGCACTCATGCAAGACTTGCAGCCTTTGCATGCTTTGCACTTCTTGCCACAACCTGGATCTTTGCAGCATGTGCAACCAGCAGCTTCTTTGACTTCAGTGTCTTCTTCTGACTTTTTCTGGTCGCCATCGCCTTCGCGGTGCTTGCCAGCTTCTGGATCGTTATTATGTTCTTTCTTGCCTTCCCACTCCGGATGACCGCTTGAGTCGCCTTCGTCTTTTTCCTTACCTTCTGCTTCTTTCACTTCTGTGTCGCCTTCACTCTCTTTCTTCTTATGAGGTGAAGGAGTAGACTCACCTTTTTGATGCAGAGGTTCTACATCGAGCTGTCCACTTGAATCGCCTTCGTCTTTTTCCTTAGAGCTAGCGGCACCTTCGCCACCAGCATCTGCCTTCTTAGCTTCTTTTACTTCGCCTTCTGCCTTAGATTCTGTGCCTTTCTCGCCTTTGTCTTTGTCTTTGTCTTCTTCCTTTTTCTTACCAAACGGAGGAGCTTTTTTATCACCAAGATTGGCAATATTGGCTTCCTTGGTTTCTGTGACTTCTTCCGTCGCTTGTGCTTCTTTAGTTT
>Ga0209434_1000386_pt1 | contig 21814 bp, 16 predicted proteins | sample ETNvirnome_2_300_FD_184068 | JGI IMG/M metagenome (GOLD analysis project Ga0209434, IMG submission 184068) | Marine viral communities from the Pacific Ocean - ETNP_2_300 (SPAdes) (version 2) | ecosystem: Environmental > Aquatic > Marine > Oceanic | place: Pacific Ocean | collected 2013-06-22
GCGGAACACTCAGCGCGAATCTTGTCATCTTGATCACCCTTTTGGTTTTGACGCCACATGATATTATCAATGTATTGATTATTAAGATAATTTTTTAGATTATCAAAACCGCCACGGATGTTTCGTTCTGAAGTCTTCTTTTGACTACCCCGAGTATTCCAACATGTAGCAGCATCGCGTACATCATCAATTTCTGAATATGCATTTTCGGAAACTAAAAACAAAAGTACAGCATTTCCTGCTGCACCTTCTTTATCAACAGCTTCTTGTACAGCATCAATAGTATGTTGGCCATCGTAATGTCCAGTTATACCAGGATTACTACATGTAAATGTTAAATAATTTCCCTGAACTTTCATAGAATCAAAGTCTACGACTGCGCAAACTCCACCATTTCTTACAGAAAAGCAAACTCCATCTTTGTACTCGTTTTTAATAGCTTTATATAAAGGCGTCGTAGGATCAATATCTCGTGGATTTGGTCCTTTTGGAATTTGAGTTAAACCGTATTCTTCTGTTGGTTCAACCATCGCAACCATTCGTTGAATCGGTTGATTGTCTTGATCTATTGCTTCAACTAGGGGACCGAAAGAGGAACCTCTTTCAAATAATTTTAATTTAATTTCTGTCATTTTTCTCCTTTTTGGGTAACTGATTCTCTGTGAACCACCCATCTAAATTAAAAAAGGGGGCATCCTTTAGCGCCGTGCCCCCAAGCGGCGTTTTTTAGCTACGCAGACAATTCTTTAATTGCTTCGTCTACACTGCTAACACTGGATTCTTCCGGAAAAGGTCCAGCAGCCGGGTCAAGAAACGATTCGAGAATCGCCTTGACATCGGCGGGAGACTTGCGTTGAAAAAGTGTATCAATCACGGGAACAGCCTCAAGGACTTCCTTAATTGCACCCTTAGTCTTCGCAAGCGCAGATGATTTTCGCTTCGGCACCAGATTAGTCTGTGGAAATGCACCCTTCGTTTTCGGAAGGGTATATGTCAGCGTAAAATCTACACCTGAATCCACATCGGTAATATCACCATAATCGGGATTAAGAACCAAACCAAGCAGGGTTTCATAAATGGTCTTACCATATCCCCATACACGCACACCAGCTTCTTCTTCACCACGTACAACTACGGGCGTAAAAAATCGCTGTCGAACGAAAAGAGACTTTGCCATTTTCTTGCTATCGTCGGTTCCTTCTTGCCACAATTTTGAAGCGAAATCACAAATTGGACAGTTTTCACCAAACTGCCGCTTTGGGCAAAGTACACCACCACGCGCACCATCGCCCAAATTATAATGAAAATGGAAAACCTTAAACGGATCACCATCTTCGGTGGGAACGAGTCGAATGTCTTGGTCGCCTTCTTGTGGACGCCACCATATATTGTCCGACTTGGACTTACCACCATTTTCGAGTTCTTGAAGTTTGGCCTTCATTTTTGTCATATCTAATGCCATATTTTTCTATCTCCTTTTTTAAGGTGAGGTTGGCAAATATCCCAACCCCCCAATTTTTTTTTATTTTTGTATCATTGATGAATGATTTAAACAGTAAATATAATCTTGTTCATAATCTGTTTCAAATATTCCATAAGTAACACGAACACCTTCTGCTTTCTTTTCCGAAACTGCTTTTTTTATTTTACCCATTAATTCAAAATCCGATTCAAGTTTGTCTTTATTGTATGTGTAATAATACACTATATCAGACACATTGTCAAGAGAAAAAAACATACTATCTTCATTTTTTTCTAGGTCTGACATTCCAATAGTTGTAAGCCGTGCGCCTATAGGTAAATCACAAAAAGTATCATTTACTGAACTGTTATTTTTATAAACATTAATCATATGAATTGTCGAAACAATCATTTCATTAATCTTTTCGTGATAATTTTTTATTGAAATGCCTCCAACGATCTGTTCAACTTCTTCATTGGAAACAATATACATTCTTTCAAAAACTCCCGAGCGTGTATATTCTTGAAATACATTATATGTCAAACGATCCAATTTTAGTTGTGTTTCGTTTAACAAAGACATTTCTGGTTTAATATAAAGAATGTTTATGTTACATTTTTTCAAATATTGCAATACTTGTAAAGAAGCCGAAGACATTTTTCCGCCGCCTGCGACGACGAACAAAATATCACCAGTCACATCCTTCAGAAATGCCTTCAATGAGGGAAGTTTTTCTTCATAATCTTCAAACTTTTCATGTTCTTTTAGAGGGAAGGTGGTCTTGGTCCGCTTGAGTCCAACGTCCAATTTATAGGTCAAATATTGAGGATATTGAGAGAACTTATCAGCAATGTTACAACCAGCATTCCCAAGACCGATGACAGTATCCATTATTCTTCCTCAAGATATAATGTGTTGGAAGGTGTGTACGAACACCATTTACTTTTGGTAACACTCTCATCTTCAATCACTTCTTGCAAAACATAACGGTGCCAAAATGCCCCTCGTTCATGATTTTTTAGAAATCGGGCTTTTGTAATGTCCCAACGGTGAGCTTCTTGCAGTGCATTAATAACCTCTTGCACATCGGCCAATTCTTCAACACAAGGGTTCTCAAAAAATTCTTTTGCTTCTTCAAGGAGTTTATCCTTAAGTCTGTTTTGATAATCTTCACCTGTTGCAACATAAACTTTACATTTTTTTCCTTGTGCCTCGATAATCTCAGGAATTTTATCCCTTACCAATTTATCATATTTTTTAACTGTCATGTTTAATCTCAAAGCAAAAATTATGTTCGTTGTTTATTTTAGCTGTTACAATTATAGGCTCTTTACTTTCTGCCAAAGCCCAATGTGTGGAATATCCTATTCGTTTGTTCATTTCCACAATAAGACGATCATTTTGAGCGTGATTATCTTCGTGCAAGAATTCAATCAATCTTTTTGTCTGAAGGTCAGTAAACTCTTCATAATAAAGTTGAACAGGAATTAGTGGCGGGAACGACTCTTTAGGATAACACAGATAATCTCCGAAACCGTCAAAAGACCTACCGTGGTTGTGGAAGGGACTCGGAATAAAATAATCTAATTCCTCGAATACTTTAAAATCAAAACCACCGTCTTCTGGCTTTACAAAGCCTGGAAAACCTTCATACTTAACATCCAAACCTTCGTGATAGCCAATTAACCAAGTGGGCCTCACTTTTTCAATGATATTTTTCATGCCATGTAAGGCCAGAGTTTCCATTCCTTCGATATCCATTTTTACAAAATCGGGTGGCGGAAGATTATTTTCTTTCACAAAATCATCTAAAACAACATATTTAATTTCTCTTTCTTGAGGGGGAAGCCCTGTACAATCATCAAATTTTGTCTTTATAATATGTTTCTTGTTGCTAACTGCGACATCAAAAAGTTTTATGTTATCATAAGGTTCACAATTTTTTTTCGCTCTCTCAAAATTATCAGGAAAGCCTTCAATGGAATAAACCTGCATACCAGCTATTGCTGCTGGAATTGACCACGTACCAATATAGGCTCCAATATCATAAAGAACATCGCCAGGTCTTATAGATTTAAAGAAGTGGTCTAAACGATGGTCATCTCGATTATATAAATCACCACTCAGAATATGTTGATCTAAATTTTCCTCACCTGAAATGAGGTCATGGAATTTAATTGAGTGGCCATTAAATTTAATAATCTTATCAGTCATAATTGTTCTCTATTTAAACCTCGTCATGTTACCAAAATGTGTTCCAAGACTGACATTAACTTTAAAAATACCTAAATCGGTATTTCCAAATTCCTTTACCAAATTATCGATCAAACCTTTGTCTTCGCGAGCAAAGTCAATCACCATACTATCATGAATTAGGCCCATCGTAAAGGATTTTTTGCCTTTTAATAATTTATTTACTGCGATTGCTCTCCTTAAAAAAGTGTCTGAAGTTGTACTTTGAATAATAGCATTCAAAGCGTGGAATTCGTCAGCTTTAATTTTTCTTCCAAAAGAATTTATGACTTCTTCTCCATTCCAATATTTTTTAATAGCCTTCTTCTTATCATAATACTTTTCAATCTGAGGAATGCCAAGAGAAGCATCCAGTGGCCCATATAACCATCCAAAGATCTTGCGCTTAATATCGTTTCTATCTAAATTTTTATCAGAAAGTCGATTTAGAATAAAACCATGCCAATCATGGATATCTTCATCTGGTTGTTTTTGATTATTTAATGCCAACAAACACCTAAGCTCTGCTGCATTGAAATCTAATTCAATAAACCAATCGTTCTGAGGTTTGATAATCTTTCTATAGTTTTTATCTAATGTTAAGATTGGAAACGAATCTTTCTTTGTTGTTAGTCGTCCTGTGATTGTTCCAAACACATTATAAGAAATGTGCTGTCGAAGACGGCGAAGCTTTTCTTTAAAATTTCTTGTCCGCAATTCATGTAGATCATTATCAAGTGCATCCAAATCAATATTAAGATTGTGATTTTCTATCTCTGCAACAAGTTCTGAGAGTTCTATTAAAAATTCATAGTTCTCTGGCTTATCATAAGAATTTAAAACATAATCTGTAATCTGAGATTTCATATCAAAATATTCAATAACAAAAGATTCAGGCACAAGATCATAAAAACAATAATCATTAAATTTAACCTTTGCTTCTTCAAAAGATTTAATATAAGCAAAATGTTTTTGCTTGACTTCTTCCCAGTTTTCTTTTAAACTATCAGGACAACACTGCTCAAGGTTCTGACCTTGAGCATATAGATAAGCATATTTAATATCTTGATCTTTTAAAATTGAATTATATGACCAGGTTTTTGAAAGCTTATTATATTCTGGTTTAGATATAATTTCTTTATTTGTATAGATGCTTGCACATTGTTGTTTGTTATCTATTATTTGAAATAACATATTTTATATCATATCATATTTTTTTGATGCGGTCAAGATCTTTTTTTGAAAGTTAGTGAAAATACCGGTACGACACTTTGGTCTGCTGTCAATTGCTCATTAATATATTTTACTGCTTCAGTCATATCTACTTTATTATAAAACTGTATAGCCCTTCGACGAATAACTCTTAATTTTTTAAAAGGAAGTTTCTTTTTTAATTGAGCATTTTGTAGCAGTATATATTGTTTAAGCCAATAAATTTCTGTGTATTTTCGATTTATTGAGGTTTGTGTAATCTCTTCTCTTACAATCTTTTTGCGCTTTGTTATATATGTGCCGGTGGAACATTTAGTAAGTTTTGAAATAATTGCTTGCGGATTTTGGGAGACATAAGAATGATAAAATTGCATACAGATTTCTTTTAACATATTAACATCGGCTAAGTATGCACTCCCGAATCTTCTTTCAAATAAATTATTGGCATTAAGCCGAGTTGCAGTATTAAAAAAATTCAATCTTTCCAGGTATTCATTGTTTAATCGAGTCCATTCGGGAAGTGCTCGGTCTTGCCAATCTCTAAATTTTTCCCGCCATTTTAGGTCCAATGCAGTCTGTTCAGTTTGCCATTTTTGTAATCTGATCGGATAAGAAATGCGCTCGGCAAAACGATTAAGAACGAATGGTGAGTTATCGTTCTTTAAATGTATGGCATCAAAAGGAACTTCAATTTGCATATCAAAATCTTCAAACGAGGATGGTTGGGGATTGGGCGTATTCCACCGCTTTCTATAATCATATGTGTCGAATTGGAACTGGTCCATCGCTGGGCGCAGTTCACCGCGTGCGTTCCGTGAGCCTCGCCATTTCCGAGATTTCAATAGGTTTCGCCACCAAATCCCTCTTAGTGCGCCGTCCCATTCGCGCATATTAACAACTACCATACCCTCCGCAGGTGCCCATCCCCCTGCGGGTGAAGGGCCACCACCCGTTGCAAGATCACCAGCCACTCCCCACCACCGCGCAACCTGACGCGGATTTGGATTAAATGCTTCAATCTTTCCATAGATATTGATGAGTTTGGGGTTCGCTGAAATGCCGCGAGTGTATCTAAACGTATGATCTTTAAACATAGCGAATTCATCTCGGCCTTCAGGATCTCTTTTTGGCCTTGATCCGGGTTCTTTATTCCTATTTTTTAATTCTGTATGATCTCTTAACATTTCAAAGAGATAATTTGTCGTCATCACTGGCGGATTGGCTGAGTTCAATGCCTGACCATATTCCGACAAGACAACTGCTATAGCCACTCGATCACCAACTTCAAAAGGATTTGAGTATTGGGGCGATGGTGGAGGAAGAATTTCTTGTTGAGGTTCTGATGGTCTTAATTTTGTAAACTCTTTTGGCCTTTCGGGATATCTAAGCATATAACCACGACCACCCAGAGATGGAGGAATATTGGGATCTCCTTCTCTTGTCATAACTGGAGAATTAATATCGGCAATCAAGCGACCAGGAAAGTTTTTATCAATCTTGAATCCAAACCGCTCGGCAGCCTCCGCAAAACAAATAAAATTTCTATCATTAATAAAATGATTGTACTTATCTTGATCGTTTCCATGCAAATCCGTTGAAATATCGATCATTAAACCACTTATCGCCACCGGGCAATTTGGTGAAAGGATAAATTGAGAGAATGTAACAGGAATCCTTGGCGAATTCGTATCAACAAACTCATAAAATATATCCATAAATTTATCAAATGTGGTAAGTTGCTCATCCATTTTAGTTTCTATTATATAATCAACAAACGTTTCATACACATAGTCCATGAAGGAGTCATAAAAATCAATTGCGGAACTCCATCCCCTCGATGGGGACAAAGTAGCAAATGGTGTACCCTTAACAGCCTTTTTATTTAAAAACAGAAACTCTTCTTTAAAATCATTAAAAGCATCTGCAACAAAATCAAGAGCCCACACATTGTTATCAACTTGTTTTAAGAATGTTTTTGGTGCAAAAACAGTGTTGCCTTCAAAATTAACTTTGCCAAAAAATGGGTTTTCATTCCACAAATTCATTGGTGTCGGCGCATAATATTTAGATGGATAAATGTCTTCATCGTAGTATTTACGCTGCTGAAAAATAGCTAAAGCGGACAAGTCATTTGAACCAAGAGGCACGTCCCTTTCTTTCCTAAATCGTTCAATAAATTCAAGACGCTCTTTTAATTTATCATTCAACAGGTTTCACCTTTCCTTAGACCGCCTTGGGCGGTCGTCCCACCCGCTTTACATCTCCTTGCTTTTTGAATCTCTCTAATCGAATATTCTGAAATCGTAGATAATTCAGTTACAAACTTGGACGAATCTAGTTGGTTGTTTACTCTGTTCACCCGATAATAACCGCCGATGGCCAAGTCTGCCAGATACATTGCTGGAACATGTTCGGCCTCGGCTAGTGATAGTCCCAAAGATCGCGGATCAAGATATACCATCATACCAGGTTTAAAAATTGGATTACCGAGCACTGTAACTTTAGCGTCATAACGATCTGCAAATATTAAATTCATATTTTCAGGGCCATCATCTCTCATCTTTGCAATCATAGATTCTCTTTTACCAGGAATTTTTGTTTTAGTAAATTTTACATCAAGTAAAACTCCTGTTTCAGAACCCAGAAAATAATGAGGAACATTAATTTTTGTATCTTCCTCAATCCTGCCAGTCAACACAGAATTTTCTGATTCCCCGCCAGTAACATAAACATACAACCACTGAGTATAATCATCTTTGCCTTTTTCTCCCCTACCTTGCTGACTTTTCAGAACCTTTTGAATATCGATTCGTTCTTTTCTTCGTTGGCGACCAGCAAATCGCGGTGCGCGCTCTCCTTTAGACCATTCAACATCAAGTGGGTCGCCTTTTTTAGACCAGATTGTTTGAACTGCTGCTCGCATTCTTTTGCCTGGATTTCCGCCATATCTTTTAGGGGCCATAACATTATTTAATAGTTTGCTACACAGATCTCTTAAAAATACTCTCAATGGATAATTATCCCTATTTCTTTTAATAACATTTTCATACCACCAAGAATTAAAATAGTTAAAAGCAATAGGGACATCGGCTAGTTCCATAGTTTTTATATCGCCGCTCGATGAATCTACATACGAAAAAGAACCCAATAACACTCTTACATCATTTCTTATTTGTGGGCATTGCTTTCCGGGGTCTTTCTTCCCATCTTTGCTAGGATTAAAATAAACAATTTCCATTGCAGCTTCTATCAAATCTCCTAAGTAAATATAATGAATTCTGTTGGATCCTCTACGCAAGCGGCGCTTTCTCCTTTGTTCTGCTTTTTTGCGTCTGTTCGCTTCCTTTTTGTTTCTCGCAGCACGAGCATATTTTTTTGGAGCCATATCGGAAGTATTACCAAGCTTGGCAGCAGCATTCGGACCACCTTTTTTTGTTTTGGTATAGGATTGCTCGAACTCAAGCACTGAGCGTAATTCAAGAGCCACACTTTCATATGTCGTTTTGATATAGTTTTTTTCTATCTCACTTGCTTTTTTACTTTCATGGTATGCATTCGCTCCAGCAACAAGAAGTGATACATACATTGATTTAACAGCTGGCTGAAGATCAATATAAAAAATTCGTTCTTGTGCTCCTTTTCTCAACTGATCTAATAGCCGCTTATATCTTAGTGATCGCAACTCTGACTTCTTTTTCCCATAATTTTCTTGAAGCGACTTTCTTGCTTTTATATTTTTATCTAGTTTTCGCTGTTTCGTCCTTGCGCTCCTTTTAGACATGGCGATCTTTGCGTCGGATTTTCGCGACTCGCCAATCTCATCTCTATATTCTTCCATCTGCATTCTAAGCTGTGCCACGGACGCGGCAAAATCCAATGGTATCATTGTTTCGTCAATGCCTAAAAGATCTGCTGTAGAGCCAAAGGTTCTTCCTTCAATCGCTGCACAAAATGTAACTTTCATGTCAACTGCACCATTATCTGTAACATTAATTTCTTGATCAATTGGTGTTATAACATAGGTCCGCCTTAATTTTTCTAATTTTTCGTCAAATTTGGAGTTCTTAAATTGCGAACTTATTGGTAAGCTCCATCCAACTTCCATATGAATTTCATTTTGTGTTCCGCAATTTATATTATTTGAAGCAGCTTCAGCCATCATAATGTCATACTTCGCCTTATCAATTTTGTTTTTGCTCTTTAAGAGTTTGGCCTTTTTCTCGTCTGCCCTTCTTCCTACGAGTTGTTCCAGAATCATTATATCAGCGAATTTTATTTTGTGTCCATCAACTTCTCTTTCTTTAAAAATCCCTTCAAAACTTTGAAAATGAAACGTCAAGGTTCCTTTAAAAGAAACGCCGACATTTGCAGGATTTCCACCAGTATCATCCCAATCCGCTTTTAAAAAACCAACGTCTGTTCCTCTTTGTTCTTTTGATTGTATAATTGATGACATTGTTGTGTGATCGTTAAATGGAAACGCGATGCGTGTTCTTTTTCGGTCCCAAGTAAGATTTGGCTGTTGAGGTAACACTTTATAAAGTTTAAAATGTGGCACAATCGAAGATAATTCTCCGGTGGTTACATGGGTAAAAGCCTCAATACCCATTGCATTTAATTTATTTACAGTTGTTAACGGATTATCATCTTTAATTTGGAGAAAATTTTTATATTTATAAAATTTGAGGTGTGGATTTGGAATCACCTTACCACCAACAACAAATCCGGTTTTGCCCCCGGCTTTCCCCGGATCGGCCTCATTTAAGAAAAGACTCACATTGTCCCATAAAAAAGATTGATCATCAAATTCAATCGGCTTTCTTTGGGGATGACCTTTTGCTTTTTCTCCACCTCCACCTGCACCAGCTCCCTCCGTTGCAGCCTTATTCCATTCGGCCTGGGCGACCATTCCTTTTTCTTCGTCGGTGAGCGGGTTTTGACCGACAACTTTGCCCTTTGCATCAATCCAATTCCCCTTGTCGTCTTGGATGATGGCACCTTTCGGCGGTGTTTTTGGATCAACAGGAGGTTTTTTTGCTGCTTTTTGTGCATCGAGTGCTTTTTGTGCGTATCTGAGTTCGAAGTTACCCATTATTCAACACCACCCATACTTTGAATTAATTGTATTTCTACACAATCCATAATTTATAAATCCAAATAATCAAGAATTTTTGAAAGAGGTAATGGTATTGCCACAATATCGCCACGTTCTAAGTGACCTTCCGTTGGCATACGATTAAACCAAGCAATTACCCACCAAAGTTCTGGCTTGCCAAAATATCTGCCAGCTAGTTTCCAAAATCTGTCGCCATCTGCCCACGCATGATTAACAATACTTAAATTTGCTATTTCTTTAGCAGAAGGATGCTGCATATTTGGAGTTGTGTATTGTAAAATTGTTATTGTATTGCGTTTTTTAAATAAATTTTCATATTGTTCATCAAAATTTGTTATCAAACCTCTTGCACCATATCGTGAAACCATTATTTAACCCCCTACTATTTTTGATTGAGTTGCTTCTTTTAATGCTTTAAATCGTTTTGCTTGTTCGTCCGACATTTTATTTTTCTTGCGTTTTCCTTTTGTCGTAATATCACTTCCATAAGGAAGTTCTGGAGATACGGGTGTAGACCGAAAACCACTCCCCATTCCTGCTTCATCACCTTCAGTGCCTCCAGTATCCCACCCAAGAGGATCTTCATGGATAACACTTAAGGTAAAACTTAAATCAACATATTTTGGGTACAAGTGAAGACCAACTTGAAAACTACCAGCTTCCAAATTTGGCTTAAATGTAAATCCATTAATATAACCCAATAATCCAGAATCTTCAGCAGAACCGGCATCGCCTCCAGAACCCCGAGCAATCCAATTTAAAAACTTTACCTTAAATAAAGGCGATCCTTTAATTGTTCGAACTCGCGTGTCTGCTCGTGAAGCTGTTCGCGCCCCTGTTGTCGTTGCTCCTGGCATTCCTTCAGTATCAAATGACGGATAAAGCATTTGAAGCAACAATGAAATACGTCGCATATTTTGTTCGGCTTCTTGCACACTTGAAGCAACGACTTTAAACCCGCAGTTTATGGATCTTGTTGTTCTTTGAAAAGTTGCGATTGGATCCATGCGTCCATAAACCTGTGTTGTTTTCCAATCTGATTTATAAGCATCATCAAAAGTTTCTATGTATGCTTTAAATGCCACAAAGTAAGCAGATGGAAGATGAAAAAATTCAAGAAATTGAAAATGATTATTTGCAAGATTATCCGAAACATCATCACCATGTTTAAATGTGCGATTATTATTAGGGTTAGTTTTTTCATCTAACTTCTCTTCTTTTTTTCCAAAAAATCCCATCTTTTATATCCCCTGTAAGCTAAATTCTTTATTTAATACTGGAATTACAGTTTGCCTTACAAACTCTCTACCATCAATATTAATTACAACTGTCACTGGCTGGTTTCCAGTGCCTGCATTTGCCATGTCGTTTGCGGTTAAAACAGTACCACCGGCAGAATTTTTTGAAGGTAAGATAACTGTTTCATTGTCTTCGACGATTGCTGGGCCGAGCATTGGCCGTCCTTGAGTTCCATCATGAAATCTTTCAAATGGTTCTATGAGAAAGTCTTCTCTCGAAGCATTTTGAAATACATCTGGCACCGCCCAGTCTGGTAAATTCGTTATTAAATCATAGGCCCATCCAATAAGACCATTAAGTGGTTTGATGATCCAATCATTAAGCATACCAACGAAAAAATTTCCTATACCCTGAAAAACAAGCCTTAATCCATCGCCAAGACTTGTAAATGCATTTAGCATGAAAGATCCAAAAGCCCCTAATTTTTCGAAAATCCAATCCATCGCATCACCGAACGCATCGGTCATGCCTGTTGCCAGATTTTTCCACCAGTTCCATGCAACTATTAGTGCCGCCGCAATCTCCTCTTTAAAGATCCAAACAATGGCAATAATACCGACAATTGCCGCCACAACTAAACCTATTGGAGAAAGAAGAGCACCAATAGCAAACATGATCACTTTAAAAGCAACTACAACAATAGGCCATAAAAGGTTCGCGACCACCCAAACCAGGATTTTGAATGCAGGAATTATGAATGCCTTCAAAATCGTGAACAATCCCATCACAATCATCTTCATACTTCCTAAAAAGGTCAGAATAGGCCCTGCCGCGATTGCAACTCCGAGAAAAATCGCTGCCCACTTCTTTATAGATTTAACAATTACACTATCTGATTCCATCCACCACTTAGCAACATCTCTGACCCAGAGCGCAAAATCAACTATATGATCAACTGCCTGTCCTAATGGGCTTTTGTCGATCTCTCCAGGTGTAACAAGCCAGTTCATAAACTCCATCACCAGTGGCATAACTGCATTAGATAACTTAGACATAATACCTTCCAGCATTGCTTTCCAAGCCTCCGTCATTGAAGTGCCTTTTTTCATGGCTTTGTTTAATTCTTCTTGGGCCGTTAATGCTGGATCTGCTGCGGCTTCGGCATCTTCCATATCTTCCAATGAAGTTCCAAAAATCTTTCCAGCTTCAGCGAGATCAGTCATTCCAACTGCACCTGCTAATGCTTTTCTTTCAAAACGGTCCATGCTTTCCCAACTCTTTCCACTCGACTCGATTGATTGTTTCATCATCTCAATGCGCTCGCCTTCAGAAGCGGTTAACATGTCTACACTATTGAGTTGAGTTCCCAACAGCGCATTCAATTGAGCAGTTGTGCCTGCTGCATCCTCAAATGTGTCAAATTTTCCGGCAACGCCTAAAAGAGAACTCATTTCTGCGCCAGTTGCTTTCGATTGTGCAGCAAGTTTTCTGAATACGCCTTCAGTATTTTTTCCATAACGTGCCAATATTGGTGCGGAGGCTGCAAAATCTGCTGCCATTTTTTTAGGTGTAGTCCCAAGGCCAATTGCAGTTCTCATAATAGATTTGGTCATTTCTTCAGTTTGTTCTACACTTAAGCCCAAGCCTTTATTCATAATATCGAAATTTTTTGCAGTTGTGCCCGCGTCAACACCAACCCGCGTAAGCCCAGCCGCAAGTCCTGCCATTCGGCCTTGAACTTCTGATGAAAGATTAGAGAACGCTGACATTCCCTCATAGGTTGCGGTCATGGCTTCGGTTAAAAAGGCATAATTAGCGCCCAGGCCCTTTACGTGTTGGCGCATCTCACGGACTCCCTTGTTAAGACCTCCCGCTGCGCCAGTGGCTTTGTCCATGGCGGCCCGAGTGTTATCTATCTCAAGTGCAAACGCAATAATTCCACTAATTGACAGATCCATACCTCCTGTGAATTGGCTGATGAAACCTACAGCTGAGTTGCCAAGACCCACTGTGGCGTCTTTGGCATCACCCATATGTTCGGTAAAAGATTTAGTTGCTTTACCGGCTTCATCCATCGCTTCGGTGGTTTCATCTATTTCTTCAGAATCCGGAGCGGGCGGTATTGGGCCTTTTGGGCCTTTTGGGTCTTTTGCCATAGTTTAATATACCTATACAAATGAGTGTTTACACTCTTTGATAAGTATAAATAGTGTTGTATATAAAATAAAAAACCTCCACAAAGGGAGGTTTAAGATTTATTAACTATTTTCGATTAGCCTCTTTTTGGCGTTTGGCTTCGTCGTCGAATTGTTTCTGGAGTCTGGTGAGCCACCAGTCTCTTAGCTGAATTGGAAGATTATAAGCTTCAATGAAGCTCCATCCTCCATGATATTTTAAGTAAAATAATTGTTCATAGACATTTTCAGAATATTTATCTGTCAGGCCAAAGAAAATTGGTTGAGAATGGGATAGATACATTACTAACTACATCGCAGCCGTCACACTCAAGCTCATATGATAAATCCACATCTGGTTTGATTTTTTCATATTCAATTCTTAAGTGATTGGCGTCAATTGCTGGCATTGTATCCACAAAATTCTCAACCGTACTCCTTTCGGTTTCACCATTAAGTGAAACAATAACTAATTTTAACTGATCCGTTAATAAAGATTCCCCAAGCTTTAATTTCTCTTTCTTTTTTGCTTTTGCTAAAAGCTTGGACTCGTCCTTTCCTGTTAACAGTTTACACTCTGCTTTAACTTCCGTTTTTGGAAGATCGATAAAAAAAGTTCCATCTTCTGTAAACTCAATATCATCATCTGCTTCTTTTACGTGTACTTCTGATAAATCGAAATGTTGCTCACTCGCTGTCGAACATCCTCGACATGTTACATTTGCAGAATATTGGGCACCAAATCCACTAATCCTTGCAGCCATTAAGATTGCATTCTTATCTCCAAGGAAAAGATCTTGAACTTTAATAGATCTATCAACAATAATACTTTGTAGCATTCTATCGATAGCAAGACCTTTTTTTAATAATGTTTTTGATGTCAAAAGATCTGTCTCTTTTGCAGTCATATACTTAATTTCTATAGTATCTACATTATGTAAGGGATGTTCTTGTGAATAAAACTTACCTTTTGTTGGTAAATCAACAAACTCGGTAGGTTGAACGTAATTTAAAAGTGAATTAGTTTCTTGAAGGGGTGCCTCGCTACCACCTTCGGGTTTAGACTCCAGACGATCCTGGTTATTTCTTGGCATATATACCTCTTTTTATATTATATCAGAAAATAGATGACTTTTTTAGCCTGTTGCATTAGAAGGAATTATTCCTCGACCACCTTTAATATCTACAAATGCATTATCATATTGAATAGTCATGGTTGTCTCAACCAGTGCTTCATCATCATAGGTGAGTTCGCCCATTGCAACTTTTTGAATCCAAGCGTTTTTCAACGTCCATACTTCAACAATTTCGCCGTCACTATCAATAGTTTTGATTTTAACTGTGCCAAGCGCATCTCTTACTGCTTTAGATTTTGAAACAGTGCCCCATCCAGCAGGTGTCGTCGGATTTTCAGGCTCCCGATAACCCGATGCTTCTAACATTCGCATAATCTCTTGTGTTGCATTAGCACTAGGATCAACAGTGTCAACAACAGTAACATCAACAGCCGTCCATTTTGTTTTACCGGGATACCAAAAAGAATGATTTAAAAATTTGTGCTCAATAGAACCAATTTCCCACTCAGGTTTCTTGACCTTCTTAACCAAAAATTCCTTTAATCCATCAGTTTCACGACCTCCGGGAATACTTAAAATAAATTTATAAGTTCGTTTGGGCTCTAAACTTGAATCTTGCCAAAAAGTCATCTGTATCTTCTCCTATTATAATTAGTCATTCTTAAAAATTAATCCTCAAATGACGCTCCAGTGTTTGTAATTATGAAATCAATTGCAATAAATTCAATTGCTCGTGTTGGCTTCAAGAAGATTTTTGCGTACATCACATTCCTATCAATAAGATCGGGTGTCGTTGTCGTTGAATCTAATACAACTTTATAATCTTCTAGCCCAAGCCTAACTTTAACACTATCAAGGAATGGGGCAACTTGTCCAGTAAATCTATCCCAAGTTACTGCTGTATTTGGATCAAAAAGTAACCTTGATGAAATTCGAGAAACTTCTTTCTTAATATGGATCAGCAAGCGTCTGACATTAACTCGGTCCAAAGCACTTCTTGTTGCTTGTAGCGTTTTTTGGCCAAAAACAACAAGTCCTTCCGCTGGAAATGAAGCAATTGGATTAATGTTATTCTCATAAAGCTTATCGCGATCCTTAGAAGACAATCGCTCAGTAACTCCAATGATTGGAACACCGCCAGCGCCTTCAGTTAAGCCACCGCGATTAAAGCCCGCTGGCGCATACCAAACTTCTGATTGGGCCTCCGAATAAGCATAAGTTCCTATGGCAGCAATTGACGGTGGCGCAAAAAACGCAACACCAGAGTCTGAATCTCTAATTTGAATCCACGGATAATAACAAGCGCCATAGCTATTGTTAATTTTCCTGTCTCTTAGCGTTGTCGCTGCTGTTGAAGCTTTACCTTGATTGGCACTATCAGAATCCTTTCCGAATGAACTTCGATCAGAGGGAGGTAAATAACCACCCTCGATATCAATGACTGCCAAAGTATCTGCTCGACGTTCGCAAATATCCAACATATGATTTGTTAATCCACGCGACTCGGTGGTAGTTCCAACTCCTGGTGCAGTCATCAAATTACATTCCACCATTTCCGCATCTGCACACGAATCAATCGCCTGTCTAATAGAATTAAACTTGGAATATGTTTGCATCGTTGGAGTCGTAGCATAATAATTATCGAATGGATTAGTATGTTGAATATCTACTCCATTAAATCCACCGAACATCGGAACTGTAAATTTATTAAACTCACTATCTAAAGTGTTGTGATATGACTTGTAAGTCACTGTATAAATGCCACCCACAGAACCTGATGTTCCGGTACAAGATAATGCCAAACCAACTGCTCTAGAACCAGAGAGATAATATGCATCTGTGGTTTGTGAAGCGTTTGGAGATGTTGAGCCACCGACATTCGACTCCACACCAGTTTCTGATCCCGTGTGATTAGTAATATCATCAAGAGAGAAAACATATGAATACTCAATTACATTTCCTTGAGCCGAATACGATACTGCCGTCCGTGGGCCAGTAGTCAACCGGCCAATACCAGTTGAAAGTCCGCGTACAACATCTTGATAAGCATTATCAAATCTTGTACTACCACCATATTGAGTTGTATCTACTCCAAAGTATGCATCTGTTGGGTCATTTAAATTTCCTTCTGTTGTATTGCCGCGCATATACGTTCTTGGAAAATTGAATGAAGCTGTAAATTGAAGCCCACCACCGGCCCCGCCACCGCCCATAGAACCACTACCAACCCATACAAATGGTGTACCAGACCTCTCGCCGCAAAGGCCAGGAACGCCCGCGTCCCATGTTTGAGCCATTGCACGAGCAAATGGTGTTGCCATTCCAGCGTGATCTAAAGAAGATGTCACTGTTCTAGCAGACGTACTTCCACTAAGAATGCCAAAAGAACCCCATCGCGGTGGTCCTTGATAACCGAAAGGCAGCAAGTCAGAAGAAACGCCGCCTCCATCAACTTCAGACTTCATCTCAACGTAAATAAATTTCGAAGCATTTGGATATCGGCCATGATATCGAAAACGCCTATCGGAATCATCCCATTTAGCATATTTATCACCAATTCTTCGTGCAATATAGTTTGGATCATTTGGATTCAAACTTAAGTTTGCAAAACTTTCTACAACTTTTGGAGCTTCGTCACTATCATTTGCCTTTCTTACAAGGAGCGAAAAGGAGCCCCAAGGATCACTTGGCTCGACAGAGTATCTAATATCTCTAATCGAAATCTTAAGATTTTCTTGTGTCCATTCACCAGAATCGAGTGCTTTAATTTGAAACAATCTTTGATTATTTTCAGGTGAATAAGAACTAGATGCTCCCATATCTTGAGCAATAATCCAAGGAGTTTGCGCTGGAGTTGCACTTGCATAATTTTCAGACCAGCCTTCAGTTTCTGGTTTATTATAAAGAGAAGCAATAAAACCAAAAACATCACCGTTTCCTGATCCGCTATTAAGAGTTTCACGAACATCTCTTTCAAAAGTTTCGCCTAAGAAATATGATGCAGTTGCACCCGTATCATATAGCCGTGTAGTTAACTTTGTCGGATTTGTATTAAAAACGTTCCGGGCAAAATTACCAGCAGTTTCTGATTTAATATTAAAACTAATCGTTTCTAAAAGATCACCGCCAGGTGTGCCTACGGAATTGTCTTTAACAAGAGCGGTAAATGTTGGTCCCGGTCCTGAACTTTTGATCAAAATTCCCGATCCAGTCACGTTTTTGGAGACAAAACCACCCTCGCCATCGGTCGATCCGCGAACGGCCCCCGAAAGTTCAATAGAACTTCCAGTACAGTACCAAACACAAGCAAGAGTACCAGTTACCGCAGTACCGGCACTTGCACTATCGCAAACGAATAATCCCAAAGCACCTGCATGTTCACGAGTGCCATCTGGATCTTCGCCGCCAACCCACCAACCGGCTTGTTGGCCGCTTCTAGCAGTTGCTGTACTATCAGTGTGTTGTTGGCCTAAAAGACGCACATAAGTCAAAGGAGAACCATTTGCTAACCACGCTTGAGCAGCATAAGCACCATATGTAGGTGTTAATCCTGCACCTCCCTTTCTCCAAATATCACCACCAGCACCGCCAGGTAAAGGTTCTCCAAAAATTTCAACAAATTCTGTAAAATTTTGGACTTTTACCGGTCGAAGGGCCGGTCCTCGTTGGGCTCGCCCAATAATAACTGGTCCTACTGCCTCTGGTTCATCAGGGATTTGCGATCTATCAAGTTCGCGAAGCTGAATTCCTGGTGATACAAATCTGAATTTGCCTTGTGCCATGCGTGTTTCTCCTTATAATACTTTAAAAGTCTCTAATAAATAGTAGCTTATCATTCGAAAAGCCAAAGGAATGATTACGACCTATATTTTCCTTTTGGCTTTCCGATTGGCCCCCAATCGGGCTCATCTTCTGTAATAACTCGTTCTCGTGGAATTCTAACATCAACTGCATTTTCCCGAATAACAATATGAGGTTGTTCATCGTTCTTATCTCCCCCCACAAGATAACCCAAAACTTTTAAACTTATTTTAGTTTCATGAAATCTTGCCTCATCTCCTGGTTCTGCAATGTTTCCATCAGAAGAAAAATCAGGTTGCATAAAAGCTTCATATGCATGACCATCTTGTTTTAATTTTAAATAATTTATTCCTTTAGAAAAAGTAACAAAAGGTTGCAATATCTCATTCATCTGTTGTTGATATTCTGTCCGAATACTTATGGAATACATAGCATCAATATATACAGGCATTGGAATCGTAATTGTTTCATAAACAACTTTTTTGTTTTTCGGCATTGGAAAATTAATTTGTTGATCACCAGGAGTACCCGCATTTCCCGCAATTCTTGATCTTTTTTTATAAGCATCTGCATTTGCAAAATTGGCAGTTTTCTCCTGATTTATTCTCCGTGCAATTGTAATGGAGCCACCTTTAGCATCCTGAACGGGTGGAATATTAGCCCAGAAAGATCCTTTATTATTGGGAGTTTTTGAAAAATTATCTCTTTGAAGGGCAATGATTGGAAATATCAAAGTATCATCACTATCTCTTAAATCTTTATGATTTTTTAACTGCCAAGACCTTTCTCCTGACACCCATATGACCGGGACTGGTTTCCATCCTTTATTGGTAGTACAAGAAACATTTATTTGTTCTTTAATCCAATTATAAACTGCAAAATCTATTGTTTCTAAAGTCGAGGGCTTATATGACATAATGGTGCGTTTTTCACCATCTGCTTTTCCGCCCCTATCAACTGATCCACTTAATATTGCCATGTTTATTCACCATCAAAAAGACCTTGACGTGCTCGGAAGCACTTAGCTGATATTTCAAGCATGTGGTCTGGTTGTCCAAATAATTGTTTTGGTTGATTTAAGGTTGTTATTTCATAATAATCATCATCATATAAGATAAAATCACCCTCACGAACATATAAGTCTTGATCTTCCGTTAATCTTCTTTTATGAAAATGACAAGTTAAATGATAAACACGATCTAATCCATATTTTCCAGCTTTTGTCGTAGTTTCTCCCCATTCAACTAATGCGTAAACTCGTATAGGTGGCAAAAAATTTTTTTCAATGGCTTCTCCATACAAAGAATGAAAATTTGTATGAGTTATGCTAATAGGATAATAAAGAATATCTTGACCGATAACACGTTCAATTAATTCATCATTAACCTGCTTAACTAAGTCACGTTCTTTTTTCCCAATAAACAAGGGAGGTGGTGCTTGTTCTGGTCTTTCCCATTTATTCTGGCCCATTTACATCATCCTCTAAAAATTCCCATTGGAATATGTATTTGTAGCCGATTGGCATCTTCTGCTTTTTTGGCATCAGCATCGGCCAACGCAGAATATGTTAATTTATCCAATAATTCTTTAAGTTCAGTTTTTAATGCCGTTTGTTCTTCTTTGGCTTGTGCTGATAATTCCGATGCATTTAATGTAACTGCCTCACCTGGAATTGGAATAGAGGCAAATTTTCCTCTTACCTGCGCCAGCATTTCTTTTGAAATTGCTAAAGCATATCTTCTAATCCATTGCAAACCCATACTATTAATATTCTCATATGGGATATTCGAAAACGGTAAAGTGCTATAATTATTAACACCATCAATACCTTCTTGTCTAGTGGAACTGGTTACATATGCATCTTGTGGAACTGAAAAATCAAACCACATTTTAGTCGGTGCTCCAGTACCAGGATTTGACGGTGCAGGATATATTCTAAGTCTAGTATCATTTAATTCATAAGAATAATGAGAAGCACGAGTATAGAGGCTTGTTTCAAAAGCCATTGATTGTAATTTATTTTGCCAAGCTGGAATAACCTCGAATGTTGATTCATCTGAATATTGGCCATATGTTGTTAAATTTCCCACAACATTTAATCCGCCATAATATCCATAAAATCTCCACATGGTTCGTGGTGATCTATAATATACCCTTCTTATTGCAATTCTTTTGTTATTTACACCATTTGCAAAATCTTGTCCCATTGTTGAGCCATCTGTAGACGCATCTTGAACAATTTTTTGTAAATCATAATGTTGTGTGGCATCTTGTAAAAGAAAAGAGGCCGAATATATTCTTATATCATCTCCTAACCCAGCACCACCAGCAAGTCCGTCAGCAATTCTCTTGCTATATTCAAATTTGAATTTTGGAAATTTTAATGCAGCATGAGATCTTTTACCATCCTTGGTTAAACTTGAGGATAATTCTCCACCCGCTTGAAGTGTTCCTGAATGGCTAAAAGTTCCTGTTACTGCCCCTAAAAAATCAGATAATACATTTATTGCTTGGTGATTGTTAACGATATAGGAATATTCTAATGTGGCAAGTTCGTATGATGTATAAACGTTATCCTCAGTTAATTCAATATCAAGCACATCACCACCGAGCATTTTATAAGTAAGCGCAACTTGAGACACAGCGCCAGATCCCCACTGACTAGAGCTTAATGGCCCCCTCATATATGCACCATATGGTACACTTGTTGTCGTTAGAAGACCAGCTGCGCCAGTTGAGTGTAATACAATAGCACTAGTTTGTTGTTTTGGTGTTAAATTGGGAACTGCCATTATTATTCTCCTCTTATTTAAATAGTTAAAGAGTGCTTTAAACGAAAAAGAAAACCCCACCCTTCAAAAAGAAAGGCGGGGTTTTACAAAGTTAAAAAGATAAGTCTAATAAATTAGACAAGATCTTCGACAACAACAAGACCATACATATCTGGTCGAACCATCTTCTTACCGTAACGGGTCATAACGCCCTTACGAGGTACAAAATCCTCTGTACCAAAGATAGTCGGAGTAACTTGCAGCGGCACATAAGGTGCATATACATAGCCACTCTCAAGGAAGCTACTGCCCTTACGTCCTACCAATAACAAGTTACGTGGGAAATACGGGTCAACGTAAATATCCCATTTCTTGCTAATTGCGCCGACTTTAACAGCACCAGCGGTGCCCTTGTTTTCGTCAGCAGTCGTATCAGCACGGAATCCAGCAGTAAATTCAAGAACATTCGCAACTTCTGGGCTTGTAACAATAAAGTTAGCCCCACCACGAAGCGTCTTGCGATGAATATTTGCTGAAACGTCATTGACAGTTTCAAGCAAAGTCTCATACCACTCAGACACAGTTCCAGTAAAGTCTGGATGTAGCGAAGTGTTAATAGGCGTACCAGCACTAAGTCCCTGTCCTGAACGTTGTACAAACTTACCCGGTCTTCGCGACCAGTAATAAGTTCCAGCAGTTGAACCCTTCACGAGATCCTCAAGAATTTCTTG
>Ga0209434_1000387_pt1 | contig 21794 bp, 19 predicted proteins | sample ETNvirnome_2_300_FD_184068 | JGI IMG/M metagenome (GOLD analysis project Ga0209434, IMG submission 184068) | Marine viral communities from the Pacific Ocean - ETNP_2_300 (SPAdes) (version 2) | ecosystem: Environmental > Aquatic > Marine > Oceanic | place: Pacific Ocean | collected 2013-06-22
CGCCAAATAACGTTTATTGGGTGGGTGACATCATTCAGTGACAGTTTCACATCGACTTGGAACCCTGTTCAGGTTTACGGACGCATGGATCCTTTGTCGACTTTTCAAGGCACACAACGCAAAATTACAATGAGCTTTGATGTAATTGCTGAGAGTCAGCAAGAGTCCATGCGCAACGATAATAAAATGAACCAGCTCATTCAGTTCCTTTATCCTGTTTATGATAAGGGAACCCCCACCACATTGGGAACAACGAGTCGGGATGAATCGATTATTGCTGCCGCACCGTTGCTCCAATTAAGGTATGCCAATCTAGTTCAAAATAATGGAAACCTGGATGGCCTAATTGGATATTTAGATGGCGTGGACTATGCCCCCACTATCGAGAATGGTCAGTTTTTTGCACCGGGCATCGCCAACCAGATGTATTATCAGCAGCTCAGTATTAGTTTATCATTCACCGTATTGCATACTCATTTAACCGGCTGGATTAAAGGAGAGGATGACACCTTTTTCTTCGGCGGTGACCCAGACTCGTATAGCGAGGGTCGAAATCTGCAGAACTTTCCCCATGGGGGTCAGTTCGAGACCGATGCCTCGGCCCGCTCACGCGCGATCGTGGGTTCCCGACAGGGGTCCGCCTCCGAAGACGAGCAGGCGGCCACCCGAGCACGCCTGGATGCGCTCTCTGCCCGACCACCTCCCGAAAGTGCGATGACTGACGAAGAGGTAGACACGGCAATGGACGGCCGCATCGCCGCCCGCCGCAACCGCATTAACGGAGGAAGCTAAGATGTCAAACCGATACGATGATCGTAAAATATTTAAGAATGCAAATGAAATGTACGAACGCGTGTTCGATGAGCGGGATGTAAAGTTTATTCGCCACTATGGTTCGCCCAACATGCGCTATCCAACCGTCGCGCAGCTGGGGGAGATTAAGGATATTCAGCATATCTGGAAAGTTGGCGATCGATTTTATAAACTTGCGTCTAGCTATTATAGCAATCCCCAATACTGGTGGGTGATTGCTCAATATAATAAGCGCCCCACTGAGTCTGATTTAACCCCGGGCGATCTTGTTGATATTCCTCTTCCGCTAGAAAAAATCCTAGGCTTTTATCTGAGGTAGGCACGTGGCGGGAACCCCCAATAATTATGCAAAAACATTAGAAGACTGGTTCACCAAGGAATTCATCCCGGCGTGTGCTGCGTATGCGGTTTTTTATGATTTTAGTGATTGGAATAAACTCTATACCAAGCAAAAGGGGGTCGACTGGGAGGGTGCCCTCAACATTAAGGACGGCGAGTTAACTAATAAGGGCACCTACGAAGCGTATAAGAAGGTGCAGAAGGCTGCAGCCGAAGTAGGTATGAAACGCAGCAGCGGCGAAGGCGCTCAGCTTATCAGCAAGGCGGTTTCTGAAGCTGAGGCGTACGCGAAAAGCAAACCCGAGCGTTCAGACGCAGAGGTGCAACAAGACCACGATGCAAAAATTGCTGCTTTGGGCAACAACCCCAACCCCGCCGCCGTCGACAGGATGCGAGAGCAGGCGGAGGCCACGAAGGCCATTGAAAAGTTTTCCGCTCAAGGAACAGCATTCTTCGAGAGGTTGAAGGACGACCCGCGGATGCTTGGGCCCGTCCTTGATGCCATTCTAAAGCTACAGGATGATGGAGGGTTTGCGGGTCTCTTGTGGGCTCTCTGGGCTATGACTCGGAAGTTTAAGTTTTCCTATACTAGTGAGGCCGGCCTTAAGTCTTGGGATAAAGGGACAAAAATTTCTAGTGATGCAGTCAAGTTTAATATTCTTGTCTCCACCATAATTCGAAATCCTGAAGATCCAAAACTTGGCTATCATGATAAGGATACCACCAGTCAGCTCCGGTGGAGCGAGCTCGGTCTCGACGCTATGGGCAAAGGACCGCCGATCATGGAAACCTTTGGGCCCCTTTTTAAACCCAAGCCCACCTCTTGGGTTCCTCTCTGCTATACCGAACCTTGGTTCGGCGGCGTGCTCGGCCAGGGCGGCGGAGCTCAGAGCGCCCGGATGGCGTTCCTGACCGACAAGTATGATCTACGGCCAGGTGAAGCTATAGAGACACAGACCTTTGACCTCGATGAACCGCCGGCCTATTTCCAAAGATACATGATGAGGGTCATCCATGCACGTCCACCAGCTCCCGGGATGCGCCAATCAGCCACAGACCTTTGGGTCGACGCAAAGTCTGCTCCGCGGCGGGAACCCTGGAAGTCGGTGGAGTCTTTCTTCAAGGGCGGCCCCGGCGCGCCCAGGCGCCACGCGCCGGCCCGGTCCGGCGGGAGAAACGAGTCAGCGGTCGAGGGAAAGTGGACCGGAGAAGTCACGCCCGCGTGGGGCGGCGAGGCTTGGGTCTTACAAGGGGGGGCAATATTTTATTATTTTCAACAGATGATCCTGGAAATCGGGCGTGACGCAAGAACTAAAGCTCCAAGCAAGCCGCGACGACAATGGTATAATGCAACTATTGCGGAGATTCTGGGTGGCGCCGCCCCAAAGAAGAAAAGACGAAGAGGGGGGGGTCGTCGCCGCCGGAAGTCGAAGCCCAAGAATGAAGGCAAACGCGAGCTCAAAAAGGGCGAGATTAATGTAATAAACTTTCAGTGTGTTTTATTAGAGAACATTAAAGAGTTAGCGCGAATACGAGGAGCATCTCGTTATAAGACATTGGGTGAGATCGACGGCGTAATGCCGGGAAGTGTAGTTTCTAAACTTAATCATGGCTCCGAGGGGATTGGGAAAAAGTCATCGTGGCCTCCCACTACAGGCGGCCCCGATGGTGAGGCGTATGCGATGCAAAACATGTGCCCCGATATTTGGGCGCTTATGACTCCACACATAGAACTTTTTCGTGTATCCTATTCTGGATCCGCAGGGCTGAAGCAGACACCAGTTGAGGAACATCAGATACCGTTTTCTAATTTTATCGATCAGAGTAATATTGTCGAGATAACGAAAAGCACATATGGGCGGCAAGGTGGGGCCGGCATTAAATCTTTTACCTGGACCTTGGATGGTACACAGCCGGCCGAAGTCGACAACATGATTACCGCCAACTTAGTAATGCATTTTCAGAGCGTTTATGATCTTTTTCGGCACAACGAAATCCCCGGTAACCCGGGCCAATATGCTGCTGGCATTCCGGCACAGCCCGGGTATTTAGATTTGATTATTGGTTCTGGAGTTCAGGGACGCCCAGCAAATCCGCAGGGCCCCGAGCAAGAACCGGCGAAGGGCGTTGCGCCCTGCGAGGGTTTGGTATCTCAACAATATAAGGGAGATAATTTTCGAATTAAAGCCATTGTGGGGTGGTCGACTCCGCCTAACTTTACTGATATGGAGATTCCCGGCTATAGTGGGGGAGTAATGGGGGACCTGGCCAGCATCCAATCAGCCATTGAAGGGTCTCGTAAAGCTTTATATCTTCAAATTACAAGTCATCAAATTAATTTCCAACAAGATGGAACCTTAGAGCTCTCTATTAATTATCAAGCGTCGATCTCGGGAATTATGCGCACTCCGCGCTCCGACATATTTGTTGGAAAAGAATTGTATGGGGCGGAGATGGAAGCTCTTAACCAAGAACTCGCTGAGCTTGTAGAAACAGAGTACGACACCGCCGCGGAGGACACCACTCGGGAAAAAAAGCGGGCAGAACTCTTAGACAAACAAATGCAATTAATGCGCAAGGCCCGCAAGGCGAAACATACTGTATTTCTAAAGGCTTTACGCGATAAAAATAAAATTCGAGGAATCTCCGTCGACACGAAAGAATTGTTGAAGGGTGGTTTCGCGAAGATGACGCCCGAGGAACGCGCCGAAGCGGCAAAGATACGAGCGGGCAAAGCCCTCAGGGAGGCTCTTGCCGGCAGCGTCGCGGCCGAGACAGCTGCGCAAGAGAAAGAGCTCGACGCCTTTGCGGCAGGGTACGCCGGCGCCAAAGGCGACCCCGCCGAAAATGAAGACTTGAAAAGAATGGCTGATAACCTGGGAATATTTAATACGAAAAAAAGTAAAACCACCACAATCCCCTTCTTTTATCTGGGTGACTTAATCGATGTTGTAATGGGCGAACGATTAAGTCATTTGACCGAGAAAGATGGCTCTGGCGCGTCCCCCCTCCAAATGATGCTGGGGCCTGTAGAATTAATTGATCCGTTGCAGGCCTTCCAAATAAAAACTGTAACCTTTGCGTGTCCTGACGCTACTACAGAGCAGAAAATGGTGCAACTTCAACTAGCTAAGATAGACCCCTGTCGGTTCCGGATGATATCGGGAATTTTTACTACGATGAATATAGGAAGCATTCCAATTTCCACGCATGCCTTTGATGAATGGTTCGTGAATACTGTTGTTCGTGGCAACAAAGACAGTTACTTTTTGCTTAACTTTATTAAGGATGTTTGCGGCGGCCTCGTCTCACGGGCGTATGGTAGCAGCTGCTATAAGGACCTGTTTCAATATAATATCAAATTTGATACAGCCACTTTCAGAATGGCAGATGATTTTAAAGGCCAATCAAAGACTATTAACGAACTCGGTCGATCAGCTAGGTCAGCTGCCGAACGGGACCGTCATCGTTTAACTGCTGACCCCGACTCGCCCCCTCCTTCTATTCCAACTGTTGTTCTTTATCCGGTTCAATCTCGGCCTAGTGTTGGGGATCGTGCATCCGACATGCAAGATGGAATTTATCATTACTTTTTGGGCGGCCGCTGTGGATTGGCTAAAGAAATCAACTTTACACGTCAAGATATGCCATTTTATCGGGAAGCACGAATTGATAAGGATGGTTCTTTGGGCGCACAACAGCTAAAGGAACTATATACCGTACAGTTAAACATGATCGGCAACACCTTACATAAAAATGGTACTTATATATACATTGATCCTATCGCTATTGGCGCCGGTTCCGCTAGCGCCATTGGTGGGGTCAAAAATATTGCGCGCCTTATAGGATTGGGGGGTTATTTCCTTGTTAACTCGGTGAGCAACGAACTTACGCCAAGCTCCTACAATACTACGGTCGGCGCCATGCAGGAGATGTCAGCGATGGATGAAGGCACCGGCGAAAAACTTGTGGCGATCAATGGGCCTGCGCTTGACTCTAGTGATCCCGCCAACTCAGATAGTCCCGAAGCCGCGGCCGCCGGCGACGCAGGTTCAACCGGGACTGAAGCGGGAGATATCACGGGCGACGCATCCGGCACCGTGACGGCCCCAGCCGAAGGGGAGGAAACTGCTGCAGCCGAAGGGGAGGAAGGCGCGACGCCCGATGCGACGACAGAAGAGCAAGCCGCTGCTCAGCTGGCGAGAAGTCAGGAGCAGGCCGCAGTCGCCGCCGCCGCAGTCGCCTCGGCCGAAGATGCCCTGCGCGCAGCGACCATCGCGGCCCGCGATTCAAGGCGCGCCCTCATCGCGGACCTCGAATCCCGTGGAATGTCGACCGAGAGTCTCGGCCAGACCGACGAGGAAAGAGCAGTGGCTGATCTCGTCGACACCCTCCAGGAACTCATTGGGCGGCGAGATCAGCTTAACAGACGTATTGACCGGGCCACATCGTCATGACCGCGGACGGAACTAAAAACGATGCCAGTTAAAATAAGTAACAAAAGGGGATTCATTTTTACCATAGAAGATTTACGAAATCCCGATGGGGTGAACGGTTTGTCGTCTTTTGCGGCAATGTTTCAGCGGTCACTTTATAAGGAAAAAATCTACCCCGGGCCTTTAGTGGGCATCCCTCGCCCCCTAGATACATGGTATAAAAGGGGATATTTTGGTCGCATTGATTCCAAACAGAACACAGTCATTCCCAAAACCGCCAATCTGAAACAGATTGTGGACGCCAAACAACCCCTCTTCGCATTAAATTTTGTGGCTGATGCATTCGCTAAGTTTACTATGCATATGGGGAGCGCCCTTCTAGCTGGATCGCTATTCACAAAGGACGTCAATAACGATATCGTGCGACCCAGCGCGAAAGTGGCCTACAGGGACCCTACTCGGATGTACAAGGACTTGCATGCAGTCATCGCACGCCAGTTTGTTTTAAATTTTCAGCCTCCGCCCTCTAAACCAATTGATAATTTTAAGACTTTTATAAAATATTATATTCCTTATTTAAAAAGTATAGTTCCTATATTTCCTATTACCAAGACATCCTATATGTTAACTTATCGTATGGACCCGATGTGCACAGGTCTTTCTATAGCTATTTCTCATGAGAATGCTGGGGATGACCCGATTAAATATGAGAAATATATAACAGATCCCAATTTTAGATTCTATACAAACGTGGCCAAAAAGTTTGGATTTTTAGTAGATAAAAATAAGCCATGGGTGCTTACTGCTGATTTGTTTTCCCCGGCTCTGATGGAACACGTGGACTATTATCTTACCCCCGACACTCGTGAAAGAATTACACGCGCCAACTTTTTTGATACTTATTATAACCGGACTTATCGTACTGATTTTGATGATCTACGTCGTTTGCTTTTGTCGGCGTACCGATTTTTGGTATCTTCCTCAGAGATATATCAACGACAAAAGATTTGCTCTGAAGGTAAGTTTAGCTATAGAAATTATGAACGGGAGCCATACAACGAAGAATCTCACCTAGCTGATCTAGAGCCACAGCTCCTTATAGATTTATATATTGACTTGCGCCAGATCGAATCCCAGAATAGTTATACCTTGGACCAGGTAGCGCGCTTAAAGAAAGATGTGTATGATTTATATACTCTTAAGGTGCCCCCGGAGATGGGAACTCCTTATGAGCGCGTTGCAGAAGAAGTAAATCATCGCTATAGGAAATATATTTACCCCTCTAATATATCTCAGCTTACTGGTATCTCTACGCCGGCGCGACAGGAGTACGGCCGAAAGCGTGCTGATGATAGGAAAATAAAAAGATAGCTTGACTTCGATCGCTACGTAAGATAAGATTAGAACATGAGAGAGCGACAACTATTTCAAGTTCTTGATACTAAAGCAGACTGTGTGGGCTATTACATCGACAACATGATTAATCCCGGGAAATCTCTCCCCTTGGAGGGTGATACATGGGAATACTCTCCTCATCTTTGCGGTGAAATTTATGAGATCGCACAGATCTATGGCTCTGGTGCAACGCTGACGGAGGCATGCCCCCCGGAAATGAAAGAAGAGTGGGAGACGATCAAAAAAACCTTAAGGGGTTGTCTGAAGGCCTTTGGCACCTCTCAGGTGTCGTTGCACGACAATTGTTTATATGACTTGATCCCAGAGTATTTTTTATTCCAGTACTTAAAGGCAAAGAATCAGATAACTCAGCATGTTCTAGACACATGCGAACGACCCCCTAATTATGACGCGATGTATCACCTTTTGGAAATGTTGGCGGACATTAAGGCGCGCCCCCTTAACCTTCATATTAAATTTATCAGCCACTTGCTCAGTTCTGTGAAGGGCAAGAACTTTTTAAGAACTCTTCGGAGCGTAAAGCCCGTGTGTGACTATAATCCGTGGGGGACGGTGACTGGTCGACTCTCAACAAGGGCTCACACCTTTCCTGTGCTAACGATGGGTAAGGAATTTCGTTCTTGTGTCCTTCCACATAATGATTGGTTTATCGAGCTTGATTTTAACGCGGCTGAGTTGCGCACCCTCATTGCTCTTACCGGTGCAGAACAACCAAAGAATGATATTCACGACTGGAATGCAAAGAACATCTATTGCGGCCTAGGAACCAGGGATGAAGCCAAGAAGAGAATCTTTGCCTGGATGTATAACCCTCAGTCAGAGGACACTCTTTCGAACGGTGCTTATGATAAGGAATCAGTGAAAGATAAGTATTGGGATGGCTTCAAAATCGAGACAGACTATGGTAGAGTAATCGAGAACGTTGATGAACATCATGCGCTTAACTATATTGTTCAGAGCACCACAATTGATATGGTGCACGAACAAGCATATAAAGTTTATAAGCTTTTAGAGGGGATGAAAAGCAACATCGCATTTCTGATTCACGACGCTGTATATATTGACCTCGCTGAAGATGATCGGTATGAAATTTTAAATTTGCTTGACACGTTTAAACAAACGCGTTATAATATGTTCAAGGTTAATGTCTCTGCTGGAAGAAACCTCGGAGAGATGAAAGAACTAAAACTATGAAAAAGATATACCAGAAGCTAGTAAGAGATCGTATTCCCGAGATCATCGAGAACGACGGCAACGCCTTTGAGGTGTATCAAGAAAGCGGCGACCGACTCCGAGACTATGCAATGCGGAAACTCCAAGAAGAAGTGATGGAGTTTGTAGAGAATCCGTGTGCTGAAGAAGCGGCAGATATAATGGAGATTATGAATTTTATTTGTCATCGCCAGGGCATTAGAGAGCAAGCTATCCTTGCCGAAGCGACCGCCAAACGAGTGAGTCGGGGTGGTTTTGAGATGGGCTTTATTCTTGATTGGGTTGAAGAAGAGTGAAAGTTGTTGGGCTTGGAAAAGCCGGATGTCAGATTACAAAAATCTTCTCTAAGTTTTCTCCCTATGAGACTTACAGTATTGATGCCCACAAGGATGCGGACATCACAATTAAAAAAAGAAAAACGCACGAGGAATACGAAAAGCACTTTCCTTCTCTTAAGAAGAAGCTGAAGTTTTCAGGGGAAGAGGTTATAGTAATAGTGGGAGGGAGCGGCACAATTTCTGGTGCGATTTTAAGACTTCTGGAGCAACTGCAATCTAATAAGATTACGGTTTTATATATTCAACCTGATCTCGACCTGGTGAGCGAAACTCAAAAAATGCAAGAACGTATTGTAAAAAATGTCTTGCAAGAATACGCGCGGTCAGGTATGATTGAGTGTATTGTGATCGTAGACAACCTACTTATAGAGAGAGGCATTGGAGATGTTCCTATCATGGGATACTTCGACGTCGTAAATCAGGCCTTAGTTAACACCCTTCACATGATTAACGTTTTTAAAAATTCAGAACCTATCATCGGTAACTTTATTGTGCCCTCAGAGCTGAGTCGCATCGCTACGGTGGGCGTACTCGACGTAGAAGAAGGGGAAGAAAAATGGTTTTATGACTTGACAAACGCGCGTGATGTGGTATACTACTATGGTATTAATGAGACAGACCTAAGAGAGGATACCACCTTGTTCCAAAAGATAACGAGCTATGTTAAATCAAAATTGAACGAGGGTGTTAACATTTCATATGGTGTTTTTAAAACCACCTATGACCAAAAATATTGTTATTGCATTAAGTATTCATCTATGGTACAATCATATGCAGAACTAGTAGACGATTAGGATATTTGCTAATCGTACTATAGCCCAACTATAAGGAGATAAAAAATGGGTATCAATTTAGATAAGATGAGAGAGAAGCTCTCGTCACTACGTGGAGACGGAAACTCCTCAAATGACACTTTCTGGCGCCCCGAGGATGGGGACCAGACTATTCGAATCGTTCCGACAGCGGACGGAGACCCCTTCAAGGAAATGTGGTTTCATTACAATGTCGAGAAGGGCGGTTTCCTATGTCCCAAGCGCAACTACAGTGACGAATGTCCTGTGTGTGAGTTCGCCTCACAGCTGTGGCGCGAAGGCGCAGACAACAACGATGAGCACAGTAAGAAGGTCGCAAAGTCCCTCTTCGTGCGACAGCGTTTCTTCAGCCCCGTGATGGTTCGCGGCGAGGAAGAGAGAGGTGTACGTGTATGGGGCTATGGTAAGACTGCCTACGAGAATCTTCTGACTCTCGTGCTGAATCCTGAGTATGGTGATATTACCGATACCGAGACAGGCACCGACCTACAGATGACCTACGGGAAGCCGCCAGGGGCTTCCTTCCCCCAGACGAAGCTCGTGCCTCGACGCCGATCGTCCCCGCTTTGCGAGGACCTGACGCCCGACAAGTGCGCTGAGCTTTTGGATAGCATTCCAGATTTCTCTGGTTTGTTTGAGCGAAAAACGGCTGCGGACGTGCAGACTATTCTCGATAACTTCGTCAACTCTCAGGTTGACGATCCCGAGACGGTCAGTAACGAGACCGAGAAGTATGGAAAGACTACCGACAGCGAAGCTAACGCTGTTGATGCTGCTTTCGCGGAGCTTGGCGCTCTTTAATAATCCCCCCCACAGGGAGGCACAGGGTTATCAGGTGTCTCACATTAGAAAGGAGTAGTATTTATGACTACTGAAACAAATCGCCTGGAGCAACTCATCGCCTTACTGGAAAGTACGCGCGAGGATCATAACAGATTCTTTGACCGCGGCAACAACGCCGCCGGTACGCGTGTTCGTAAGGCAATGCAAGAAGTTAAGGCACTTGCTCAGGAACTTCGTCTTGAAGTTCAAGACGCCAAGAACAGCGACTAAACTTTGAGAACCGCAGGGAGGCCCGGGTTACAGGGGCCTCACCATTTAAACTTGGAAGGAAATAAAATGGGGAATATTATTGAAAAACTACAGCAACTTGGTATTGCAGACGGTGACTATGTTTATCTAAATTATGAAGAGAGCGTTTCCGTCTGGCACATTACAGATGATTATATAGAGACGGCTCTCGGGGAAACCACCACTGCTTCGATGCTCGCCGGCCTCTTGGTCTGCCCGGGCAACATCACGGTGCTTTCTCGGTATGGCGAAGACATTTTGGAAAATATGCGCGGGGAAGGATTGCTTGATGACTATGAGCGTGGGGGCTTCTTTGAAGAGTATCTAACTGAAACCATTCAAGAGAAGGCCTATGAATATGATCTGCTCACCATTTCTACTGAGCGTCATGATCACAAGCGTGGTACATGCGAGGTGGCCTCTAACGTTAAGGTCCTCGCCGGAGAGCTGTATAACCTAGGCGACCGGATGGCAGATGTGTTCGTCGCAGGCTTTGATATTGTGGTTCAGACCAAAAATGGGCTCCTCACGTTAACCTAAGATAATGGCAAAGAGTAAATCAAAAGCCGGCAAAATTTCAATTGATGGGTTGCGAACCCTTATCAATAAAACTTCTGGCTTGGAGGTTGCTCACAACCTCAACGAAGCTAACCCTACTGAAGTAAAAGAATGGATTCCAACTGGCTCACGCTGGCTGGATTCTATTGTTTGTAGGGGGAAGCTTGGCGGCATTCCTGTCGGCAAGTTTACTGAGATTGCTGGCTTGGAGTCAACCGGTAAATCTTTTATGGCTGCACAGATTGCAGGGAATGCCCAGAAGATGGGGATGAATGTTATCTATATGGATTCGGAATCAGCAATTGACCCAGGCTTCCTCGAGCGCGCCGGATGCGACATCAGCGAACTCATTTATGTTCAGGCCCAGTCGGTTGAGCACGTACTAGAAACTGTTGAAAACGTTTTGAAGTCAGGAGCAGAAAGAACCCTGTTCATCTGGGACTCCCTGGCCATGACTCCAACCATCACAGATGTGGAAGGGGACTTCAATCCTCAATCCACCATGGCAATGAAGGCACGTATACTTTCAAAGGGAATGTCCAAGTTGACGATTCCAATTGCAAATACCAAGTCAGCCTTTCTGGTTCTCAACCAGTTGAAGACCAACATCCCCCAAGGACCAAATGCTCGCATCGTTGCTATGACGACGCCCTTCATCACTCCAGGCGGAAAGGCTATGCATTATGTATATTCTCTACGTGTATGGCTTACGGGACGCAAGGCCAAGTCTGCTTTCATCGAGGATGAGAGCGGCTTCCGCATTGGCTCCGAGGTGAAAGTCAAGTTAGAGAAGTCTCGCTTCGGAACACAGGGGCGCAACTGTGCGTTCAAGATTCTCTGGGGGACTGATGCAGTTGGTATCCAAGACGCCGAGAGTTGGTTGGAAGCTATCAAAGGCTCCGACAATCTTAAGCAAGCCGGCGCATGGTTTTCCCTGGTCCACAAGGATGGAACCCAAGAAAAGTTCCAGAGTGCTCATTGGCTTTCTAAATTGGAAGACGAGAAGTTCAAGAGCCGAGTGTTTGAAATCATGGATGAAGAGATCATTCGTAAGTTCGATACACGCGAGGGAAGCGCTGAGGATTTCTACGACGTAGATAAAGAATAAGACTATTTATAGTGTGCACAATCCTCACAATATGAAAGTAATAATGGAGGGGTGGCGTCGCTACTGTGATGACGCGCTCCTCAATCTCCCCCAGATTGAGCCCTCAGTCCTTCAAGAAAATCGTGTGCTGCTTTTTGAAGCCGGCGCAATTAGCCCCAGTAGTGAGGTACCCCTCACCGAATTGTTGGAACAATGGAAGAGGGAAGAGATAAGCGCCGATCAATATGTTGAACTTATTGAGAGATCCACCCAATATGAGTATGATGCTCTTTTAAAAGAAGGTCTCGTAGATATCCTCAAGAGCGCCGCCAATGCGACAATCTTCCGGGGCAAAAGTGAAGAAGAGATTGCTAAGTTAAAGGCCACAGCCCGCGAGAAGATGGCCAATTTTGTTGTTATTAAATTGTGGGTTCGGGCTAGCTCCTTTCTTCGTGCTCAGTTTGAAAAAGTTAATAAATCTGCCGGCGTTCTGTTGGCCGATCTAAAGCAATCAAAAATATCTCAATCTAAAATGGGGAAGATAGCTACCTCAGTTGCAGGGGGCATGGGGAAGATTGTAAAAGCTGTGCTCAAACTTGTAGGGGGTTTCGCCAAAATGGTTATGGCCTTTATGGCTCATCCCATTGTTAAGTGGACCATTATAGTATTGTGTGCTTTGGTATTATTGGTTTCTATTTTTAATTCTGCTGTTTTCGTCGGTGCGCTGGGATTTGCTCCCGCGTTTGCCGGGAGAAAACTAGGCATCAAGGCCGGCGTGAAAGTGGGGTCGGCAGCCATTAAAGCAACCCTTTTTGAAAACGTCCAACTCTTGAAAGAGTTTGTGGACATCGATGTAATCAATACAGCCATAGCTGAGATTCTTTCCACACTCCCGGAAGCGGGAGAAACCAGCACGGAAGTAATGAAAAACGTTATTATGGCTGTGGATACCGTCGGGGACGAGACAGAAAAAGTAAACGCCGGCGTCACCATCATCAAACAAAGCGACCAATTAGTTGATCAATCTTTGAGTGCCGTGAGGGAACTACAAAGAGCAGCCGCCGGCGGAAGTCTCGAAGCCCTCGACATGAGCATGGTCGGAGAAGAAACACAGAGTATTATTAAGAACGCCATCAAGGTGGCGAAGGCAGTCTGCGGCGCCGACGAGGCGATGTGCACTGCGAGCGAGGCTCTCGTGGGCGACTTCCAAGAATGGTACACTAGCACTATTCACGTCACAACCGAAAAGGTTGTGCACATCCAACGTAGTCTTGAAGAATTTGAGGGACACAAGACTTTCAAGGTAGTATCCCAGAATGTTCATACAAATCATTTCGTGAACCCACTTGGTGTTGACGCTGGCTCCGCCGCAGACATCTCAGGTCAGGGCGGCGCTCAGACGATAATGACCAAGGGCGATATCGGAACCAGCATTAAACAATTCCGTACGCCGGAAGAATAGAAACAAAACCCTTGACACCGAAGCTCCTGTGAGGTATACTCATAGGAGCTTCATACATTAGGGGATACACATGAAAAGAGTAATGATCGTTGACGCCCTCAACGCCTATTTCAGGGCGTTTATCGTCAACCCGAGCCTGTCTACTCACGGGCAGCCCATCGGTGGCTTAAAAGGCTTCTTAGGCATCCTACAGAAGCTCTGCCGGGACATCAGACCAGACACGGTGATGATTATCTGGGATGGGCCCGGCGGAAGCCGCAAGAGACGCGAACAAAACAAGAATTATAAGGCCGGCCGCAAGCCCATCCGTGTCAATCGCCAGACAGACCTGACCGATGAACAACAGCGCGCCAACATGGCTTGGCAACAGCTCCGGCTAATGGAGTACTTGAATGAACTCCCAGTGGTTCAGTTACGTTTTGATGAGGTGGAAGCTGACGATGTTATTGCTTATGCGACTCAGGCAGAACAGCTTAAGGGCTGGCAAAAGGTGATAATCTCCAGCGATAAGGATTTCCTTCAGCTATGCAATGATGAAACAGTTTTGTTCCGACCCATTCAAAAGAAGGTTCACACCAAGCTGAACATCGTGGAGGATTTCGATATCCATCCCCGCAATTTTGCTATGGCTCGGGCCATCGCTGGAGATCCCTCAGACAATCTGAAGGGGGTACCCCGAGCAGGCCTAAAAAGTATTTCAAAAAACTTAAAATTTCTTAGAGAAGATAAGGATGCGACATTGCAGGAGATTTTCGATTTCTGTCTCGCGAGCGATTCCAAAGCTAAGTTTTTCACGAACGTTTTGGAGTATAGAGATATAATTATAGAGAACTATAAATTGATGCAACTATACGCTCCCGCACTTTCTTTGCAGTGTCGTGAAAAGGTACACTTCGCTCTGGAAAATTTTGAATATGACTATAATAAAACAGAAATCATTCGCATGATGAACCAGGACGGTTTTGGGGTTTTCAATTGGGACGATTTGCACGCAACAATGAATAGAATTTGTGTTGACAAGGCACTCAGAAAGTAGTATCATTTATGATGAGGGAAGCTATGAAATTTAACGGCCAGCCGGCTAACTTTTCTAAGTACGGGAAGTCCTTTCAAGAGAAGCTGTGCATGGTGATCTTAGATGACCGTCCCTTTGCTGATCAGATAGAGGAAGTTCTAGACGTAAACTTTTTAGAGCTGAATTATCTTAAACTATTTTTAAATAAGATTTTTAACTATCGTAAAAAGTATGGTGTTCATCCATCGCGCGACATTATGAAAACGATCCTTCGATCGGAATTAGATAGTGAAAGCGAATTGACCGCCAAGCAAACCCGAGAGTATTATGTAAGGAGTCAAATTACAGATCTTACCGATGTTGAATACATCAAAGATACTGCTCTTGATTTTTGTAAGAAGCAGAATTTGAAATCTGCGATGGTAAAATCTATTAGTCTTCTTCAAAATTCTTCCTTCGATGAAATTTCTCAAGTCATTAATGATTCATTAAAGTTGGGGATAGACAATGACGAGGGGTACGATTACAAAAAAGATTTTGAGGAACGTTTTAAGCCACGGTTCCGAAACCCTATCAGTACGGGTTGGGACCTTATTGATAATATTTTCAAGGGAGGCTTGGGGCAGAAAGAACTCGGAGTAGTGATTGCCCCCACGGGAGCCGGCAAGTCCATGGCTCTTGTTCACTTAGGTACCCAGGCCCTCAAGGAGGGTAAGACGGTTGTGCATTATACTCTTGAGCTTCAAGATACTGTGGTGGCTTCCCGTTATGACTCCTGCCTCACTCAAATTCCTTTGGAAAGCTTGGGCGTTTTCAAAGAAAAAATTTATGAAGAGGTTCAAGATATCGAGGGGAAACTTATCGTAAAAGAATACCCCACCAAGACTGCTAGCACCCAAACTATTCGGAATCATTTAGAAAAGTTGAAGATGCGCGATGTTCATGTAGACATGATCATTATAGACTATGGAGACTTATTGCGACCGGTTCGTTACCTAAAGGAGAAGAGAAATGAACTGGAATCTATTTATGAGGAGCTACGGGCGATCGCGTCCGAGTATCAATGTCCAGTGTGGACGGCGTCTCAAACCAATAGATCAGGATTAAATGCAGAAGTTATAACGATGGAGTCAATCTCGGAAGCATTTAATAAATGCTTTGTGGCGGATTTTATTTTTAGTATATCCCGCACTATCGATGACAAGACAACCAATGGCGGTAGAATGTTTGTGGCCAAGAACCGGAACGGGCCGGATGGAATTGTCTTTCCTCTATTTATGGATACATCGAATGTTTGTATCAAAGTGTTGGAGCCCTCGGCAGAGGATGAGCTGGTGGAAGTGAGCGTTCGTAAGCAAAAGGCGAACTTGGTAGAGAAATATAATAAATTTAAGAAAAGTACGGGAGGATAGAGATGTATAAAGAGAGTGAAGTCCGCGATGCAACGCTAGCTTATTTTGATGGTGATGAATTGGCCACCAATGTTTTCATAACGAAGTATTGTTTGAGAGATAAGAAGGGCAACTTTATGGAAAGGACGCCCGATGATATGCATCGCCGCCTTGCCAGCGAGTTCGCGCGCATCGAAACTAAGTTCGAAGGCGCCGCGAATTCTACAGCAGAAATTTATTCCTATCTTAAAGATTTTGAATACATTGTTCCTCAAGGCTCTCCAATGATGGGGATAGGCAACAATCATGTTAATGTATCTCTCTCTAATTGTGTCGTAGTTGACAACCCGCAGGATAATATCTCATCTATTATGGATGCAGGCAAAGATCTGGCTAATTTATTTAAGCGTCGCTGTGGGGTGGGTCTAGACATCTCGGAGTTGCGTCCAGAGGGCGCTGTGGTCCACAACTCTGCACGGACTACAACTGGAGCTTGGAGCTTTGCGGATTTCTATTCTTATGTCTGTCGAATGATAGGGCAGAACGGTCGCCGCGGAGCACTCATGATTTCAATGGACATACGACACCCGGACATTCAAAAATTTGTAACCATGAAACATAATCTATCCAAAGTGACGGGCGCCAATGTTTCCGTTAAGATAAGCGATAGCTTTATGGAGGCGGTAGAGAAGAAAGAATCATTTACGCTGCAGTTCCCAGTAGATAGCGACCGCCCGGAGTACACTTCGGAGGTGGATGCTGTTGAGTTGTGGCAGGTTATCGTTGACTCGGCAGCGACCACCGCTGAGCCTGGGCTCCTAATGTGGGACAACATTACAAAGAATTTACCCGCTCATGAGTATGAAAACTTCAAAACTAAGACCACTAACCCATGCGGGGAGATTCCGTTATCAGCCTACGATAGCTGTAGGCTTGTATCTTTGAATTTAAAAAGTCTCGTAAAAAATTCTTTTGAGAAAAATGCAGACTTTGACTTTAATAAATTAAAAGAAGTAGCTGCGATGGGCATGCGTCTGTCGGATGATCTGGTAGAACTAGAGCTAGAAAAGCTAGAGAACTGCCGTGTCGCTGCCGACACTGACGATGAAAAAGAGCTATGGACGAAGCTACATAAGGCGGCACATGACGGCCGCCGCACGGGTCTGGGGACTCATGGCTTGGCCGATGCGTTGGCTTGCCTGAATTTAGCTTACGATAGCGAAGAAGCCCTTGTAATCATTGAGAAAATCTACGAGACTCTACGCGACGCAGCCTATGAGGAAAGCGTTTATCTTGCGCAAGAGAGAGGACATTTCCCAGCCTTCGACTGGAGTGTAGAGGAAAACAACGAGTTTATTCAGCGTCTCCCCGAGCGAATTAAGGAAATGATTGCCGAGTTCGGCCGCCGAAACATTTCAATTCTGACGAATGCTCCGACTGGGTCTGTTTCTATAATGTCGCAAACGTCGTCAGGCCTCGAGCCGGTATTCAGGAACTCATATATCCGACGACGTAAATTGTCTCATGACGAACAAGAATTGGAAGCAGACTTTATCGATGATTTGGGAGATAAGTGGGTGGAATACGAAGTGTTTCATCATAATGTTCAAGCGTGGATAGACAACCACCCTTTTAAGGACCCCGGCGAAGTCCCGGCATTTTTTGTTGAAGCCGACAGCATCGACTGGGAACAAAGAGTTGCAGTCCAGGCGGTAATTCAGCAAAGTATCGATCACAGCATTAGTTCTACCATCAATCTTCCAAAAGGGACATCCCCCGAACTCGTGGGACAGCTCTATATGGATGGGTGGCGCCGAGGATTGAAGGGACTCACCGTTTATGTGGAAGGCTCCCGCTCTGGTGTCTTGGTGTCCAAGAAATCCGAGAAAGTTGAGCAATTCCCGCATAATACAGCGCCCAAGCGCCCCATCGAGCTGCCCTGTAATATCCATCATACCACCATCCAAGGTGAAAAGTGGGTTGTTATGGTCGGGCTAATGGATGGTCGCCCCTATGAGGTTATGGGAGGATTAGCTCAATATATTGAAATCCCCCGTGACAAAGCAGAAGGGACCCTGGTTAAGCATCCCCGTAAGACGATGAATTCTATTTATGATTTACATATTGGAACAAATGGCGACACAGTTATAGTAAAGGACCTGGTCAAGGTTTTTGATAATCCTAATCAGAGTGGCTTTACTCGTATGATATCGCTCGGGTTACGCCACGGAGCCAATATTCAATATGTGGTGGAACAACTCCAGAAAGACCGAGACTCCGATATGTTTAGTTTTGCTAAGTGTATTGCGAGAATACTAAAGAATTATATTCCAGACGGACAGACTGCCACCGAAAAGACTTGTGGCGAGTGTGGAACCGAAGGATTAATATATGTGGAAGGCTGCGTGACTTGCAAGAACTGCGGCTTTGCCAAGTGTGGTTAGAAAGGAAAACAAATGACACTTACACCAGTAAATAACTACCTCGTCGTCAAGACGGTTGAGGATGTAGACACAGAAGACAGCGGCATCCTGCTACCCCAGGACTACCGCGCAGTAGAAAGCCCATTTGCGGTGGTTGAAGTTGTCAACTGCTCGGGCGAAAACGGAACCCTATGGGGCGCCGGATTGCAGCTTGTTGTGGAGGCACACATGCTCCGCGACATTCAGCACAATGGCGAGACCTTCACGGTTATCAAAGAAAACCACGTAATCGGTATTTTATCGGATAGTTAGACTATTTATAAGAGTAATGAAACTTATAATGGAAAATTGGAAGAGGTTCTTAAATGAGCAGGAGGGCACTCAAATCCATTTTATGGATTGGCTCATTGACAAAACAGAAAGAGTCCACAGCAAGCCCGGTCAGGGCTCTATCTTTGCCAAGCCCACGAAAGAGGTGGTAGAGATAGTTAAGAAGCTTGCAGCTTCTGCGGGAGACGTTGACGAAATCGCTAACAGTACTGGTGTCCTGTCCGTGAAGGAGCCCGGAATTGGTTATGACCTTGTTGCCCGCGTAGTGAACGGCAAGCCGGTCGATCCACACGGCAACCCTATTGAGGGTCAACTGACTAAAGTGGACAAAGAAGAGGGTCGCGATACTGTTTCTGTGAATGCGATTGTAACTGATCACCCTCTGGAGGCTTTTAAAACTGATGACCTTACCGTCATTGTGCGCCCTATGAAAGACGCGGAAGGAAACGAGCTTCCGGGACAGTATATTATTTTATCGGCATTTCCCGGCACCACCGGCGCCGACGACCGAGCCTCTGAGTGGGGCGACAAATATGTGGTTGTTGTCCCTAAATAACCCCTTGACCTAACCAATCGGCATCTTATCGGATAGTTAGACTATTTATAATACGCGGAGAGATATAATGAGCAAATATTCAAGTTACAAAGAGCACCAGCTAATCACAGAGAACTGGCGCCGGTTCTTAACTGAAGAAGGTGCTCCAGTTGACCCACGGGCTGCGGCAGAAAAAGTGCTCTCCACGATGAGCCCAGAAGAAATAATTATGCAAGCAGCTCAGCTTCCGCCAGAAGTACAAAAACAAATAGAAACTGCAGCAGAAACTGCTGCCCCACAGCTGGCTCAACAATCATCGATGACAAACGAAGCTGACGATGAGATGTCAGGACGCGCCCGAGAGATGCGCGATGCGCTGAAGGTGGGAGCCCTCGGCGGCGGCGGCACCGCCGTCTCTCTTATGGGCTTGGCGGGAGCCCTAAAGGACGGTCCAGCCCAGCACCGCGGCATCATCCACGCCACGGATGTTGTTCCCTACTTCGACAACCTCGATATGCTGATGGCCGCCGGCGCCGGCACCCTGTCGGGAGTTGCTCTAGCCGCTGCTCTTATTCTGGGCCTGCATTACACAGGACTAGGCTTTCAAGATCAAGATGATGAAGAGCAAGAAGAAATAACCCCTTGACCTAGCCAATTGGCATCTTAACGGATAGTTAGACTATTTATAATACGCGGAGAGATCAAGATGAAACTTATAATGGAAAACTGGAAGAGGTTCTTGAAGGAAGACTTAGGAATTGCCCCTGAGATTCTGGACAAGGTGAAAGACATCTTAAGTCAGCCGATGTATAATTCCTTTGAGGATATAAAAAATGACGCTTGGGGCGTAGGCGGTGAAGTCGACGGTTTCTTTGAGACAGATCTTATGGGCGATATTGCAAAGATGATCGAATTATTTGATCCCAAGAATCCTTTAAGTCAACTTGTGCAGGGCATTGCGCTCAAGGTTGATAAGGCTCGTAAAGAACATTAATCCCTTGACCTGACCAATCATCGGTGCTATACTGGCACTATGATGAAGCTCCCCTCTCTTGAATACGCCTTTGACAACGTAGTCCTTGGGTGGCGAGAGGAGGCTGTTTCGTTTGCGCGAGAGCACGGCTATCACCTGATTGTGAATAGCGACCAGCGCCCCTTCCACCACTTTGTTGGATATCAAGATGTTAAGCATAAGTGGTACGAAGGTATTTTTGATCTTGGAGTGAAATCACTTCTCCCAATCCCGTTTAACGTCCAGACAGTTGGACTCGAAGAAGACAAACTAAAAGTAGTCACACAAGGCAATACCAAAGTACTAATCAATTTTAAGAAGTTGCATGTTTTCGATCTAGATAATTGTGGCAATCTGGGGATCGAAGAGAGCATTTCTGACTATTTGGTGCACGATATGTTTGACATTACCGTTGGGGCGCGCTTGGGGCGAGATATCGTGCTTAAGCCCAACGATACCTTTGTTAAGTTGATTGAGTTTGTTACGTCAAATCGCATAGATAGGAACACAGCAGGTGATTTTAAGGATATCTTAACAACGAGCGTCATCAGCCATCAGGATATTAAGAGTTTTGACTGTTCGGAGACTGTAGTGCGCATCTTTCTAGAACGCAAGCTCCGCGAACACAATATTAAACAACCCAACGGGCGCAACCTAAAAATTCAACACTCCTTTCGGCATGCGGTTAAGAACACTTTTCATTTTAAGCCGTTGGACGACATAGACCAGAGAATAGTCCTGCATGAGTAAACTGACGATGCCGGCCATCGTACCGGTCGCCGGCATGAACACAGAGTTTGGGATGGAGTGGGATGCTTCTCTAGTTCCGGTGGGACCCAACTATACGGCTTTGGAAGCCACCGTATATGAGTGCTTGCATGCTGGCTGTACTTCTATCTGGATAGTGGCCAACGATGATGTTGCTCCCCTGCTGCGTCACCGACTAGGGGAGGCGGCCACAGACATAGACAGCATTCAGCGAGGTACCTTTGCTAAGTTTGGACAGACCAAACACATAGAAGTTCCAATTTATTATGTTCCCATTCACCCTAAGCATCGCGATAAAATGGATAACTATGCGTGGTCAGTAATTTATGGTGCTAATGTAGCCTATTGGATTCACACTAAGTTCTCCAGATGGACACAACCGAATCAATATTATGTATCCTTTCCCATGGGGATGATGGATCCAAAAGAGGTATTGGGGCACCGCTCTTTACTACGCAAGAACGCACCCTTTTATTTCTCATATGAGGGAAAGACAGTAAAGGATGGTCTTCCACTCAGTTTCGTAATAGACCCCGAAGAGTGGCGCAGAGCCAAGCATGTGATCACCACAAACGCGTCAGTCTGGAAGGCTCCCGACGAAGGGATGCCTACAGAAAAGCTTCCCCCCGAGGAACGCCTCGTCTCTCTGAGTTACGGATTGGCCGACGTTTTTGGCGAAGGTCCCGCGGGAACGAAACAGGAAATGAAAAGCTTTTATGACTTGACAACATGGTCAGGATATGGTAAATTTATATCATCGGAACAAGGTAAGAAAA
>Ga0209434_1000388_pt1 | contig 21764 bp, 21 predicted proteins | sample ETNvirnome_2_300_FD_184068 | JGI IMG/M metagenome (GOLD analysis project Ga0209434, IMG submission 184068) | Marine viral communities from the Pacific Ocean - ETNP_2_300 (SPAdes) (version 2) | ecosystem: Environmental > Aquatic > Marine > Oceanic | place: Pacific Ocean | collected 2013-06-22
CTCCTGGAGAGCGTCATTGGCATGGTGTAGGTCCGCGCTCATGTCCTCGATGAGTCCATTGGCGTCCTCCAGCTGGCGCTCCGTCTCAGTCAGCTTGTCCTGCAGCTTGCTGATGATGACCATGCCCTCCTCATTGCAGCTGGACATGGCCACGGTGCCGGAGTGGCGGTCAAATATCACATAAAACCTTGAGCTATTGCTGCGTAGATATTCGTCACCCAGCTGCTCCAGCTCTCCAATGGTGTCAGCCTCCTGGTCCTTGCCCATCATGGAGGTGGTGAGTAGATAGCGCGGCTTGGGATCCAGCATGCGGCTGAGCTCCTCCACCCTCTCCTGGCTCTCAAGGTAGCGCTCATACTGCTTGACGGCCTCTGCCTTGAGCTCATTGAAGCGCTTGTCATAGGCGTCCCTGATCTCCTGGATCTCATCCTCTACCGTCTTGATCTCCTGCTGTCTGATCCTCTCCACCGCGGACTGCTGGTCATCATCGAGCTCCACCGCGGCCATGGCCTGCTTGAGCGCTTGCGGATCATTAGCTGCCAGCCAGGTGTGGATCCGGCTGTCAAGGATGATGACCTTGAGAGCCTTGTCCTGGACCTCAATGAGCCGGCGGTCCCTGACCTGCTCAGCGGTCAGCGTCCGGACCTTGCTGGCAGCCTTGACAGCTATTGAGATGACCGCATGCTCCGGCACCTCAGCGTCCAGGAGGTGAGCCTCCCGGATCTGCCGGATCCTGGCGCTGGCCCGGACCAGGTCCTCACCGTGCTCCTGCTTGCTCTGCTCATAGAGGCTGTTGGTGGCGTCCAGCTCCTTGCGGATGCTGTCGATGAGCCCCATGATATTGGTGATGTCAGCGCCCTCCTTGAGTCCCAGCGCCTCCCTTATCATCTCTATCTGCTCAGTGGCCGTGTCCAGGTTTATCTGCTGCTCATTGGCCTGGCCCTTGAGTGTGTCAATTTCCTTGTTCTTATCAGAGGCCATCTCCTTGTAGGTGACCAGGGAGGCCTTGAGCTGCTCTATCTCAGACTTGGCATCCCGGAGCTCCTGCTGGCCCTTGTTGTAGTTGCCCTCCACCACGTCATACCAGTCCGCCTTAATGTTGCAGGAGAAGTCAGACTTGACCTGGCGCTCAAACCAGCCCAGGAGCGGGTCACTGAGCAGCTGGCTCAGGTAGGTCTCCACCGGCTGCTGGCTGTTGATGTAGGCTGCCACCTTGGTGATAAAAGTAATTTCCTCAGCCTTGGACGGATCCAGCGGCAGCGTGGCCCGGAACTGCTTGGCCTTGGGTGTGTTGATGGTGGTGTCGGTGGTCTCCTGGTTGGTGGTGGTGTCGGTGTCGGTAGTCATTATTGCGTCAGCCTCCTCTGGATCCTGGAGGTCAGCTCTATCAGCGTGGCCTCATCATCACAAAGTGCAGCGGTCATGGTCTGCTGCAGCTCCTCATCCGTTCCGTGTAGTGTGACCAGGAAAATTTCATATGCATACAGAGCCTCATATCCGTTGACTCCCAGCTCCCTGGCCTGTGTTGTGGTCATCTCCGCGCCTCCCTCTCCCCTACAATGAAAGTATAACATAAGTTTATCCGTTTGTGCAATGTTTTTTTATCCAATGTGCAAAGTATTTTTGCTGAGAGCGCTGGCCGTCAATGTTTATAGGGGTTCTATCTGTGAAAAAAACTTTCATTTTTCGCTTGACTGTTACCCTCACAGCACCGTCTCCTGGCCAGTGATGACATTGACCACCGTGGCGCCCTCACCGAATGCCGCCCTCATCTCATAGAGCTCCTCAGCGCTTGGGACATGATCCTCCATGGCCTTGCGATACTCAGCCAGGAATACATCCAGCTCCTGGCTCCGGACCTTGGCGCTCCGCTCGATCTCCTCAGCGGTGAGGTCCATGTTCTCCAGGCAGTCCTGTGGAGGTACACTGTTATTGGATCTCCAGCGCCGGATCCCATCTGAGTCTGTGTATGAGTCCTTGATCTGCCGTGCTTTGTCCGCTGCCTGCCGCCTCAAATACCACTCACTCTGTCTCCAGTCCTTGCTCATGGTCAGTCTCCTCACAGTGTGATATACAGTCCGGTGGTGGCCTCAAACAGACTCACCAGCTGGTCACAGTAGACTCCCTCATGGGTCTCTACCAGTTTGCACTCCAGGCCCCGCTTGCGGAGCTGATAAAATTTCATGTTGTAGACGTCCATGCTGGTCAGCTCGATGATGACCAGGTTGACCTTGCGGCTGCCCTTGAAACGAAAGCGGACCTCCGGCTTGTTGGCGTCAAAAATGTAATGCTTGACACCCACCATGGCGCTCAGCTGGCCGGCGCCACCCATCTGTCCAATTATCGTCATTGCCTTGTTGCGGTTGGTGATCCTGTCCGTGTTGGTCATCCTGTCTCCCACCTCTCATCCATCCACTGAAAGTATAACATGGCTTTATCCTCTGGTCAAAGGTTTTTTTATCCAATAGCCAAAGTATTTAGCCAGATAGGGAATTCATGCCAGTGTTTATCAGGGAACGAGAGGATAAAAAAAAGATAAAAAAAATAGGCCAGCACCGCGGATGCCGGCCATATAAGCGGGAGAATGGAGCGGGTCAATGCCCGCTCCTGTTATATGCCTCTATAGTTTAGGTCTGAACTTGACCCTCCTTGTCATAGCTCATATTGCCTGACTCAAAATACTGCTCCCAATTGACGCCCTTGGCCTCACTGTCCAGCCGGCCTCTCCAGTAGTTGAGCAGATCCCTGAGTGTCTGGTCCAGAGGTATCCGTGGCAGCCATCCTGTCCGGGCCCGGAACTTTGAGCAGTCACCAATGAGCAGCGGGACATCTGACGGCCTGAGCCGCTCCGGATCTGCCTGCTGCTGGATGGTCACCTTGCTCAGACTGAGTAATATGTCCAGGACCTCCTGGATGGTGTGGCCCTGGCCGGTGGCAATGTTGTAGACCTCACCTGGCGCCCCGTGCTCCAGTGCCAGGTGATAGGCCCTGACCATGTCCCTGACGTCAGTAAAGTCCCGGACGGCCTCCAGGTTGCCGGTCATGATGACAGGATCCTGCAGCCCTTTTTCGATCCGCGCCACCTGGTGAGCAAAATCTGAGCAGACAAACGGACAGCCACGCCGCGGGCCCGTATGGTTGAATGCTCTAGTCCGGACCACATGGATCCCATAGGACTGGTGATATTGATAGGACAGGAGGTCCTGTGCCACCTTGCTCACACCGTAGGGACTGAGCGGCCTGAGAGGATTGTCCTCTGTGATTGGCGTCTCCTCCGGGAGAACCAGGCCATATTCCTCTGAGCTGCCGGCCACCTGGATCCTGGTGACCAGGTCGAGCTCCTTGATGGCCTGCAGGAAATTGAGGTTGCCGCGGATGTTGGTGGTGAGTGTATCGTCTGGAGCTGTCCAAGAGGTTGGCACATAGCTCTGTGCTGCCAGGTGATAGATCCGGTCTGGCTTAACCTCCTGGAGGACTCCCTGCACCGCTGTGTAGTCAATGATGTCACAGTCATGGATCCGGACGCGCTGCTTGAGATGTCTGATATTGTCATCCGGACTCCGCCACCGCTTGATGCCGTGGACCTCATACTTGAGCCCCAGGAGGTAGTCTGCCAGGTGGGATCCCACAAAACCAGTCAGCCCTGTGATGAGTGCTCTCATTTTCTCCCGCCTTTTTCCGCCCTTATATATATATAGGAAAGATAATAAAACAATGCAGTCAAAATCCCAGGACCACTCCGGCTCCGAATCGGAAGGTTCCAGACCGCGGATCCATGATCTCCGTCCAGGCCAGGCCAGCTCCCACCAGGATGGTGCAGTTATTTGTCACCGACATGCCCACACCTGCACCCAGGACGCGCCTGGTGAGGTATCCATGGAGGCTCAGCCGATAGATGGCCATGAGCTCATAGGCCAGCGCCAGGCCTGCCTGGAAGGTATCATCCGCCATGATGCCCACCTGCAGCCTGTTGGTGATCCGGATGGCCCGCCGCGGCTTGGTCTCGATCCTGGCCGGCAGCTGGACGTCCGCCTCATAGTTGAGATAGGCCAGGCTGAGCTTGAGCTTGACATTCTCCGGCAGGTAATAGCGTCCCACCTTATCCCGATAAATAAAAATTGGATCCAGGATGATCTCCGGGAGTGCTGCCTCAATGGCCTGCAGGTTCTTGAGATGCCCCAGGAGCGCCTGGTGCTGCTCCACGGTGAGCTCTATCTTGTCCTCAGACCGCGCCGGCAGCGCCATGAGCAGGAGAAGGAGCAGGACCACACCTGTCAGGACCTTGCTGCTGCTGTTCCTCTCTCTATTGACCATTTCTGTCCGTCCTCTCCTGGTCCTCCATCATGCCAATGAGCTCATCGAGTGGTATGCCTGGCTCCGCCGGCTTGCGCTCCGGGTCATCCGGCAGCCTGGTCACGTCCGTCACCGCCGGCTGGATGGCCACCACATCCTCAATGTCATCATCATCCACGCCCTCCGGAGCAGGCCTCACCACTGTGCTGCCGTCCGGCAGGTTTACATGGACCGTGGAGTCATCATCCAGGATCCCGCTGTCACCGGTGTGGTCATGGATCTCCGGCTGCACTATCCCGCCGGCGTCCGGCTGATCCAGTGGCACGTCACGCCCTGGCGCCGGCTGCCGCCGGCTGTCCGCTCCGGATCCGCGCCGGCGGAGTCCCAGAAACACAGCCACAGCTGCCACCAGTAGACCGATGACAGGCAGGCTGATGGACAGGTTGCTGAGGATCTCAGTCAGCTGCGTTATTATTGACAGTGGTGTGTCCATTGCTTATCCTTTTAGCTCCGCGATACGCCATGAATGCGCCGATGGCCACACTGTATGCGGTCACCTGCTGGGATCCCACAGCCTTGAGCATCTCCAAGATCTCCGGAATGATGCAGGCCAGGATATACTCCACCACCATGATGGAGGTCCACAGCGTCATGATCCAGGCGCCATTGATGGATCCGCTGTCACCAATGATGTGTAATTTTTTAAACCAGTTAAACATTGATAAGTCCCTCCTTGACTTTGATCCTGAGAGCCAGGTCCCGGTGGCTGACATTGATAAATCTGTTAGCCAGGTTTTTCTGACCCAGCCAGTAAAATGTGCCATTGACACTGATCCAGCGCCGCGGCAGGACCGGATGGTGCCGGCGCCAGTATGCTCCGGTGTCGATGTGAATGAATACGGTCACCAGTCCTCCGGGCCCCACATTGTAATAGACTCCCAGGCCTCCGCTGTGGTCAGTGTGCTCCTCCCACCACCTGGCCTCCTCCAGGCCCTCCAGGTCTCCGTGTCGATAGTCGGCAGCCTGGTGGTGCTCCTGGTGGATCCGGTGTGCTGATAAGACTGAGCCACCTACTGCCGCATTGTGAGCGTCACAGCGGCCTCCTGAGCTGATATTGATGGGCAGCCCCAGGTCTGTCCTCCGCAGCTCGAGCAGCCTGAGCAGATCCGGGTGTGGCAGCCCGCGCCGGCAGCCACAGCGGCATAGAAATTCATGCCTGCTGAAATGTTGAGACAGGTCTCCCACCTCTACACCTCAAATCCAGGTTTGAAACACACGACATACTCACCAGGCTGAGTCCTCAAAATCTCCTGGACCTCCTCAGCTTTGATGGCCTCCCCGGCCTGTCTCCGCTGAGTGATTAGCTTGAGCGCCTCTGTGGCCGTCACTAAACAGCCACCAATAGCCAGCGCTGCTCCCAATGGGCCTCCTCCCTCTATCATGATAGACCTCCTCTCAAGGTCCTACTACCGGCGCGGATGCCCCAGCCATGACAGCCTTGGCAGCTGCCAGTATGATCCCACCTATCACAGATCCCACCAGTCCAAAAATTGAGCCCACCAGGATGAGCTTGACGTCACGGCTCCAGCTGTCTTTCTCTGCCAGCTTGGCACGGACCTGCTCACACTCCCTGGTACAATTCTGTTTGATGGCGTCCAGCTCTCCCTGCATTTTGACATAAAGCACTATTAGTCCGGTTTCTGGATTCGTCAGGTATTGCTGCAGGAGCTTGGCCAATGGGTTTAGCTCCTCTATCAGCGTGATAGCTCTGGTCACCTCATTGCAGAGCTGGCCTCCACATTGCTTGTTGTTATCCTTGGGTGCCATCGGTCCGCCCTCTCTACTCCTCCGGCTTGACCAGGATGAGCGTCATGACCGGCGCTATGTTTTTCTGGATGTCCATTGACTTGAGTGCAAACTTGCGCTCACTATCCGTCATGTAGGTGTCATTAAAGCACATCGAGTCATCACCTATTTTGATGGTGTCACCCACCACAAAAGGTATAGGATCCACTATAGATAAAGACACCCGGAGCTTTTTATTCTGGTGCTGTATATACAGGTTATCCGCTATGTCAGTGGCTGCCGCGTCCACTGTTATAAAATCATTCTTGACTGTCATCATCTCCGGGTTATCCGGAACCGGTGCACTCGTTTTGGTGGCGCTTGTGACCACCTTTTTACCTGTGTATTGGGTGGCTCCGTCTGTATAGGTCCTATACTCCTTAGTGTCACCCAAGACCTGGATATAATCAAAGTATTCATCATCCACCTCTGAGTCCTCCAGGGACAGGATATTGTCCGTGTCCAGGAGCTCATAGTCCTCCGTCAGCTTGATCTCAGATGGTGCAGTCACCATCAAGGTGCCGTCATACCTCAGCCAGATCCTGCAGTTGATGGCCTGGCACATCTTCCGCGCTGTCTCCAGGTAGTTGTCTCCCTCCAGCGCATAGACTTTGTCCAGCGTATACGCGGCATAATAGGTAAATTGAGGAGATGCCTTGGTCACTGTCGCGGTCTGGCCTTTGTCGCTGGAGGTCAAGGTGAGCCTATACTGCAGATACCTCTGGAATGTGGACGTCATTGCGGATCCGTTTGGGTCAGTCAGGTATGGAGCTCCCACTGGTTTCCAGGCCTCAGCGCCGGCCATCCCTGGATCATCACTGGTCCGTGTCTGGAAATAGGCCTCAGTGCCTGCTATAGGCACCGTCTCCAGCCAGGAGAGGTCACCCAGGCTGTCCAGTGCCGCGCCCAGGTCGAATATCTGAGAGGTCACAGTCCCGGATGCATCATACTGGTCAGACACATTGGTGATCCGGCCCGTGCTCTCAGACTGCCAGAGCGGTTCCAGGTTGTCATCTCCGCCACCGCCACAGCCCAGCCTGATGAATGAGACGCCGGTGTCCATGGTGCCCTCTGTGGTGGTCCACTCACCAGCCAGCTCCCGGACATGAGCGTCTCCGGTATCTGTGTTGTATTGGAGCTCCAGGAGGTTGAGGTCATTGAGGTCCGCCATGTTGTCATAGTCAGCGGTGATGAGCGTCTCCACGGAGGCTCCGCCGCCTATCTGAAAGACTGCATAGATGTCTGGTGTGGTGTCGATGGTCTCACCGGTATTATTCCACACCACCTTGAGTCCCATGAAATTATCAGCAGCCGGTGGCTTGCCCCAGGCCTGCAGCGTCCCGCTGGTGGCGTCAGTGATCCCAATATAATGCTGCACCTCATAATACTTGGCGCCCTGCTTGACGGTGACCTCATCAAAACCATGCTTAAATTGGGAGGCATAGTCACACTCAGTGCCATCCACATCACCGCCTGTGCTCATACCCCACCGGAGGTATCGCTTGCCGGTGGTGATGGTCCCGGTTTCGATGTCACCACCTGTGGCGCTCCAGCGGATCCCAGCTGCTCCGGTGAGCTCATTATAGGTGAGTTGCAGATAGGTCCAGGTGGTATCACTGATCTCCACCTCTGTGTCATTGAAACAGGCATAGGCTGTGTATGTCCAATAGTCCTTGAAATAAGCGCTTGCCCATGGATTAGTCCTGTATTTAGCGTCAGCGGTGAAAGCTGCCTTGACGCGGACTCCCAGGAAATCAATGGCCTTGTCCGGGACCCCCCAGGCGCCCAGCGTGGCGGAGTCATCAGGTGTGACGCCTAAATACCACTCGACATCATCAGCCCAGCGCCCGCGGCCAATTGTAAAATCGGTTATATGTATAAACGCATATCGAGCATCCACGCCGGTCAGGATCCTGTATCCGATACCAAACCGATTAAAGGTCAGCCCGGAGGTCATGGTGGTGGTCCACTCCTCATGCACCGTGTCATCATCTATGCCCCAGCCATAGACCTCACCTGTGGACTTGTTATATGTGATGGTGAATGTGCAGGACTGCTCACAGGACCAGGCGTCCTCAGATCCCACTGCATTGCCGTCAGCATAAAATTGCACGGCCCCTGCTGATGGGTCGATCCTAAAACCGGTAAAATTTTTATTCGGGAGTGCATCAGTGCCATCATCCCAGCCGTCCGGAGTGGCAGTGGTCAGGCCCACATAGGTGTCATAGCTCACCGTGCTCAGGGAGTGCCAATCCACCCACCATGTGAACGTCACAAGGTTGTCACTGGTGGCGTCTGGCTCATCGTATGTGATAGCGTGGCCTTTCCAGCCGCGCTCACCAGCCTTGGCTGTCTGCTGTGGCTGATAGAGGATCAGGTCACCGCCGGCCACTGCCATGGCCTCAAAGCCAGCCACCTCTGAGCCATAGTCAAAATAGGCAGGCGCTCCAGAGTAGGTCTCCACATAGTTGTAATTGTTGACCAGAGCGTGGTCAATATTAAAATCCTCAGTGAATCCACCACCGGTCTGGAATGTGCCGGTGATCTCGATGTCCGGCAGCTCACCGTCAGGGATAGCCATGGCCGTCCAGAGCTTGGTGGCCTTGTCATCACCGGTCACATAGACATAGCCGCCGGCGTTCCAGGTCCAGGGCACCGCGGTCCCAGCTCCGATGTCATAGGTGGTGGGATCAGATCCGAATGCCTCAGTCCAAGTGGTGCCAGTCCCGCTCTCATTGCTGGTGTTTTCCATCCGGAGGTTGAGCCGGACCTTTTGAATGGTGGCGCCCTCCGGAGCTATGGCCACACCCTGCCACAGTTTTGTGAGGTCTCGATCTGATAAGGTGAGCAGGTTGCCGTCCGCGTCCACGTCATAGGCCAAGGACTCATTGAGGTCACTGCCGGATCCTACATCATAGATGGTAGGCGCCGGCCCTGGATAGTCCTCATAGTTGCGGTCCAGAGCATAGAGCGTGGCGTCCGCCGGATCCAGCTCTACATCACTGAGGACAGTGCCGGTGTCAAAACCGTCTGTATTGACCTCCTGATAGGCCTGATATGGCACATAGGTGATGGTGCCTGTGTTGCAGTCATCGGATAGATCCTGCAGGACGGTCTCCGGATTCTGCTGCTCAAAATAGAGGACGCGGATGGTGTTGTCCGGATCCGCCACATCATAGTGCCGGCCCGTGCCGGAGTTATAGTGCCAGTCCACCTGATCCTCACTGAGGATATAGTCATAGATGGCCACCTCATCCAGCCAGCCGTCCCACTTTGAGGTGTCATTGGGCTCATCACCAATAAAGAACTCTTGAGAGCCTCCGGTATATGGATTATCAGTGCCGTCTCCGCTAGTCCAGGATCCGGCTGTATCCACACCATTGACCCACAGTTTAGCAGATCCCCCGGTTCCGAATGTAAATGTAAAAACAATATGATACCAGGTATCGGTGGAGGACCAGACATTCCCGGATGAGGTCCAGGTATGAGTCTGTGAGTCTGCAGCATTGCGATAGGTAAATTTAAACAGCTTATTGTCATGCAGAATCCCATAGTTGTAGTCTGGCCAGGTAGTGGTGCCGCGGCCTATGATCCACTTTTCAGCATTGATATGTGAGTCAAGGCTGGCCCAGGCCTCCAGGGTGATGGCGCCGCTGCTGAACTCCAGGGAGCTGTCAGTCCCACAGCTTATTGTGTCACCTGCTCCAAACTCCACACACTGGTCTACTTTGCCAGCCGTAAATGTGGTGCCTGTGCCTGTGCCAGTGTTGCCATTGCCGGATGAGTCGGCATAGTCATCCTCGAATTTCCAGTATCCAGTGAATGAGTCCGTCCAGGTGCCGGCAGTTGCTATGCCCTCCTGGAGCACCAGTCCGTCTCGGTCATCATCATAGTCCCAATCCCGGTCATCCAGATCAGTCCCTACTCCATACTGCACCTTGAATATCCCGGTCAGTGTGGTCTCTCCTGTTAGGTCATAATAGGATTGGTCAGCCACCGGGAGCAGATCCACTGTGGATCCCCAATAGGTGTCCTCTGTGTAGTCAAGGTCCTCCCACTGCCGGAGGAAATCATAGCAGACTATGTGCAGCACAGAGGATCCGCCCTCACTACCCTCCACAAAACGGTCAGCTATCCGGCCAATGATGAACTGCCATGTCTTGTCACTGGTGTCATCCTTGCGGATACCTATGGCTAGGCGGACTCGTTTGCCCTTGATGAGCCAGTTATAATAGCTGGAGTCATCCTTTGTCCTGCAAAATTGCCGGTCCACATTGGCACAGTCTACTGTAAAGCGTGACGGAGTGTCACCGCCCTCATCATACAGGGAGATGCCGGTGACGTCCGGGACCGTCTGCCAGTCATCAGAGTCATCGTCTGAGATGTCCACCTCTACCAGATCCACCACGGTGAGGAGTTGCCTGGTAAAGTATGCCCCACATCCATCCAGATCCTGCATTGGATCAGGCCTCCATTATCTCGCAGCTATACATCTGAGTGAATCCGCCACGGATCTCACGCATCTGCACTCCCTCGGACACCTTGATGCATGTGAGTCCGGTGGTCTCACCCTTGGGATAGAATGTGAACGTGCTCTGCTCTACCGCTGTTATGAAGGCGTCACCCTCAGTCTCATCATAGGGTCCCACCTCGATCCGGAACCACCGCTTTTTATCGGCTGCTCGGATGACTTTAGGTGCTCCGCTGGTAGTGGTGAACCGCTCCTGCACCTGGATCCGGTCAGGCTCATAGACCTCACACACCTCCCGGAGGTCAATGCTATCTATCTGTGGTCCTGTCGGCATGCTTGCTCAGTCCTCTCAGCCGCTCCAATTTCTCATCATGTCATCCCAGGCCTTGCCTCTGCCTGGCGGTGAGCTCTTTTGTTCCTGGACCCTTGCTATCTGCTCCTGAGCCCGCCGGTCACTGGTGATAATCGGGCTCCGGTTGTAGGTGGTCTCTGTCTTGTTATTATTGACAGTCAGGTTGATAGGTGCTGCTCCAGCTCCGGACCTGGTCTGGAGGTCCTCCACCGCCCTGGCTATGTCTGCCGGTGAATCAGCCCCATCGACAACGCGGCCTATCAGATCATCCAGACTCTGCCCACCTCCAAACGGACCACTAGGAAATGCTGTCTCTCTAGCTGCATCATTGATCCGGCGCTCCCGGTCCAGAAATCCGCGGGTATTATTGCGGCCAGGCCTAGACTCCTGGTCAATAGCATCCGGGTTAAAACTTTCGATAGCCTCAACTGGTGATGTAAAACCAGGACGGCCTGTCTCTACCACACCAGTCTGCAGATACTTGATCTGCGCCTTGGTCTTGCTCAGCTCAGCGGTGAGCTCTACCACAGCCAGGCGGATCTCCTGGCGCCGCTCAGTGGTACTGTCATAGAAGGTCTGCTCCAGGTAACTATGCTCCCGGTTGAGCTCATTGAGGTCCTCCTGCAGTTTATTGGCGCCGGCCTGGAGAGTGTCCTTGTCCTGCAGTAGTCTGATCTTTTCCCTGGTGATCTTGATGTCCTTCTCATACGTCATGATGGACTGGCGCCGGTGGACGGAGGTGGACGCCTCTGCATCACCCAATGAGTTGAGGAGGTTCTTTTCCTGGATCATGAGCAATCGGAGTGCCTCCGCTTTGTCCTTGATGTCTGAGCCAAAGTCCTGACCCACTCGATCTGTATAGAGATAATTGTATGCCCCGCCGGCCGCTGATCCGCCTCTGTGAGCACGTCCACTGCTGGTCACTCCACCTGGTCGGTCACTGCTGGTCTCCGATGGCAGTAGATCCTCCGCCTCTGAGAAGGTTGGCTGTGATCCGCCACCGCCCTGAAGATGATCCATGGTGGCCTGAGCCACCGTGATCCGCTCCTCACCGCGGGTGTACTGTCCTCCACCCTGGCCCCCGGCATATTGGTACTGCCACCCAGCATCAACCATCTGCTTTGTTGTGGGTTTCTGTCTGGCTGTCCGGGTCTGGTCATTGTCCTTGCTGGCATAGGCCTGGAGTTGCTTGCGGAATTCCTCAATTTTCTCATAGCCAGTCATCTGTGTCCTGGTCATGGTGTCGATGGCACCATTGACCTGGCCCGCGGTAGACTTGGCCACATCCACAGCGGCCCTGGTTGTTTCCGCTGCCATGTCCTTGAGCTGTTGCTCCAGGCTGGCCACCTGGTCCTTGAGCTGGAATGTGTCATCCGTCAAAGCTATCAGCGCCTGGCGCCCCTTATCCTCCAGCTCCTGGTAGGCGTCTGATCCGCGGATGATCTCCTCATTGAGCCCCTTAGTGGCGCCTGTCGCACCCTTTGTTTTTCCGGTGGCATTGTCCAGAGCGTCACTGGCGTCCTTATTGAATTTCCGCGCTGAGCTGGCCGTGGCTGTCCAGCCCTTGCTGCCATAGGTCCTCATGGTCCAGTCCGCCTGCTTGATCTCTTTGGCCTGCTGCTTGACGCCCTCAGTGACCTCCTGGACCTCCCTGGCCACCTTGCTCAGCTCTTTAGTGGCCTCCCTGCCGAATGTCTGAGCCTCCTTGGTGAGCTGGCCTATCTGTTTGCCAGTCTCACTCACACCAGCCTTGAGCTCCACATACTCCTTGACCGTGCCGGCCACAGCTTTAGTGTGCTCCTCAGAGGCGCCGCCGGCCATGAGCGCCTCCTCCCGCATGTCATTGTATTTATACTCCACCTGCCGGACCTGCATCTCCAGTTGTTTATAGGCCTGGCTGACCGTCTCGATCCCCTCAGCTTTTTCTCCCTGGAACGTGATCTCATACCAGAACTTTTTGAGCCGCGGGCCCAGCATGTCAATGGAGTCAATGACCTCCTGGATGGCCATGTCAAAGTATATCGGGACCTTGTCCAGGAACTCCTGAGCATAGGAAATGATGGTGGTAAAAACATACTTAAATAGATCCTTGATGTCCTCCCACTTTGTAAAAACCTGATAGGCTGTGTAGGCTGCCGCCGCCAGGACTCCCAGGACCGGGAGCGCTGCAGCTATGGCCGGCATCATGACTGCCGTGATGGCGGATGCTATCCCGCCGATAGAGAGCCCCAGCGCTGCCAGGGTGCCCTGCAGGGACAGGAATGCTCCCACCGCTGCCACTATCGGTCCGCCGATGGTCAGGATGGCTGTGACCAGGAGTCCTATGTGAGTACCGATGGCCAGTATAGGATCCGGTATCATCCGGAGCACGTCAATAAACCAGTTAAGGCTGTCCACCATCATGCTGATAGTAGGCTCCAGAGTGTTGCCCAGGTCGATGAGTCCACCCTTGATATTATTCCACAGCATGAGGACCTTGGCGCTGAGCTCCTTGGTCTGCTTATCCACGGCTCCGCCCAGCGTGTCCACACCGTTTGACATATTGACCAGGTTGGCCGCGGCCTTGTCTGCCACCGGTCCCATGAGAGCCAGCACACCACTCAGACCCTCCACAGATCCCATGGCCTTGGCAAAGGCCTCAGTATCACCCTCTGATGCAGACTGGAGCTCCCGGAAGGCCTCTATCATCCCGCCGGATCTCTCGATGAGTCCAGCAAAAGTCTCCACATTGAGCTTGTCCAGGAGCACCTTGGCGTCCTTTGTCGGTTTCATCATACTGGCCAGCGCTGCCTTTTGCTGAGTATAGGCCACGGAGGCCTTCATGCCAGTGGTGGTGAGCGCTGCCGTGTTAGCCATGAGCTCTTTAAAATCCACACCCATCTGAGCAGCCAGCGGAGCTATCTGACCAAATCCCATAGCCAGCTGTGAGATGTCCGTCTTGCCGGCCTGGACCGTCTTAAAAAACACATTGGCCAGCTCACCGGTGTCACTGGCCTTGTATCCAAAACTATTGAGCGCGGATGTGACCACGTTGACAGACTCTGCTGTGGATCCCAGGCCTGCCACGCCCAGGTCCGCGGCAGCGGTCAGGATCTCCATGGCGCCCTCCGCGTCTCCGGTTGCTGACACCGTCTGATAGAGTGCATCATTGAGTCCGCCCAGCGCCACCGGGACCTCCGTGGATAGCTTAAGCAGGCCTTGACGGTAGGTGTCCATCATCGGCATGGCGTCATCACCCAGGAGTGTTGATACATTGCTCAGACCCTTGTTAAAATCGGCGGTCAATTTCATGACACCAGTGATGGCTGCCGTCCCTGCCGCGCCCCACATCGTCATCTGTTTGCCGGTGCTCTTCAGACTAGCGCCGAATTGCTTAGTGTCTCCGGTCATTTTTTTCATCTCATCGGAGACCAGATTCTGGAGCTTGACAATGACGTCAATTTGATTTGCTGTGAGTGCCATAAAATTGACCGCCTCTCCTTGTTACTTGCCTTTTTTAGCTGCTGCCTGCTGCTCCTGGCGCTCTATCAGGACCTGCTTTTTAGCCATAAAATACTCATAGGTTGCCTCCTGGATCCACGGGTCCACCAGGTCAGACACTATGATGGCCCCATAGGTCTCTATAAACTCCACCAGGTTTATGATATAGGCGGATCCGTCCCAGATGGCGGGTTTGCCGGTCCGGACTCCGTGCCGCCATCGGAGGACCCGGATAAATTTTTCCGTCCTCCATCGGTCAGGACTGTCTGGCCTTTATCATTGAGCTCCTTGATCTTGGCCCTGATAGCGTCCACCAGCGGATCCGGGAGCAGCTCCTCCTCCAGGAGCTCCTTGATGTCCTCCGGGACATTCGGGTCACCGTTATCATCCGGTGTGAGAAATACCTTGACGTGATCCGCTATGTCCTTGATGGTGAGCTCCGGGTCACTGAGGAGAGCAGCGCTGGATACCAGGATGTCCGGGCCCATCTTGTCTCCAATTTTTTCCGCAAACTTGACCTCAATGGCTGACCGCTCCTCATCAGTATTGGCTTTATCCATTGCCACCTGGCGCTCCAGGACACAGACTATCATGTCCTTGCTAAATATCTGCTTGAACCGTGGATCCTTGCGCTTGGCTGCCTGCTGCCGGCGTTTAGTCAGGACGCCATCTATCTTGATGAGCGCCTTGAACTTGTGACCGTCCCACTCAAAAGTCTCCCAGCTCTCCCGCTTGACCTTGTCCTTAAAAAAGGACCGTCTGTCCTTGCTTGCCATGATGATCTCCTCTCTCCCGCATATCGGGTCTCCCGCTGTGCACTCATTCTGTCCGTGGACCTGCCTGGTGCAGCGCTGCTGTGACGCGCTCCCAGGTCAGGGTGTGTCTGGATGTCTCAGTCCCTCACCTCCTCCGCATTGCCGTTTTTTCTAATCCCCAGGCCCTGCCGGCGGATCCGGTGCTGGCGTCCGCCGGCAGGCCATATCAATGGGACCCTTGCGGCCCCGGTTGGATTATCAGAGGAACATAGTGTTGACGATGGCCTGAGCGTTAGTGACGATAAACGCAAAAGCATGGTCCTCATTGGCAGTGTCCACCAGGTTGCCGGTGGCTATGTTACTCATGAGGAGCGCTGCCTGGCCACTTATCGGGTCAGAGTCTGACTGGATGTATGACTTGTATGTGATGAATTGGAACCGGTAATACTCCACCGTGACCCCGATGAGCTGAGTCAATGCCACATCCAGCTTAAACAGGAGAGAGTCCTCACTGGTATAGCGGTTATACCAGAGCGTGTCCTCCTCCTCCAGGCCATAGGTCAGTGTAGGCACCCGGATGCCTGGTGAGAATTTGGTGATGTTGCGGCTGCCGTTAGCCGTGGACTTTGTCTCTCCTCCGTTGTCGAAACCGAATGTCACGGTCTCCACATTATTGTCCTGTGCCCACTGGCGCTGATAGCTGCCATCCAGGAAATAGAATCCCAGGAGGTTAAACTCAAAAGCGTCCAGGTCGGCGCCGGCAGCGGTCTGGCCATAGCTCAGACCTGTGGGATATGTGATGCCGTCATCCGTCAGGTCCTTACCTACCAGACCAAACGTGCCCTTAAACACGTCATCCGGAGCGCCGGCAAAGCTGACAGTATTGACATTGATGCCGCGGATCCGCTCCGCCTTGACGCGCTTGTCCACATACGCTATCAGGCTGGGCAGGACCCTGTTCTTGACGCCGCTATTGTCCAGGAACTTGTGAGAGTAGACGCCGCTCACAGTCTCCTCATAGTCGGCATGGACGTCCTGTGCTTGTAGGATGGCTATGGTGGTCCCGGTGCCGTCATTGATCTCCAGAGCGTCAATGCCGCTGGCGTCCACCGCGCTGAACCAGTAGTTGGTCACGTAGTAGGTGGTTGTCCCGGTCAGCTGGCTGACTGCTACTGTGTCCATGGTAGTGGCCACGCCGTCCGCGGTCCCGGTGATATAGACATCCCCGGCCACAGTCGAGTCACCCGCTATGACCTTGAGCACCAGTCTGGCATTCTTGCTCGGCTGGGTGGTCAGGCTGAGGTCATCTGCCGGAGTCACTGCCGCCCGGAGCTCTGCCGCTGTGGGCGCGGTGCCCACAGTGATGGCACCGGTTCCGGAGGTGACCCAGTCGGTGTAGTTTTGCTCCACCATGTCCAGGAAAACGCGGGTCCTGACCTCATCCACCGTCACCGTGGCGGTGCCGTCATCACAGTCCAGACAGTCCAGGGTGGTGATGTTCTCAAACATATTCTGAGTATGATAGATGCCGGTCTGGCCATCGGCCACTGAGATGTCAATGACCTCACTCTGGCCTGTGATGCCGTTCATGGTGCCGTTGATAGTGGCCGTGCCCTCGACATTGGCGCCGGAGGCTGTGAAGGTCAGCTTGATCCGCATGTTATTGGCCGGCTGTGTGTCCATCGTCAGGTCATCCGCGGGAGTCGCAGCTGCCAGGAGCTCTCCCTCCGCGGTCCTGGTGTTAGCCGGCGCGAATGACACATCCGCTCCGTCACTAAAACCTATCAGCTCCCTGGTGTGAAAAATACCCTGGATGGTCTGCACCATCCCACAGGCTGACAGGAGGAGCTCACAGAGCCCCTTCTCAGGCATGATCTCCAGGCCCACATCCGCCGGTGGCACCTTGTCCGCCACCGTCAGAGCATTGGCTGCTCCGGCCCGCCCGCGGCAGGCCTCTGAATTTCTCCGGACCAGGTCTCTGACCAGGCCCCAGGCTGTAAAGTCTATCGGCTTGCCAGCCTCAGCCTTGACGCCGGCTCCATAGGTAGCCTCCACGCCAAGTGTCACTCTCGTCTCTGTCCCTCTTGTTCCCATGACTCATTCCTCCCTCTACTCCTTAGTGTATTGATCTCCAGAGCTGCCTGGTCAGCTGCTGCATGGAGTTGATACCGTTATAGCTCGATGAGCTCACCGTCCTCTCAGTCCAGATCCATCCGCCGCTTGTATAGCCCCGTAAATTGTATGCGGCAGGCATAGAGCGGTTTCTTTTTGATGGTGATAGGCGGAGATAGCTGGCCCACCTTAGTGTGGACCTGAGTAAACAGTCCGCCCCACTTGCCGGCCTCCTCGATCCTGCAGGCCTTCTCCAGCTCCACCAGGAGGCTCCGGATGTCCTGCCGCGCCAGGGTGCCATAGATTTGCACGAATCCATATATCTCCATAGGCACCTCGATTTTTACCAAGCCCGCATTGAATGACTTATAGACTATGTCATCATCAGTCTGGTCCACTCCCAGGCATGGATAAAAGTCTGTCTCCAGCATGGCGCTGCTATAGTATCTGTCACCGATGCCCACCGCCGGCGTCTCAGAGTCACGCCAGTCCACCAGGTCCGTGTGTGTCTTGAGCCTGACTATGACCTCCTGTGTGATATAGTTGTAAACGTCTGCCGCTGTGAATGCCACGGTTATCCTCCCAGGTTATCCATGATATGCTTAGTCACCTCATCATTGATCCACTTTTCATCTGACGTCTGAAAGACCATCACAGGACGCGGTTTGGTGCCTGGATGGTTGACCTCTAGCGCCTTGACGAATAGCGGCTTGCCGCCAGGACCCAGCATCCAAAATTTGAGGAATGGTGCCCGCTTTTGCTTGATGACATGAGCCTTGGTCCCGGTGTGGAAAAACTTGCCGTATAGCTTGCCCAGCGCCACGGCCACCTCATTGTCTGTGAGGTGAGCTATCTGTGTGGACTCCATCAGCTTGCCGGTGTCGCGGCCCACAGGTCCAGGGACTTTTTTACCCTTTTTAGTGAACCGCATTGTCTTGCTGGCGCCATGAGTCCCTGGCCATTTATAAGGACGGCCTCCATCCCTAAAATTTTTCATGATGGAGCCCACCTGGTGGACACCTATGCGCCGCATGAGCGGCTTAGTCTCCTCCACCTTTGGGAGCTGCTTTTTCCAGTATGGTGTCAGGCCATCCTGGATGTCCATGGTCATGGTGATAGCGCCCACAGCGTCACCTCTCTATAGGTAGTGTCCGTCCTCAGTTGTGGTCCAGTTGGTCCCGGTAGGTGGATAGACCTTGAGGTCCCACTCCTCCGGATCCTCTGACAATACGAATATCTTGTCAGTGTCGGTGGTGGAGCTCCATGGCTCACCTACCTTGTCATCATCCTCCTCAATGACCGCATTGCCGGTGCTCAGGATAGCCAGCTCACCATCCAGGATCTGCTGCAGCATGTCCAGCGCCTCCTGCTTGAGAGCCTCTGCCCTGGCGTTCTCCGGATCCTCCGGGTCCTCTGAGTAGTAAATGACCTTAATGACCTTGCTCTGCAGGAGCAGCGTGGCAATGTCCTTGATGATGGGTGGTGTGGAGCTGCCGGTGCCAAATGGGACATCATAGACGCCGCCCAGCCTGGCGTTGATATAGTTGTATGGTTGATCCTCCCAGGTCACCACCGTGGCCGTGTCGATCCGCTCCTGACCGCTGAATGTTGGTATATCCACCAGGATGGTAGCAGCATCACAGTAATATGATCCCAATCTCCGTCACCTCACCTCTTGAATGTAGCCAGACCGTCCTTGATGACCAGGTGCCGCTTTATAAACTGTGCCAGCACCTTGGGTCTGTCGGCATTGATATAAACAAAACCGCCTTTAGCCAGCGGATAAAAGTTGACCTTTTTACCTGGCTCGATAACTCCGCGCTTAGACTCTCCTGGCTTGAGGAATCCATGCGCCAGATCCACAGCCTTGGGCGCCTCCGGTTTGGGTGTGTCGGTTATCTTTGGCCGCACAGGCTCTGCATTTATGTCAGTGTCCTTGTCTATCATTGATCTCCACCTCCGTCTCTCTTAATTGTACCACGAATTTTTCCATCCTGCAGGTCATCAAAATAGCTGTCATACCTCTCATAGAGCGGATGCCTTTGGATAACAGGAGGATGAGCTCCTTGATATTTTTTAACTGATCTGTTGGGAGCACCATGCGGATCCCAATGGCTATGCCGGTGCAGGCCCCACTTGTTGAGAAAATAATCATGCAGATACTCAATGGTCGCGCCTGGCCTCCGGAGCCAGCTATGATAGATCAGCTTAGCCAGCACCTGGTCATCCGTCAGGACCGGTCCATAGTGATACATCTCAAAGTCAGTTGTATAGTGGACCTCATCAGCTCCACGGAAATACCGGGAGCCATCGGTCCTCACCAGGTGAGAGTCCCACACATTGGGAGTCCACATACAGTCCGGATCATACTTGATGGCCACACAGTTATAGCTCAGGCCCTTTTCCATGAGGATATATCCACCGCTCTGGAATGTCCGGTGATAGAGCGGCAGTCCGGTCTCCGCTTTGATCTGTTTACACTGTGCCGCGGTGCCGGCCAGAGGATACCAGTCATCATCATAGGTGTGCCAGAAGTCCCGGATAAACTCCCGCCGGATCCCGTCCAGGCGCTTGACCTGGTCAGGCAGGCTATCAATGATCTGCCGGATCCGGAGCAGTGCCTCCGGATGGTAGAACTCATCCGTGTCCAGGGAGAGGAACCAGTCACCATCCACAAATGGCCACCAGGTATTCCTGCTATCGGTAAAGTCATTAAAAACGCCGTCAATGATCCGGAGCTTGCCGTCCGGATCCGGGAAGGCCTCAGCTATGTCTCTGGACTCCTGGCCGCGGTCCGGCAGCCCCAGGTGGTCACATATCTCCCGCCACATTTTGAACGGGCCCCAGCACACTATAACCTGGTCCGCAAAGTCATAGACGGCCTCCAGGCTGATCCGGAGATAGTCCGGCCACTCATAGGTGCTGTATGCCACGGTGATGCGCTTGCTCATTTAATAGCCTCCATCCTGAAGGTATAGCTGGCCTCACCAGGTCTCCGCGTTATCATCGAGAATCCGGCAGCCTTGAGCTCTGTCTCCAGGCGCTCCGGCCACCAGGCGGATCTCATAGGGAGTCCCTCCTCACCCAAACCTCCATACATTGTCCTGCTGATTTTTATGCGCTGCTCAGGATCCTGGCTGTCCAGGATCCGCTGACATATCACCTGGATGTCTGCCACCTCTACCAGGAGCAGACCGCCAGGACGGAGCACCCTGGCCCACTCCTGGAGAGCTTTGATGACCTTCTCCTCCGGGAGATGCCGGATAGCTCTGTGGCAGCGGATCTCATCCACTGATCCATTGGAGTATAGGCCCAGGTCCGTCATATCTAGGATCCTAAAATTGTCAGGAGTGGCGCCGCGGGCCCTGGCCGGCGGTGTCAGTTGCAGATCAGCGTTGATGTATCCCTCCAGGAGCCGGTTGCCACATCCTAAATTGAGCTTGAGCATGAGTCTCTCCTCTATGTGATTGGTGTCGCGTCCGTCACTGAGTTGTCCAGGTAGACATCAAAGTATGTCAGATTGCTGACGGTTGCCAGTTGTGTCTCGATGAATCCCACCAGGGTGGTCCAGTCCGCAGCCTCAATAAAATAGGCGCTGTCATAGGTGACCTCTGTGAGGATGATGACCGCGGACTTGTCTTTCCTGACACTATACTTGATGGTGGTGGCCACCAGGTTGCTGATGGTATCCAGCGCCTGGCTGACCCCCCACAGGCAGTCAGTGATGGCCTTGAGGTTGAGGTCCGCTGAGCGGTAAAACCTGGTAATTTTATCCCCGGTGTCATCATACATATAGGTCATCCAAATGCCGGCATAGACCTTGCCGATGACCGGATTATTGTTCTCCAGGAGCATAGGATAGCCCATGTGTTTGGACGCGCCGGATGCTATGGTGACGCCGGCGCCCCAGGATCCTGTCCACCGGATCCGCTTGATGACCGTGAATGAGGCAGTGTCCTCATAGACAATGTCAATGTCTCCCTGCAGGTCCACAGCTATCTGAGGATTCAGCTTAGCGGATCCTCCGGAGGTGAGCTCATCCTCCGCCTGCCAGCTCCCTGTCTTTTCTCGATGGAATAGCTGATAGGTGCTGCTGATACTTTTTTGATAGGCCACATGGACATGGTCATCAGCGTCCAGGGTGATGCAGCACCCAGCGCATGCATAGTCCTCATCTGTCACCAGCTCCGCGGATCCCCAGGATCCGTTCCGCTTGGCATAGCTCACATCCACTGTCCCAGGATATGTCCCTGTCCCATTGCCATACCACACACAGTGACAGTCACCGGTGCTGTCCACCGATAGTGACGGCTGTGTCTGTGAATAGCTGGAGTTGATGTCTGTCACGGCCTCCACGGTGCCCCAGGACGTGGTCCGCTTGTTATAGTGGATATTTTGATAGGTGGTCTGTGTCCCGTAGCCTTTACCTTGCCAGACCAGATGCACATTGTCAGAT
>Ga0209434_1000389_pt1 | contig 21717 bp, 27 predicted proteins | sample ETNvirnome_2_300_FD_184068 | JGI IMG/M metagenome (GOLD analysis project Ga0209434, IMG submission 184068) | Marine viral communities from the Pacific Ocean - ETNP_2_300 (SPAdes) (version 2) | ecosystem: Environmental > Aquatic > Marine > Oceanic | place: Pacific Ocean | collected 2013-06-22
TCCCTGACTGCTTTCTGTACGATATCAACGTGAAACATTATAATTACTCCTTTCCTACGTCTAATAGTAGGTTGGCTAAAGAGGACATCGCCTCGTTTCTCTGTTCCGTCAAGACTTTGTTCGCCTCAGCCTGAAGTGCCAAAGCAGCCTTGAGTCTGGAGATCTGACTCTCCATATTCGCCATAATTTCCTGATTGTTCATGATAGATCTCCTATGAGGCAAGAAGGTGGGTGCGTAACCGTTCAGAGAGTGCAATGATTTCACTGAGGGTGGGGGTGGTGGGCTGGCGGCGAGCGATGCGCTTTGCCTGAATGAGACAGGCAATACTCAGCGGGTCGCTGCTTTTGATCTGCTGTGCGGCGAACACAATCTTGCGCTTGTGGCAATGCATTAGATCTTGCACTGCACCGATGGTTGCTTCGTTCATAAGTCTCCATCTGTAGGGTGTGTGTGGTGTGTGTTTTGATGGGCGAGACAGATCGAATCATAGAGATCGTAGCTATTGCCCCACGCTAATCTCATTCGCATGATCACAGGTGCCATCCCTGTCGTCACAGGGGGCGGTGATCTATGCGATCCAGAATGGGCGCATACTCTTTCGCCTGTCTTTTGTGTAGGGGTCAGCTACAGACAGGCTATGATTCGATCTGCCTCATCAATGCTGGGCGATCAGTCCCAACAGACACCCCGAAGGGTGTTTCGGCAAATATTCTTGTATCTATTTGGCCGATACCTAAAGCGATAGCCTGTGTAGCGTCTATCGCTTTTATTGTAGCTCTTTTCGCTTCTGACAGCGGGACTTTCGTAGTCCCAGTGCTGTCCCGATACTCGTCTGACGTAGGGCTTCATACGCTCCCCTCTTAGGAATAGGTGCGAAAGGTATACACGCCCTCTTTGCTGACAGAGACGCGCAGGTTGTTTGTGTATTCCTCTGTCTTCTGTGCCACAGCCAACTGCTCTGTGGCGCGCGCATCACTATTGACGCGGTCCTCTGCTGCTGTGATAGCAGCTAAGGCGTACTGATTGTATCTGGAAAAGTTAGGCATGGCTCTGTTCCTTTCATCAAGCATCTTTGTGCTTGATCTTGCGGGTATACTTCGATCTGTCTGCGAATCTCTGCCCTGCACGGGCATGGGTGCGGCGGGTCTTCTGTAACAATGCTGCCACATTGATGGCTTTCGGAGTTTTCATCTCGTTCCTTTCCTCTGTGGCGTGAATATTGTTCCAATAATCTGGGAATGACACAGGGTTATTCCCTGTGAATAATCACTAAGTGCCGATGTCTCAGATTCGTTGGCGTATCAAGCCGTGATATCCCAGATTATTGGAACAGTGGCGTGAATATTGCTCCAATAATCTGGGAATGACACAGGCTCATCACCTGTGATTAATCACTTTCCCTGTCTCGGATTCGTTGGCGTATCAAGCCGTGATATCCCAGACTATTGGAACAGTATAGATTAACTGACGGGGTTTCGGCCTTAAAGCCATCGTCAGGGACAGCGATGCACTGTCCGACCCCCCTACCATGCACAGCCTTGATAAGGCCATACACGGTAGGTACTGGTGTGCTACCCCACGGCTTTGATCAGGTCAGCCAAGCCAGCGACCAACAGAGCCAGCTTCTGGTCCGCAGTCGAAGACGGCGCGGGAGAAGCTACTGTCTCGATCTGACCGTCTTTGACTACTGGAACGATGCCATTGGCATTGGCTGCTTGGATCTGTTGAAGCTTGTTGCTCTGTTCGACCTTGGCTGCTGCTGCCTTGGCTTTCTTGGCAGCACGTGCCTTGGCCAAGCTCTGTGCTGGGGTCATCTTCTTAGCTTTGGGCTTGTCAGTGGCGATGCCGACCTTGCCAGCCAATGGTGCGGGGGCCGGGGTGGTCTTCGCGGCGGCACGGCCAGCCGTGGACACGGGGCGGGGCGTCGATTCCAACACCGGGACTCTGAGATCGCCGACCAAAATGTTAATGGCCAACTGCTTGTCCTCCTGAGTCGCGCCGCTGTCTTTCTTGAGAACCCCGCACAACTCAGTGATATCGCTGTGGACCAGAGCCGGGGTGTTGACGCTGAACAGGTCCAACCGACTGCCCGTCAGTTCTTTGACCGCGAAGAAGAGCAGCCTCGCCTGACCCTTCGTCATCGGATTGGACGGGTTGACCTTGATGCGACCATTGGTGCGGATATTGTTGCTGATGGTCGAACGAGAAACGATCTGAGGAATGCTGGAAGTGGCCATGTGGCCTCCTTGTGTGTGGTGCTATCAGCACCGTGTGTGAGGAGTGCATTTATAGGTGAATTGCAAAGCTTTATGCACTCGGTGAATTGTTCACCCGACAGTCACTGGTGGACTGCCACAGCTTCTTGATCAATCACGCGTTATAACGTGCGATTGATGCGCTGTCGAGCGGGTATCCGCTCGGATAAGGGCGTATTGATAGGGTGGCTTGCCCTACGGAGCTTTCACGGTTGTCAGTCAAGAAAACCAAATCCACCTCTGGTGAGGTCCGAAATGGCGTTTGCCTCGTCCACCGATCACGGCAGTCTAAATGAACTGCTACGGGGTGGCGTGCCTTATGACCACATGCACCATTGCTTCAATCCGTAGTGCTTCGCCCTATTCACAGTCACACCGATCATGTTTTCCCTCGGGTGACCCACCAGCTTCGCTTCGTGCGAGGCTCTCCTCTGTGGCGTTTAACCACGGCTCTGCTGGTTATGTCTTGGGATCGCTCATGCTCTCCACGATGGCTGGTCTAATGCCAGCGAACCGTGGTGCCTTTGAGCGACCTTGCGTCCCTCGCTATGGGAGGGGGTGATGAAGTCAACCGAACGATCGATCCGGTGACAGCAAACCACATTGCAATTGCCGTGCCAACCGCCAAAAATCATTTTTTGCCGTAGGCACTTTTTTTCAAATTTCTCAGCCCCAACGACACGCATGTCTTAAACTGATTTTCGCGTATAGGCGTTGGCCAAAGTCCCAACGCGCGTATAGGACGAAGTCCACGCACGTTTGCGCCCGGCACGTTATGCGCGTAAGAAGCTTTGCTTCCCCGTATGCGCGAGGACCAAAACGCAATTTTTGCAGCAAAACCCAGAAATTCACGAAAAACCCCAGCAAACTTTGCATCCTACACACCGCGCATTATGCATGCGCGTTGGACTCAAAATACCTACGGTAAAACCCAGTGCAAACTTTGCATCACCCTTTTTCCGAATTCCAATACCAACGCCTATGAAGCTCCGCTTGGCGCGCGTAACATCCAACTCGACAGCAAGCTCCCTGATCAGTTTAAGACCTACACGAAGGCACTGGATACCATCCAGCAATACGCATGGCTTAAACTGATCAGGGAAACCGACAAGCCAAGCCAGACTATGACTGCAAGCAGTCAGGCTGTGGATTCCAGCCAAACAGGCCGATTTCCAGCCCCTGACAGAAGTACGTCAGAAGGGGGGTTTGCCGTCTGTTTTGCTGGTCAGACTGCCAATCAGTTTAAGACATGCCACGTCTTAGACTGATCAGGGGGCTTTGGGCCATCTTACGTCAGATCTGACGAATAACGAGCGTTATAACGCGCATTATTGGGGAAAATCGGCCCAAAGAGTCGCAAACAGACAAGTCTGACAGTGGTTTCCGACAGAAAAACGACAGCGATTCCCCGTCTGCATTATGCCCCCGCAGAATCGTCGTCCCCGGCTGTGCGCTGCGTTTAATATTTAATGCACTTAAATCTCACAGACCATAATCTCCTGACTATTAACCCATAAAAAAATAATGTTTCACGTGGAACAATAGTCATTATATTAATAAGGGATAGTATTTACCTTATAGGAGGATTATCATGAGTAATCTTGCTTTGTGGGTGGAGGAGATAACGATGGAGAAGTCATTGGAGTTAACGGCATTGGATATTATCGATGATTTCTTAAAGAAGGCAGATTCGATTGTCTCTAGGGAGGCTAAGAACGAGATGATTGAGGCTATGCGTATTTTCTTGCCTCAGAGCGAGTATGCGAATCGAGAGATCGATGATTGAGGCTACTAAGGCATTAGAGTTAGTGGGGGATTGTATATGTACTACCTGCCGTCATGCTTTGATCAGGACGTTTCATAATGGGCCTGAGGGTGCTGAGGGTCCAGATCCGCATATTATATGTACGTTGATGACCCATATGGGGGCTGCTTTTGCGGTGGTATGGCAGGAGCCTATTAAGGAGGTTTATGTTACGGAGTGTACGCATCACTACCGTTCTAAGGGATCGCCTCCTATTGAGGCCAATTAATGTTTGGGCATGCGACGGTGGGGCCTTATCAGAAGTATGGGTGTGGAGTAGTCTATTTGGATTGGGCTGATGTGCATCCTGTTCTTCAGGCTCTTTCATCGTCTTGTGATCACCCTGCGGAGCGGGTGGTCTGGAAATTACAAACGAGTGAATATGTCTGTCGATCTTGCGAGACGGTTTTCCCTTATGCTAAGGTACGTGCTTTTCTTGAGGATCGTCTAAAGGAAGTGGATTATGGCTAAGAGAATCAAGGACAGGGTGAATAATCCCAGAGCGGCTCGTACTACATTACAGAAGGCGTTTGACAAGGCTAGGCTGGCTGATATGTATTTAAAGGGACGATCTCAGCGGGAGATGATTGCGGAGTTGGAGATCAGTCGCTCTACGGTTCAGTCGGCCTTAAAGGGGTTGCAGCAGGAGTGGCAGTCTACGGCGTTGTATGACTTCAATGAGGCGAAGGCTTTACAACTGGCTAAGGTGGACCATTTGGAGAAGGTGGCATGGGAGGGTTATCATCTCTCACAGCAGGGCAAGACTTCTATGACGGAGATGAATACGAATGGTTCTTCGTTTACGTCAGAGACACGGTCTGTGCAGCCTTCGGGCGATACCAAGTGGTTGGACAAGATACAGTGGTGTATTGACCAGCGGTGTAAGATCCTTGGCTTGCATGCGCCCAAGGCGGCTATTATTCATCAGACGATAGAAGAGAAGAAGTCATTGGACGATATGTCTACGGAGGCGTTGATGAAGATCGTGGAGGAGAATGCGGTGGCGGCTGACTTTGACGTAACACAGGAAGGTGAGCTTGAACAGTACACAGAAGGAGCTTAACTCTGTAAAAGCAGCGCAGCTTATCTTAAGGCGCAGGGAGGCGGCGAACAGGCTCCTCCCTTTTACCCGCGCCACCTTCCCTGATTTTGAGCCAGCCCCCCACCATGAGATCATTGCCGATGCGTTGGAGCGGGTGGAGCGGGGCGAGTGTCGTAGGCTGATGATCACGATGCCGCCGCGCCACACCAAGAGTGAGTTAGCTTCGCGCCGTTTCCCTGCTTGGTATATAGGGAGGCACCCTAACGACCCTATTATCACTGCTTCTTATGGGCAGGACCTCTCTTCCGATTTCGGGCGCGATGTCCGTAATATCGTCGATTCCCTTGACTACAAGCGTATCTTCCCTAAGATCAAACTGGCTACGGATGCCGCTGCGGCTCATAAGTGGAAGATAGAGGGTTACCGGGGCGAGTATTTCGCGGTGGGCATAGGCACGGCTACTACGGGGCGCGGTGCTAAGATCCTTTTGATTGACGATCCCCATAAGAACAGGGAGGAGGCTGACAGCCGTGCAGAGCGGGAGCGCGTATGGAACTGGTACCGCTCCACCGCTTTTACGCGCCTCATGCCCAATGCTTCTATTGTAGTCATTATGACGCGCTGGCATGACGATGATCTGGCGGGGCGTCTCCTCAAGCAAGCTGAGGACGATCCTAACATACCTCCTTGGGAGACGCTCAACCTCCCGGCTCTTGCGGGGGAGGACGACCTCTTGGAGCGTGTACCGGGTGAAGCCCTCTGGCCAGCGTGGTATGATGTCGCAGCCCTCAAAGAGATCCAAGCCGTCTTGCAGGACCGGGAGTTTCAAGCCCTCTACCAGCAGTCACCCACCACCGATGAGGGCGATTACTTTCAGCGCGAGTGGTTTAAAAGCTACGGGCGCGATGAGATGATGAGCATGCCTCCCCTCTCTGAACTGCGCTTTTATGGATGCTCCGACTATGCCACCTCAGAGCGCAAGGGTGCGGACTTCACCGTTCATATTATCTTTGGCATCGATACGGACGAAAACATCTATGTCTGCGATATCTGGAAGAAGCGATCTAAGCCTGTGGAGTGGATAGAGTCATGCCTCGACCTTATGAACAAATGGAAACCTTCCATGTGGTGTGAGGAGCGGGGTCAGATTCTCAACTCGGTAGGACCCTTCCTCACTCAGCGCATGAGGGAGCGGGGTATACACTGCTACCGGGAGCAGTTCACCCCCTCTAAGGATAAGACGGTACGCGCCAGAGCCATACAGGGCAGGGCGCAGGAGGGCAAGATCTTTTTCCCTAAGGACAAGCACTGGGTGCCTGACCTCCAACAGACTCTGATCAAGTTTCCTGCCTTCAAGCACGACGATGAAGTGGACTGTTTTTCGTTGCTGGGCTTGGCCTTAGAAAAGCTGCGTGGGGGCGTCCCTGCCCCTCCCAAGGATCAGGCATGGGTGCCGCGCAACTATACGTTTGATGAGCTTATTGCTCGATCCACACAACGAGCTAAGGGACGAAGACCTTACAGCGAAGCTCCCATCGTAGGCAACCATGAGCCGCTAGGCCTCCCCCCAGAGGAGGATTACTGGAATCTGGCCGACTCTTAACAAGAAAAATAACGATTGCTTTATTCTTATTTTTATAGATAATACATAGTATATCCTTATATACAGGAGGCTCTATCATGCCAAAAGTGGGTGCAAGGCATTTTGCGTATACTCCCAAGGGGACGGCAGCGGCTAAGGCTTATGCTAAGAAACGCAAGAAGTCTAAAGCTAAGAAGAAGCGGAATCATCCCAGAGCAGCAGCAAAGAAATAAGAATGTCAATCACCTATCCCTCCAGTAGAGCAGGGCAAATAGCGTGGTGGAAGCGCAGACTCGACTATGCCATTAGTTATTGGAAACCTATCTTTGAGCCTTCCAAAGTATTAGTGGCCCAATATAATAATGAAGCAGCCACCACCAGAGAGAAAGAAGAGATCCGCTTTAACACAGGCGATTCTTCCGATCCCGGCATACGCAACAAAGCCAATATCGTCTTTGGGTACCTCGACCAGTCTATTGCCAACATAGCGGCACACGATCCCACTTTTTCTGTTCATCCTTTTAATAAGGCAGGGGTGGGCGCAGAGCGGGTCGTAGCTCGTATCAGTGATTACTGGTACCGGGAGACAGACCAGCTTATTCAAGATAAGAAGGCTTTATTGGATTCCTATGTATGTCCTTTTGGAGGATGTAAGATAGGTTATGCTGCCGACATAGAGGGCATGCTCATACAAGATCCTATCGTCAACCCCGGCAGGGTCATAGACGATCCAGTAGATGAATCCCTCTTCCTCGTCTCTGGCGAGATCACCACTGTGATGCAGAATCAGAACCACCCTGCTCACATAGAAGTGCATACCCAATTCTTACAGCAGCCCAACACCACCCCAGAGAGAGCCGCTATCATAGAGGCGCATATAGAAGATCATAATTACTTCCTAGATAAAGCCGACCCCGACAAGAACACGACTATAAAATGGGAGTCTCCCTATGGCATACATTGGAAGGCGGGTGACATCATTATCGATCCTATGGCATCCGATGGACTACGCGATGCCAACTGGATAGCCTTCAGGTATGTCAAGCACATCGATGAGATCTCTTATCAGGGCGATCTCAACACGGAAGGGCTGGAACCTAACTTCCGCATGGAGAATGCGCCCGACATCCCCGACGACATGGAACTGGATGATTTCGGGCTGGTGGAAGGCTATGAGATCTTTGCCAAGGGTCATATAACGGGAGTCAACCGCAAGGAGAACTTGTGGATCGATATGACGAGGGATCACGACTCGTTTCTGCGCTATGAGACGGAGTGGCCCATGACCTCCTTGGAGGATTTCCCCTGTGAGATCCTCACGCTGGCCGATGGCGTTGTTGACTGGCACACCAAGGGACCACTGATCATGGGGGGTGCCGACTCCATGCAGAGCTTGGTCAATGAGATCCTCGACTCCTACCTCTCTGTTATCCGCAAGCAGAAGAACCTCTTCCTGTATGATCCCCGTTATATCAGAGAAGAGGAGATAGACGCCATCCTTGAAGCCGACGATATGGAGTCGTTTGAGGTGGAGGGGCTGGTAGAGGCGCAGGGCAGAGCGGTGCAAGCTATACAGTTTGGCGATGTTCCCCCTGAGAAGGGAGAGATACTGCGTATCGTCCAGACCATGTTTGACAGGGCCAATGGGACACCGCAGCCTATCTCCATGCCGCAGTCAGACACCGCTACAGAAGCCAACATACAGGATAGGCGCAACACTGCCAGAGAGGATGAACGGGCAGAGAAGTTCGCATCCTATCAGGTGCGTAAAGCCCGTAAGTTCTGGCAACTGACTACGGAGTTCAGACCGGATCGACTTTTTCTTATTGACCCACGGGCAGGTGAGTTCGTCAAGGTCACCGAAGAGCTTTCCTCTGGCGAGTATGGCTTTGAGATCAATGTATCCTCAGCCGCCACAGCCACTGCTATTGAGCGCAAGCAGTGGATGGACCTGATTAATCTGGCGGCTGGCCCTGTCAATCAGTTGATTATGCAAGAGAACAATGGCGTAGGCATCAAGATAGCTGAACTGGTCAAGGACCTGCTGGTGCGCGGTTACCGCATACAAGACCCAGAGCGGATATTGCCTTTCCTTGAGCCGGGGTCGGGCGATCTCATCGATCCCGGTGCGGCACCGCAAGGGGGAGGCATGATAGGTGCTGGCGCAACAGACATAGCATCGCGTATGGCTGGACCACAAGGAGCCGTGGCACCACAGCCCTCTTCCGCTAGGCCCGTTCCTACTGAATCGGCACTGATAGGAGAAGCGACGAGGGTGGATCGTGGCGGCACAGGCCCTAACAGTGCCGTAGCTCGTACTACAGCAGAGGGACGATAGATGGCATCTATCGCAGAGCGTTCTTTTGAGGAAGAAACGCCTGATTTTTTATCAGATCGATTTACCTCTACTACCCTGACCGATGAGGAGATGGAAGAGCTTCATCCTATATTAGAGAGGGAGCTTGGTAAGCTCCCAGAACATCGTGAGTGGCTCATACAGAAAAAGGCGGGAGGAGAAGTAGAGGCTGTACAGTTTGATAATGATACGTTTCAGGTTGTGTCAAGACGTTACCTGCCTGTTCCAGCCGTCAAAGAATTTACTTTGCAGGAAGATAGAGAGGTAGAGGAGGTAGAGGAGTTTCCTGAAAAAGTGTCTTTAACACCCAAAAGATTCACGGGTAAAGAGCCAGAACTTCCTGCTGCAACACCCACTGATCGTTTATTTAAGGAGACTACTGGGTTTTTTAGTGAGGATTTTCAGCCTCCAGAGATAGAGGTGCCAGATTTAACTGCTCCTCCGGTACGTCCTCCGCTATTTTTTAAAAGGTCGATGAAGTCTTTTGAACTGCCCAAGAAAAAAAGAGAGAAGCCTGAGATTAAAGATCCTACAGTCATAGGACTTCCAGCCAAAAAACAGCCACGTGACTTTAAAAGGAAGTCTGTACGAGTAGTAGAGAAGGCTGAGGTTCCGGTAAAGCGTTTTGAGGCAGAAAAGCCAGAGGTTGAAGTTACTCCGGTAGAAAAAGTAGAGCCATCTATTCTTTCTTTTCTAACTCCTCATGAGGTCAATCTCATAACTGACCCAGACAACCTTAAAACCGTTGATTCACCAGAGCCAATTGAGCTTCCTGTTGGCAAGAAAAAAGATAGGGTCGATGTTAAAAAGGTGCAGATATCTCCGGTGCTTTCTGATGCGGTGTTACGAACCCAAAAAGCATTGGGAACGAACTTCAAGTCTCCCGAAGGAGAGCTTATCATAACTGAAGAAGCTTTGAAGGACTCCGCATCTCAAGAGCCAGAGCCTCCTTATAAACTGGAGATAGATCCCAATACCAATAGAGCCACTTTATTAGATACGAATGGAACTAAGATAAAGACGTATGCTGTCGGCACAGGTGATACAACCGGAACAAGATATAAAAAGAAGTTTTTTACACCTACCGGAACATGGCAGATAATAAATCAACATCCATATAAGCAGATAGAAGGAAGCTTTGGTCCTATGTGGATGGGCTTGAATGTCAAAGGGTACGGATTGCATGGTCCTCATGCTGCTAAAGATGTATCAGAGACAGGCAAAGAATTCGTTAATGAAGGATTTGTATCTCATGGCTGTATTCGTTTTTTAGAAGAAGATATCATAGATCTTGGAGCATGGTTGGATAAAGGAGCAGAAGTTATTATTAAACCTTACACCACACGCCCTCAACATAGAGGTCCATTAAAAGTAAATTAAGGAGATATCATGCCGCCTGAGCAACGAAGACTTCAAGTACCCAGACCAGCACCAGCAGGAGGAGCAAGGGGTGCTCCTCCTCGACCTGCCAGCAGACAGGCGGCTCGTCCTTCTCCCAGACAGGTGGGACGGGCGGCTACTCCTCCTTCAAGGCGTCCTGTACCGGGTACGCCCAAGCCTCAAGGCATAGATGACAGGGCGCAGTCAGAAGCAGCAAAGGATGCAGCTATGGCCAAGGTAACCAAGAACTTTGGTATTCCTCCTGAAGCGTTGAATGAGTTCACATTGGAAGAATTGCAGATAATGCCTCGTTTGCTTCAGAAGATGGAACAGGTGGGTATAACGCCGGGAGGAGCAAAACAGGCTGAGAGGGCTGGCTTTGGAGGGGGTCCTTCTCCGCAACAGGGAGCAGACATCGATAAAGCAGCTTTGGCAGTACCTGTAGGACCGGGAGGTCCTCGCAGATAACTTTAGGTAACTCATATGCCTATCTATGATTACTATTGCGCGTCTTGCGAAAAGACAGAAGAGAAGTCGATCCCTTTCTCAGAGAGGGAAAAAGAGCAGACATGCTCGTCCTGTGAGGGGAGCACCCAATACTCTTTTCCTATGTCTGGTATTTTTGGTTTTCAGCCTTTTGAATCTTATTATGATGAATCTCTTAATATGGACATTCATGGACGAAGGCATAAGGAGCAGACTATGAAAGCTCTAAATGTCATAGAGGCTGGAGACAAAATACATGGATCGAGAAATTATGATGAGACTGCAAGTGGAGTGATCAAGCCCTCTTCACAGCTTTCAGGCCGTTCTCTTGATGATCTGCGTAGGGAGGATGAAAAGAGAGAAGAAGACAAGCATGGTTTTTTAGTAGCAACAGAAAACAAAGAGGGAAAAATAGTAGACAGTCCAGTAAAAGCTATGGATTTGCCCAATAAACCTTCAAGGGGAATCATATAATGACTTCTATAACGCCAGCCACTATGTCCACTGCTGCTAATGAGCTTGAGCAGATTGAATCTGACATGAACAAAGCAGCAATTGATTCCGTAGTGGCTGCAAAGGGGAGTGGCAACGCCCCCGGCACTGGTAACGCACAAAATAAATCTGGTCCCAGAAATGGACTCCCAGATTCATCGAATGGTGCGGAGAAAACTCCTAGTCGAGATGAGTTGCTGGCCTATTTGGAACAGAACGCTGACGCTATTCCCGGTGGAGCCGAACTGGTAAAACAGTTTCAAAGAACAATAAGTCAACAGGGTAATGCCAATAAGGAAATGGAGCAGAGGCTTCAGAAGTTGGAAGCCTCTTCAAAAGAACCTGAAAAGCCTAATCCTGCTGATGCGCGTCGGAAACAAATGCTGGACCGGATGCCTAAGCAGACACGAGAAATGTTTGAGGCATTCGTAGACGAGCTTGGTCTTGTATCACGGGATGAGATGGATGCTGAAGCGCGTGACCAGCGTTCCATGGAAATGACTATGGGAGCTATCACAGAAGGCATTGATCAGTGGGGTGAGGACTTCGGACATATGGATGAGGATGAACAAAAGTTTGTTTGGAATCCTGAAATATATGATGGTGTTCGTGATCTGTTTACTTCTATGCGATCAACCAGCGAAGGCATCACACCCAATCAGCTTTATATCCTGTATAATTTTGATAAGTTGATGCAAACCGAGTATGAGCGAGGTGCTTCAGGAGGTGGAGCTACCAACAGAACACAGCGCGTAGCTAGAGCATCGGGTTCGCACAACCGATCTTCTAATGCGCCAACACAAGAGCCACCTCTGCGTGGAGAGAGCGATAGCCTTGAAGACGTTGTCAGTAAGGCTGTTCTCAAGTCGTGGAAGCATTTTCATTAACACAGCCAATAATAGGAGTAATTCCATATGGCTACGGGAGAATCGACCCTTAGTAGAACCTATGGACCCTTGCTTACGATGACTTTGGATGAGATCCTGTCGTCTGGTGCCATTCAAGACAATGTCTATAATATGGCCAAGACTCTGGCATGGTTTAATACAGGGAATCGTATCAAGGTTCTTCAAGGTGGAGAACGTATTCGTATTCCGGTTATGACCGGGAAAAACAATACGTTCAAGTGGTATTCGGGGTTGGACAACTTGTCCATCACCCCTTCCATCGGTCAAACGACTGCATGGTATACGTGGAAGCAAGGTGCAACGGGCATTGCTGTTGACGGCTTGACGTTGCGCTCTAATCAAGGTCCAGCCCAGATCAATGACATTATGCAGGAAAAGATTCGGCAAGCTGAACTTTCCTTGGGTGATGGCGTTGCTACCGGTATCTTCAGTGATGGCACTGGATCGGGAAGCAAGCAGTTGACTGGATTGACGGCTGCTGTTGACCAGACCCCTGCTGCTGGTTCTTATGCATCGATTGATCCGTCAGACAATACGTCTTGGCGCAATCGTGCGGCAGCTAGTGTTGGTGCTGCTGCTGCTAACCTCGTTTCTAATATGAGGACCATCTATAATAGCTGCTCACGGGGTACGGAGGGGGTAGCTTCTACTCCCGATTTTATCGTGACTACGCAGACGGTTCATGAGGCTTTGGAAGCTCTCATCTCCCCTCGCGTTCGTTATGATCAGAATCCTAGTGGTGGCGCAGATGCTGGCATTGACACGCTCAAGTTCAAAGGTGCCGAAGTTGTATGGGATGATTACTGCACTTCTGGTGTCATGTATATGCTGAATTCAGCACATATTATGATGTTTGTTCATGGCAAGGCTAACTTTGTCATGACAGACGAAGGGTTCCAGAAGCCCATCGATCAGGATGCCCTTGTCGCTCAGATTCTTTTTCAGGGCAACTTGGCAGTCAACAACAGGCGTAAGCTTGGCGTGTTGGCTGGCATCTCTTAATAGGTAGGAGACTGTCATGGCAGCATTAACTACGACTATTAATACAGTTGATCCCGTAGGAGAACACGCAGTTATGACGGGTTCTTTTACTGGAGAGCAGGATGATAGTCATATTGAACTAGTCCCTAGCACAGGGTATGTGTATGCTTGTAGCATTTCCACCCCGACTGAAGATGCAGCGACTCCACAGGTGGTGCTGAATACTTCGACTGGCGGTACTTCAACCAATGGAAGTGTTCGGGTATCGACTACTGCTGACAGTGGGACGTATACCTTTATTGCACATGTTCTAGGTGCATTTTAAGAGAGGTTAGGAAATGCAAATTCAACAGGTTAATCGCTCAGATGCTGAACGGGTCTGGGTGAATATCACTAATGTTGATGGGAAGACGATCACCACGCATTATCCGGTGTATCTGATGACCAACAACAAAAATAGTTCATCTGTTGGCACTAATGAAGCTGCTCAGGAAAGTAATTCTTGCTTGAATGGCGAAGGTAGCTTCATTGGTCTGGCAAATGAAGACATTCCTAATAATGACGTTGGTGAAGTTCAGGTTTATGGATATCATGAATCGGCTCTGATCTATCGTATTGTTGGGTCTGTCACCGTCATTCCCGGTCATCCCTTGGGACCGGGGAATCAAGGAGCTTCGGTGGGCTTAAGCTCGACAGGAGCAACGCAGGGACTCTTGGGTCCGGTGGTGGCACTGGACACGGTTACAGCTACGCTACATTCGCTGGGTAGCATTAACTACGTAGACCACGTATTCTTGCGTTCAGTATAAATAAGTCCAGATAAAACCCTCAAGGAGAGTGATAATGTTTAATAGCATTAGATCGTGGTTTAAGCCTCACGATTCTTCCTTCAGAAAGCTGTATCGTTGCCAGTGCGGTGACTTGTACTGGAGCGATTCGCCTTCTGAGGTGAGGAAGAAGCACGTAGGACATAGGCATAGCATGGCTATGAATGCTACCTTTTGGGAGTTTTTTAAGATGAAGATGGGCTGGATACGATGAAGCTGGTCATAGGAATGCCGTGGTACAATGGACCAGATAGTGCGTGTTTTGCACGATTCATGGATTTTATGACGTATCTGGGTGAATTACGACAGAGAACCATACTATATCATGCAATAGGCGAGTCACTATTAACTTATGACCTTCCAAAGCTTTCTCCTGATAGCCCAGAAGAACTGGGGGCAGAGCCTACTAAAGAAGACTTGGATAAGCTTGGTCGTTTGGAATTGGGGTTGCTTGATTATACCCGATGCTCATTGCCGGGGAAAGCCAGAGAAATGATTATTGAGTCTTCTTTGGCATGGGATGCAGACTATTGCTTGATGTGGGATGACGATATGATGTTTGATCATAGTCTCTTTTTGAGATTATGGAGACATCAGGTTCCTGTAGTGGCTGCATTGGCTTTTATGGCAAGAGAGCCTTATAACCCTGTTATCATGACCATTAAAGAGGCTACTGATTCGACTTCTGGCAAGCCCATGATGAGCAGTGAGTTTGTCTTGGACTATCCCAAAGACAGCTTGATCACGAATGCTGACGTAGGTGGAGCGTTGGCCTTTGGCACGGGCGTTTTTTTATCGGATATGAACATATTTCGACAGATGCCACAGCCTTGGTTTGAGTCTACGGGCGCGGGAGAAGATTTTTTCTTTTGCACGAAGTGCCATCAGCACGGCATACAACGATATGTAGACACCTCTACTAAAACACGGCATAAGAAATGGGGAACAGAGTGGATTAGCGAAGCCTATTACGAGACTTTTAGAGAGTTAAATCCTGCTATATTTGATAATATGACAGGAAATGGATTGAAGAAAGAGGCTGTAGCATGACTGAGCCTCTGTTGACGATCTGTATTCCCACCTATCAGAATTACCAGCAGCTTCAATGGTGCCTATGCTCTTTAGTAGCAAACACAGAATACCCCTATCAAATAATTATCATAAATAATGACCCCGGTAAGAAATCGCAGGAAAGCATAGAATCTATAATTGACTCTACGGAGGTAGAGTGCATAAGTGTAATACAGCCGGGAGCTAACATGAAGTGGATGGGAGCCATAAACTTGGGGCTGGCCAAAGCAGAGACTCCTTTTTTCTGTATGATGAATGATGATGTGGTCTTTCCCCCTGACTCAAAGGAGTTTTGGAGGATCTTGACTCGTCATTTTAATCGTGAAGATGTCGGTGCGGTAGGACCCTGTTCCAATTTTGTTTCTGGAAACCAGAATTTGTTTAACGTAAATCTTCCTGTGGAGATGGAAACGAGTTTGCTGATTGGCTTTTGTATGGTGGTTCGCACTGCGCTTTTACAGAAGTTGGGAGGATTAGATGAGTCGCTTCCCGGTGGCGATGACCTTGATTCATCCATAAGAATACAAGATGAAGGATATGTGTTAGTGGCAGACAGAGGTGCCTATCTTCATCATATAGGACAGCAGACAGGGCAAAGGGTGCATCAGGAGTATTGGGATTCCCAAGACCATCAAGAAGCGACTAACAATGCTATCATACGTAAGCATGGTGTGTTAAAGTGGTATAGATGCTTTCAAATGGGATGGCAACCATATGCATCTCATAAGGTGGAAATAAAAGATGGATTGCGAGAGGAAGAGTGGTACAAAAACCATGTAGAGCCACTTAAGGATAAGAAAGGTCTTAATCTGGGATGCGGCCATAAAGGCGATAATTATGATGCCTTTGGAATAGATATAGCACGATCTGGAGAAAGGGGAGCAGGGGGAAGGAAGTATGAGGAAGCTAATCCAGAGACTACGGCCAATGCCGCAGATCTGCCTATCCAAAGCAATACCATCGATTATATAATGGCACCACACCTATTAGAGCATTTAGTAGATCCTTATAAGGCTTTGCGAGAGTGGCAAAGGATATTACGTCCTTCTGGCACTCTATTATTAACTATGCCGAATCATGAGTATCTGCCTACTATGCTGATTGATTACACGCACTTACATGCTTATACCCCAGATTCGGCTAAGTCTCTATTAGAATCAGAGAACTTTTGGATAGAAGAACTGGTGGAAAACATACATGGGACCCTTGCTCTAAAGTGCAGAACCTTAAAAACAGAAGAGGTTGTTGTATGAATAATGCTACAATCTCTTTTGTTTATAATAGCGATATAAGAAACAATGGCACGGCAACTCTTGCTTTTAATGCTGCGAAGTACCAGTTAGATTTGGGAGATAAAGTAGATAGGTGGCGTCCTGAAGGGACGCTGCCTGAGAGAGAGTTGTATATCTATGTGGATGATGGCCGTGATGATCTGACATGGGAATGCCCCGGCCCATCCGCTTATTGGGCGGTAGATACTCATCTTGGATATGATTATAGGCTATGGAAGGCAAAGCAATTTGATAAAGTATACTGCGCCCAAAAAGAAGGTGTGGTAAAAATGAAAAAGGATGGGATAAAGAATGTATACTGGTTGCCATTGGCTTGTAATTCAATGGCTCATCCTAATCTTTCAGAGATGATGCTTCATAAGAATAAAGAAGAGCATACCAGAGGCAAAGGGTTGGATAAAAAATACGACCTGTCGTTCGTGGGATTTTTAAATGAAGGAGATGGTACTAGCGATTCCAATAATCGCATTGAGTGGCTGGATCATGCTTTTAAGCATTTTCCTAATTCTTGGTTGGCATTCCAGTGTTTTTTTGAAGATATGGCGGTGCGTATCATACGAGGAAGGCTTGGATTTAATATCAGCATACGCAATGATTTAAACATGCGTTTTTTTGAAATACTATCAACGGGTACCTGCTTGCTAACAAATACCAATGTGGATGGGATAGATGACTTGGGATTTGAAGAAGGAGAACATTTTGTAGGTTATAAGAGTAAAGATGAACTGGTAGATAATGTTTCCTACTATTTAGAAAATCCTATGGAAAGAGAGCGTATTGCTCAACAGGGACATGAGAAAGTGCGTACTTCTCATACTTATGACAAGCGGATACAGCGTATTTTGAATGATTTTAAAATAGCAGCATAGGCTTGGGTGGGCTGGTAAGTTTGGGCTTAACTCACTTTCCTTGAGGGTCTTACTGGTCCACCCTACTTTTACTGGAGAAAAAAATGGAATCGTATTGGAGTGCAACCCAAGCAGGTACTAACTCTGGAGCTACGGCTACTAAAGCAGCCCAAGAAAACAGAGTGTATATTGTCTCAACCGTTTCTGGGCATGGGGATGCGGATTCAATCATCACCGTTAAAAATGGAACGACGATCATTTGGGAAACGAAAATCGATGTGAGTGTGGAAGGAACGTCCTTTCATTTTGCAGGTCTTAACTTGCCATGCAGTATAGGCAATAAAGCTGAAGCGGCGATAGCTTCATCTAGTTCAGACTGTCAGATAACTGTAAGTGGAACATAAAGGAGACTACGATGTTAAGCCCAACTAAAAAACCCATCTTAAGTATTGATAATACACTTACGGATTCTTTGCAGGATGAAGTTAGATCTGGGAGGCAGAGTTTGGATAATGGTGTATTGTTGCCTCTCTCTAAAACAGATAAGTCAAAAATTATTTATCGTAAATATGAGGCGCAGTCTCCCGATCTATCCGATACTGCCCACAGAGAATGGGAGAATACGCTCGTTGCTCATCCCAAAATAGCTCTTTTGGGGATGGAAGATCGCCTGTTGGATGATGATATTATAGGTGTATCAGAAGATGATGGATTGATTCTTCATTTTAAAGGGGAAGCAGAAGCCACCGTTGCCATTGATATGAACAACGGCAGAGTTTTACGGGAAGAGGAGGCAGAGCTTCTTGAAGAAACGATGGATATGAGCTTGCCTCGATACACAGAATGGTGTTTTCGACTTGATTGGGTAAAGCTAACGAACGGCCCTGAGTCACGCCAAAAGCTAGCGGAGACTTATGAGCGGCAAAAGAATATGGAACAAGCTGAGATGTTTAATTCTATGGAGCAGTTTTTTGGTAAGCTGATGCATAGGCTAGAAGGTATGGATCATATTGATGCTAATAAAGTGGCTATTGAAGAGGGGAACATAGTAGACCCTCAGTCTCTCTTTCAAGCTATGCTCAAGGATAATTCTCCAGAGCAATTGAAAGCTTTAATTGACTCGCAGGATACCGATAGCGATCTGCCTGAGCCAATGACACAGGAAGAGATAGCAGAAGAAACAGAACTATTGCGGCAGGAGGAACTGGCTGCTGCTCAAATAGAAGAGGCAGGGGTCACTCTTGAAGAGCAAGAAGTGAAGCCCACAGGCAAAGGTAAAGCAAAGAAGAAGTAGGGGAAGATGGCAACATTTAAAGATCTATATGCTCATCTCAATCTTCTAGCATCAGAGGAAGATGGCGATGATTTTCAAGTCATGGCCAAAAGAGAGATCAATTTTACGTATAGAGAATTGCTCTCAGAGACGGACAGCGACTTAGAGAGACGGGAGTTTACCCTGACTACGGTATCAGGGATATCTAAGTATGGGATGCCTCTTTATGTAGCAGATGTCTTGAATATAGAAGATGATACAAACGACAGACGTATTATGCTAAAAGGCCCAAGTCAGTTTGATCGTGATCGGGCTGGGTCGTCGGAGTCGGGAACACCAGAAAATGCATATTGGTTTGGGCAGTTTGGTGTGGAAAAACAACCTGCTACAGCAGGTGTTATTTCTGTTGTTTCTTCCAGTACGTCAGATGTCTCAGGAGGCAATTATCAGATAGTGGTGCAGGGCATGTCTTCTGGTGTTGACATGCGAGAGGTCCTAAACTTCAATGGCACTACAGAAGTAGAATCCAGTACCAGCTTTGATGCGGTGAGCAATGGTATAGGCATCCGCAGGTTGGTATTGGTAAATGCCAGTAGTGCTCAGTTTGAAGGCAAGGTCACTGTAAAAGATGTTTCTGATAATACAATGGCTATAATTCCTCCTTATTGGGGTAAATCGCCTTCTTACCAGTGGTGGGAGTTTGATTATATCCCCGATGCGGCTATGACGTATGTGGTTCGTTGTCTCGCGCATAAGCCTCCCTTAGTCAACGATGATGATTGGCCAGAGATACCAGAAGAATACCATGACCTTCTGTCTCTGGGACCAGAAGCGGCTTTGCTGGTAAGTAAAGGCAAGGAGGCGGCTGCTTCTTCGGCGCAAATTAAATACAATGAGCGCAAAGAGTCTTATTTGGGCAGAAAGCAGCATAGAGGGGTGCGAAAGAGAAAATTCAATAATGTCTCTAATCCTTATGTAGGCCGGGGCTTAGGACAGAGGATACCCAGTGCGAGTGAAAGCTAATGGCTCAACCAGTTAGTAAGCCTTCATTAGAAAAAACACAGATATATAGGCTGAGAGGACTTAAGGATAGGCTGGTCTATCCTAATCCTGATCTTACAGCAGAAAACTGTAGGACCGTCTCTAATGTGAATTTTTCTGAGCAGCAACTGGCTTCTTCTCGTAATGGGTATGAAAAATACAATAGCACCCAGATACCAAATTCAGAGCCAGTGGTAGGCTTTATAGAGGAAACCTTTGCAACCAATGGATTGAAGAGGGTTTTTTGCACTCCCGATGAGATTTATACGGATGATGGAACCACAAGAACGGAAATAACAGACAGCGTACCGATGACAGGAGGCAATGATGAGCAGTTTGTAATGGATTTTGTCGATGATAAAATAGTTGGCACTAACGGCAAAAATAATTGTTTTACATGGGGAGGGAGCGGCAATGCGGCTGTGTTCTCTTTCGCTGCTGACTCAACCTCTTTTACCACTGCTGAAGCATTGGTAGAACACAGTAATGCCTTAGTGGTGCTGGCTCCGACAATTTCAAGCAGTAAAAAACTAACTCGTATCTTATGGTCCGATGTCAACACTCAAGATTTTACAGGAGACATAGGCCGTTATCCAGCCAATAATAGATATGAAGTAGGGGGAGAGAACAGTGCGGCTATTGTAGGCGGAGTTGACAACTGGGGTAAGTTGTGGGTAATGAAGACAGATGGTGTGTACCCCGGCAGATTAGAATATACATCAGGGTATATAGAGTATGTACCCGATGAAGAGATAGGATATATGAGAGGATTTCGCCCTGTCTCTAAATCCTCTTTCATAGCGCGACCTGAGTTTATTTTCGGCATAGCACTGGAAGGGGCTTTTGTTATAGATCCACGAGGACAGTTTAGTATCATTACTAAAGACATTGATTTTCAAACATTATTTAACAGAGACAGATTGCAATATGCCATAGCCACTACCAGAGATTTTGAACATCAGGTGCGGGTGTTGATGTCATCTGCCTCCAATACGCAGGGGCATGATCGCGTATTGATCTGGGACTGGGAGACGGGGGATGTCTCTATAGATAAGCACGAATCGAATAAGATGAGTTGGATAGGTCATTATTTTGCCAGTGGAGTAGAGTATGATCTGTTAGCCAGCTATGCTGCTGGATACATGTACAAAGCTAATACAGGCACTGATGATGACGGAACGGGCATAGAGTGGGAGATAGAGACGGCTCCGAATGACTTGGGATTCCCCGGTGTAGAGAAGACAATTCATAATGTCGTATTATATTACAGGGATGTGGGAGACGGTCCTCAGACTCTAACGCTTCAGTTGATTAGAGATGAGGGTATCAGAGGCTCTAGATCTAAAATATTACAGCTTGGCACCGATCTTCAGTATGATGAAGGACATCAGTATGATACTGCGTTGAAGTATCCCGGTGGTGGTAATGATAGGAAGATGTGGGGCTGTAATAGAACGGCCCTAACCGCAGCTTTTCGATTGACAGGATCGTCAGTAGTACGAATCGTTGGCTATCAGATATGGTATACAGTAGACGATACCACAATCAATACACCAGCATAAGGATTAGATTATGGCAACGGTAACAGTTCCAACTACTTCAACTCTTCCCGTGGCAGGAGCGGATATAATTGCTGCTCCTCTCAATGGGTGGATAACCAATATTAAAAACTTTGTTGAAGGCAATAATGCCGATGAGAACAATGTGGATTATACATCTACAGACGGCATTATGGTCATGGGTCAGGCACAGACCATTACCGGACTAAAGACCTTTGAGAGCACGGCTGCTGCGGCTGGTGGACTAAGGACGGTAGCTAACTTCAGTATTAACCCCGGCTCTGGTACGGCTACAGATGGGGATGGTGTAGAGCTTCTTTTTAAGGCCGATGATGATGAGGGCAACGTAACTACCATTGGCGAGTTGGAAGTCATTATGACGGATACCGATGATGGCGATGAAGATTCAGAGATAAAGCTCAAAGCTCTCATAGCAGGGTCTGCGGCTGAGTTCATGGTAGCAGGAACTCCAGCAGATGGAGCAGGAAGGGTCGTCTTTAATGATGGATCGGTTGACAT
>Ga0209434_1000390_pt1 | contig 21688 bp, 34 predicted proteins | sample ETNvirnome_2_300_FD_184068 | JGI IMG/M metagenome (GOLD analysis project Ga0209434, IMG submission 184068) | Marine viral communities from the Pacific Ocean - ETNP_2_300 (SPAdes) (version 2) | ecosystem: Environmental > Aquatic > Marine > Oceanic | place: Pacific Ocean | collected 2013-06-22
CATCCCATTTCTGTCATCAACTGAGTAACCTTCAAATGTAAAATTATCTTTTTTCATTATATCATACGCATTCCACATTGCCCTATCTAATATCTCATTATCATATATTTCTTTACCCATCTTTACTTGTTTTGTTCTAATAAGTATTTCTTTGATTCTGTTACCCACCGAGCTTCGTACTTATGGTACACATAACAGATTTTCAAATCAGCTTGGTGTTTGTATGGTACAAAGAAAACAGTTTTATCAGATGCGTACTTAGTATCAGTTATAAACCATAGTCCTCTATTTCCTTTTACCTCATATTCGAACTGGCATTTGTAAACTAGTAAATCAGCTTGGTATTTGTGTTCCACTACCTTTACTGTTATATCAGCTTGATTCTTATACTCTGTCTTGTATATAGTTTGTGCGTTCATCGTTAGTATTAGTAGTACCGACAATATTGTTAATAAGTATTTCATATTTTTAATTTATTTTCCATTATATTATCTGTACCATGAGTTTCATGGTAAATTTGTTTTTCTTTTTTCATATTATACTTGGTTCTATCATATTTATTTTTTCAAAGTTACTAACCTTATTTTCAGGTCGTAATACCACCATTCCATCAAATCTACGTCCTGCAGCAGAATCTGGTCTGATGATTGGTACATATTCAACATCCTCTGAGGCATTCGTGTAAATACCCTGTTGGAGTAGTGGTGATTGGAATACATCAATTTGGTGTGATATATTTCTCTTCCAATTCTCAAACTCATGCATCGTATCTACGATTACCGCAATTTGAATATGTTTTTGTGTTTTCACAATATTATCATTTTCTCATGTCCTACTATTACCATTGGGTCAATCCAAATATCAAATCCGTTGGTTCTTATATCTTTACAGAATGCAACATCCTCCATTGAGAAGTCACTAATCACTCTGTTGCCAATTTCGTACTCTGACCAATATGGTCTAAACCAGGGATACTCCAATGATTCAAATACACCGTATTTCATTAGTATCCATCCGAATCCAGTATAATCCACCTTAAATAAATCACTCTTACCGGTCACATCATCTCTATCCAAGAACTCAAAACCACCATGTGATCTGAAATATTCATCATCCCAATTCTCAACGGTTGCGTAATGTTCATCATCAGCCATCATGTATAAACCAGATACAATATCTTTATCTGCCTTTAACAGTCGTTCTAAATGTATCGGTAAAAATACTTGGTCTGAATCTATCCACATTATATAATCATAGTCAATTCCACCACCAAATGGTAGTTGTTTAACACCTGCCATTGTAGTTCCACCTAAACACATGTTCCGTACATAGTACAGTAATGGTGAGTATTTAGAACTGAGTATTGGAGTTATCCCCTCTGTTGTGCACCATCTTAGTATTTCAGTCCATGATGTGAGGAAATTATTACTAAATTGTTTACCTGGTAAGCAGAATACTATTTTCTTACCTTTTAATTTCATTTATCTTGTAATTCTGATATCAGTCAATTCCCTCTCTTCGTAATACTGTTTTAACCATGCCACATATTTTTTATTTTGTAATGGTAAACTCTGAAACCACTTTATTGAATCGACTTCCATACTTGATATGTTTGGTTTGTCCACACCAATTATTTTTTTTAACATTCTAGTTCGGTCGGTTGAATTCAACGGTTGTGCCCTTTGCATTATTTCATGATCATGGCCACAGACACACATATCATATGTTTCATAAAAATCACATGAAGCCATACCATAACCCCGCATGTATACCGAAAGATTATGTTGCATTGTATTACTTAATTTCGGATTATCCAATATAGTAAAATCTAACTCACCACCATGTGCATATTGTATTTTACGATTGAATCTAACATGTACTATACCTGTATAATCTCTTAGTTTGTTTCCTTTACTAGAAACACCCATGTAGTATGTCCAATATTCTTTACCGTCTTCGAATTTATCTCTATCGTAACTATTTATCATTTTCTTACCTTTTAAGTCCACATTTTATTTTTTAACATCATGTCTTCTGGTGTGAATTTAACTACATAGTTTTCCAACCTAGGTCGTTCTTCATTATCAAACCGTCCATCCATTTCATATAGTATAAAAACATCTTGATCCAACTCGCTTGCAAGTTCCTGTAATGTTTGTTTTGATTTCGTTACATCAATATCACCATACCATATTTTACCACTTTTGGTACATATGTTGGCGTTAAATATTACTATATTATCTGGGTGTGAATCACGATAACCCGATTTACTCCATGATATCAAGTGTCCGTTCATTCCTAATTTAAGAACAGCAAGTTCATACTGTTCATCTATTGTTTTTTTCATATCTTCTAATTTTCTGGTAATTCCTTTATCCACTTTTGTCTACCATGTTTCAATCCAAGTTCGTAACCCACATCATATATCAAACTCACATGTATTTCCAATGCTACGTAGGCCTTGGCCAACACAAGTGGGTCTTTGATTTGTCCGAATTGTGCTAATTTCGCGAAAAACTCAGCAACTACCTCTTCTTTGTGTGTTGTTCTCTCGTTACTCATTATATTTTATCTTTCGTTTCTAATACGTTTGTGTTGTTCCGTTGTCAATATACTTTGGTTTGGTTGTATCTTATATGAAGGTTTGTTAGATAAACTTTTGTAATTGTAACCAACCATGTGTTGTGATTGATCTGTTACTAGTTTTTCTTTTACCATATCTGAATATTCATCATTTAATCGAAAATTCTCCATTGAGGGAAGTTCACTTATACACCTATCATACACTTCATCAATTGTAAATGAATCTTTACTAAAACCACAACCACAAATGTATTTCGCAAACTCATGAATTTTATCATCCTTATCATGTGCGTATGCTGTAATTACTTTTTGTTTAATTGAAGCTCTCATTTTATTAGCCACCCTATCATTGTGATCGTACATTTCGGTACTCCATGGTTTGACTATATCAATTCCATATTTAGTACCATATTTTTTCACAATGTGTGTCATTTCTTGATTGGGAATTCTATGTATTTATCTCTGATTGTATTCATTCTTTTTTGTATATTACTTCCATACACATTTACACCATGATTCCAGAGGTCGTAGACAAATTCGTAATCCTGTCTAGTAATGTGGTCTTTTCCCTCCTCCCAATACCACTTCATGATATCCTCAAGAAGTGTACGATGTTTTTCGGTCATTACACTTTTTGTCATTTTTGTTAGTTTTAAGTAGTTAAAAAAACAAGTGGGTAGTGGTACTACCCACTCGAATAGATATTAAAGTACTTAAATTTAAAATACAGGAACGGTATCATCGCTCGCTGTGTCGTTTGATTCAACGTCATTAAATAGTTGGTCGTCCGAATCAGTTTCTTTATATTTTTGAACTAGTTGTTTAATGTAAGTTCTTTCAGAATCAGCTCCACCGTCTTTTGAGAACAATGGAAATACTGAAATTTCAGCGGATTCAAGTAGTGAAAATCCATCATAAACAAGTGATGCCATTTCAACTGAAGCCCTTGTGGAAATCATAGCGGATAATTTACCATCATCCATTAATGATTGTTGTCTTGTGTGGTGAGCAATCTCTCCAATAGCCTTCAAACTATATTCACCAACACTTGGAAACATATATTTTAACAAACCAAATTCTTCTACATCAGTTAGAACATCCATCTCGATAACTACGAACCTATCAATGATAGCCCTGTCAATTACACGAGTTGAGGTATATTCACCGCCGATATTCGCTGTGGCGATAAATGTAACACCCTCAGCAACTTTCACAATTGGTGAACCCTCGGCTTCATCCAACCTTAGATATCTTTGTCCTTGGTCAAGAACAGTCATTAAGATATTCCATGCATCAGGGTGAGCTCTTGAAAGTTCATCTAACAGAATAACAGCTTTTGGAGTCTTGATAGCCTTTACAAAAGCGGATTCTGAGAAGAATGTTCCTTTTTTCTGATCAAAGTGAGTATTACCAATCAAAGTTGCTCTTGGATCTTGAGTAGCTCCCAAGTTGAAATAAAAATCAGGTCTGTCAAGTGATTTAACCAATGCTTTAGCCGCCATAGTCTTACCACAACCAGCGGGGCCAGTCATCATAATGTTCTTAGCTCTCACGGCTGAACGGATTAAGTACTTCCATTTCAGTGCACTCATAACAAGTTCACGTGGTTTCAGTTTAACCGAATCGTTATGAATGAATGTCATAACCTCATTATGTTCAGTAGGAACTTCGGTCTGGATACCACCACCACTTGTGTCCATTGGTGAATAAATAGCATCATACACATCCATATCTACTTTACGGTATGTTTTTTTACCATTCTTGTTGATGTACGCCATAAAAGCTCTTCCATCATTAAGTGTCCTTTTACGAGAAACACTACCAATACCCAATGTACCAACTTTGTTACCGTTGGTATCAATAAGTTTAACTGAATTACCGAATCTTTGCGGTTTGTACACCTCGTCTTGGATGTAACCAATTTTGAAATCTGATGAATCTTTCATATTTTAATTTTTAATTTTTAAGTTTTAAGTTTTAAGTTCGTTGTGATTAACATATACTCTCAATATCTACTACTAAAGTACGACTTTTATTTGAGACGTCCTAATAAAAAGTGACTTATTTATCAACAATTTTTCATTTTACAATTATCAAAATACCACCGTTTCATCGAACCTTGTCCTCCCGTTTTATTAAATTATGGTACAAAAAACAACTACTTTTTTTTCATGAATAATTTATTCATAGTTTTCACTATTTGTGAAGTATTAGTCACATCAATTCCACTTGTATTGGAACTACCATACATACGATTGAATCCTTCTGAAACCAGTTGTTCGTAGTCTGAAATGTAATACGATAGTACTTGAATTCCACGTGACTCAATCATTTTCACCATTTTACGTGTGTGATTCTGAGCAGGTAATCCTCCATATTGGAAGGTCTTTGTACCGTAGTAAGGCATCCCGTCTGAAATGTTAAGGAAATATGAATCAACATCAACCTCATCTGGAATAAATTGGTTCATAATAGCCTCGAAACACAACCCCTCTGGAGTAGTTCCGGAAACACATAGTGAAGGAAACAATTGTTTAACCTTTGTGAATTTATCAACACGTGAATCATACGCCATAACAACATATGGTAGGTATGGTGAATCATGAGCAGTAGTTCTAATTGAAACTTGAATTTGAAGTGTTGGAATCATATCAACTGCTTTACAAAGAGCAACAACGTTAGTTATTGTTTTTCTCCATTTGTTACCACCCATTGAGCCAGAAGCATCAATTGATACATGTAAGTTAGCTTTTTTGTAAGTATCTACATCAGTAAATTGAAATACACTTTCGTTACCATAACCAAGTGATGAGATCAATCTCTTATCTAGTTTACCTAGTTTTTGACGATTGAAAATAGTACTTCTTGATTCACCACGTGTTTGTAGTTTTTTACCAAGTACTTTGCCAATTTGAACACCACGATTAACTTCTTCTTGAAACTTACCTTCCATTGGTGACCAACTTGATGTAAGTGGAAATGAATCTGATTCCATAAGAGCCTTAGTCATTTTCTTTACTACAATTACATCAACACCACTCTGAGTACCACCCCACCGGCCTTCTACATCATCACCACAATGTGATAATTCAGTACCCGATTCTTCAATTTGTTGAATTTCTTTATCTACTTTTTTGGTGATTTGTTTCTTCTTAGTATCACCATTTATGAATTCTTTTTGTTTTTTAACTTGATTTTCAAGTTGTCTTTTTTGTTTTTCTGTAAGTTCCGGTGCATCTGATGTTGAATTTGAATCATCACCATCTGAATCTGATATTTTACTTGAATCATCAGGAGTTCCAGTCATACTACTACCGGCACCATCAGTTTGATTTTCATCATCCTCACCGTCGCCAGCTTCACCATCAGAATCTCCACTTGAATCAGAATCATCAGAATCAGATTCTTCATTTTCATCACCACCCACCAAATATTTCAACATAACCTCATAAATATCAAACGCCACATCTTGTGAATCAGTTGAATTTTTCAACCTACCAATGTTTTGAAGGTCAAGAATTCTGTAAATTTCACGTAATCCTTTTAGAGCGTTAAGGTCAGTATTTTCATTATGAATGTTAATGAGTCTGAATGAATAACTATCAGTAGTTTCAGTTCTATATTCACTTGATTTTAATCCCCTATCAATGATTTTACTATACCAATAGTAATCATACATGGCTTGATAATAACCACGATATCCAGGTGATTGAGTGTAAACATACATATCAATTCTCCTGTCCTCAACATAATTTATGATATCTTTGATAACACTATTATAATTAGTGATACCAAGTTCTTCTGATTTATCAACAAATTTTTGTGGGATATTAGAATAAAGATTCTGCAACACAGAAAAATCAGATTCGGCCACGTGAGAACCCTCATGTAGTGCCAACCCAACCGCTCTATCAAAATCTTTTGGTGATTCAATTTTTGAACTGATTACCACCCTTTGACCATCGGTAAAGGAAGTACCATTAGTTTTAAATACAACTGGAATGTTTTTGTTAGTAACAATATTTACAAAGTTCGATATCGCTCTCCGACCCGAAGCCAATTTGTAAAGATTTAACGAGCGTTTAACAGCTTCATCAATTACTACAAATGAGTCATCTACTTTCCAATCATCCATCCAATATGATGATAATGATTTGTTGTTATCTTGTGATTTGTACATATTTTACGTTTTAGTTATACTCTCAATATCTACTACTAAAGTACGACTTTTATTTGAGACGTCCTAATAAAAAGTGACTTATTTATCAACAATCTTCATTTATTTTCATATACCCAATTCACGCTTAAAAATGTAATCAGGTACTATCATACCGTTAACTATAGTCTTTGTATATGCTACCAACTCCCATGAACTCATACCAAGTGCATTTAATTCATGTTCAAGTAGAAGCTTGGTTACTATTTTATATTCAAATAATTTACTCATCTTATGTTTGTTTCATTTTTTATTTTATCTATGTGTTTACATTTTCTTCTAAATCCATATCCAACACAATTACATGTCCATTGACTGTTTCTATACAATACTAAGTATGTTTTTTTTCCATTTGTGGATACCACATCCTTACTAATATCAGCTATCACCTTTTTAGGTGGTGGTGATGTATCAACCCAACACTTTCGAAGTTCTTCCATTGTTGTTTCCGCTGGTATCTCAATCCAACCTGGCATTGCATATGTTTTACCACCAATTGATACTACCGATGGTGGCCACATTGATTTAATTGTGATTGATAACATATTATATTTATTAGTTTAAATGTTTAAATCGTTCTTATATGTATGAGAAAGTACAAAAACCAACCACACTACCGTACCAAATCTACATAATCACCAAAGTAACTATCAAAAACTTGAATTAAGTTTTCATAATCACCACTCATCATTTCAGATTGAATTCGTTTGTTATCATATCGTTCAGAATCAACTTCTTTCAGTTGTCTACATAACGATTGGGCTGTACCTAGTATCGAGTACGCATTACCATCAGGACCTGTTAGGTCAATTTCACGTTTTCTATTTACTTTTCCTTTAATTGCCATTGTAATAGTATTAATTATAGTTTCAATATCTACTACTAAAGTACGACTTTTATTTGAGACGTCCTAATAAAAAGTGACTTATTTTTATTTATTTTGAGTTACAGTTATCAAAATGATACCGTTTCATTAATGATATCCCACCTGATTTATCACAATGTGGACATGTGATTATTTTTTGTGTTTTACCACGTTCTACAATTTGATTGTATATTTTTTCATAATTCATATTAAAAAAACCCATACGGTTTTGAGGTGGTGAGGTGGATGATCTCTACTCCCATATAGGTTTTATAAAAAGTTCTTACATGTAGCATCCACTCTACATGTATAAATATCAAAAGATTAAATTTCTAATCACTACAAGTATACAAACTCCGGCCACTTATCATCTTTCAGTTTTTGTCTAATTCTCTCCCTTGAAACACCGAAATACAAACCAGCTTCCTCTTGTGAATAAAATTCAATTCCATTACATTTTATAACTGGTAGTGTTATTCGTGGTATATTATTTTGGTGTAACTTATCCATTTCTTCATATGATATATTATACTGATTTGAGTTGATACGTATCCAATGTCTGTACAAAGGTTGTTTTGAACTTATATAGGTTCGAACATTCGTTTCAGTAATACCACCCCCGAGCAATGATGCTATCTGGTTAGGACTTTCAAATGGAATTCCATCTATCTCATATTTCAATAAAGGTCGAGTTTCAGCCCCAATTATCTGCCAATTTTTATATTTTGACTTAGTAGATTCACATCTGCGTTTTACCTCACTACCAACTAACTCTATTGGATCAATTGAAATAGCTGCACCTCTGAATGATTTATACTTAGTTCCGTTAATTAAACAACTATAACATCCACCCCAATCAATATCCTCTGTTGCTAGGTCTGGGTTACCTTTAATAAAGATTAGTATGTTTTGGTGTACCGATGCTACCTTACGGTTACGTTTGAAATACACACCAGCTGTTCGTGATGCTTGGTGTTGTGAGTTATACAGTATCATATCGTTATAGAATGATAATCCAATATCCTCACACATATTTATAACATCAGCTACAAAGTTCTTATACTTACCTATCTTATAGTTACGTGTACTACCTGTATCTCTTATCTCAGATACCATTATGCCTACAAATCTATTATCTTTTAGTCTTTGTACCGATTGTGATAATATACCCATTAATGATGATAGAAACTCATCATAATCCATACTAGATATATCATCAGGATGGTTTGAATAAACCTCTAAATCGTGATATGGTGGACATGTAAATACGAAATCAAAATCTGTATCGAGTTTTGATAACACGGTATTTGCATCACCTGCAATCCAATTTGGTTTTGTTGATTGTAATCTGTTAGATTTTACTTGGTTCTCGGATAGGTCTATACCCGTATAATCGAATCCCATTTCTGTAGCTACTATTCCACTAACAGGCCCACCTACAAATGGGTCAAGTATTTTTCCTTTTGGTGGTACGAACCACTGGAACATCAAATGACATAATGTGGGTGAAAATGTCGAAACATAGTTAGGTGTTTCCCAAAATCCAGATTTGGATTTTATACCAGCCTTACCCACTTTGGGTTTGATATTGTATTTGTTTATCCAATATTTGGTATTATCTTTCCACTTCTTTGAACGTGTATCTAGTATTGAAAATGGTGGTATATCTATCATAACTTATTTTTTATATTTTATTCTTCGTCTCGGTACGAAGGATCACGTTCTAAATTATAATGTAATTCAGATAGTTCATCCATCACACTATTTACTATATCCCAATCTCTATGTTCTATAGCATCTTCTAAATCAGTACATAGTACTGATATGGTATCAGTAATATTAATCATAGTATATGTGTTTTATGTTTATATCACATACATATACAATAATTTATTTTTTAATCATATTTGCTGACTTCAATTGACTTTCCAAACATATCCATACGCCGTTTTAGTTCTATTGGATAAATTTGCAGTAAATTTATCTACTTAATCATACTACGATCTTTTAATATTCTTGCTTGAGTTATCCACTTCTTACCAATTGGGTTCTGAACTGATTTACCTATGAATTTTCGTGTGGCTTTTTGTACATCTGATGCAACTGCACCGTAAACTGTATTATCAACTGTTGAAAAGTTTCCACCAAATAGATTCTTAAACTTGGCTAAATTAGATTGAACATCATTCCAAGACTTAGAAACTAAATCATCTGGTAGTACTCTGTCACGCGATTTATTACGTTCATGTGCCACTTTCAAACTAGTATCAACAAATAACATGTGAGTATCATAACCCAATTTCTCAGCATGTATCTTCATTCGTTTAAGTTTTTCATAATCATGACCAGTACCATCTATAATCATACCAAGTCTACCAGCTTCATAGAATTTTCTCTGTTTATCTGTTATTTGTTTTGACCTATCTCGTATACCATTTGGAACTTTTGTTATCTTATCCCACATTTCTGGATCTTCTTTTTCTATCTTGGCTAAATCTTTTGGATTTATACCATGTTTCTTTAACCCAGCTTCAAATGCACTATCTGAATTAACTACTTTCAACCCTGTTGCTGAGAATGATTGTTTGAATCGTTTATCAACACCGAATACTTCCATAGCCGTGTATGATTTTCCTGAATTATGGACTATAATATCTGATTCTGTTATTTGATAATTAGAATTATCTAGTACGGTTAAATCATATACTGATACCGTACATTTTCCTAAATTTGTTTTTCGTATAAGTTTCATGTATATAAATATAAATTAATTTTCTACTACTAAATCTTTAGCTGCAATCCAATCACCATCAATATAAAACCTATGATTTTCAGTACATCTAACAATGTCACCTGTATCAAATTCTAATTCCAATAAATCCTCAGTATGTTCGGTATACATATGTGATTTAACTACAGGCCTCACCTCAGTTTCACCTGTTTGTTCATTTATTGTATATACCAACTCACCCGATTGTATTGTTGATATTGGTTTATATCCATCAGTGGTCTTTACTAACGTATCACCAACGAAACATCCAGGCCCACCTGCCATGAATACGACTTTAAGAATGCCCGGATCATCAACGCCCTCAATAATAAGTTGTGTTAATAATTGTTCTTTGAGATCCTTTATTTCGTTAAGTGTATCACCAATATTATCATTCAATACACGTTCTAATATTATTTCCTTTAAGTTCATATAAAATCCTTAGTTACTTTGACTGTATATAAATATAACGTTTTTCAATTAACAAACTATTTCGATTTATGTGGAAACATATCATTTAACTTATCTCTGCGTTTATTACACCCACAATCATCTATACCAAGTGAACGTGTGATTCTATCTACAAGTTCATCAACTTTCATTGATTTCATTACCTTTTCAATATCATCACCAAGTCCACGTGATTTAGTTTCATCACTCATCACCATAAAGACCTCTTTAAGTTCATATAAAATCCTTAATTACTTTGTATATAAAAATAACATTTTTCAATTAACAAATTATTTGTTTACAATTATCGAAATGATACCGTATCATATATAAATATAAGAAAACTAAACTTAGTACAAAAACAACTAAATATCATCACCATAAAGACTCCACTTCTTTTCTGGAATAGGTTTAACCTCTACCTCTTCATGGTCAACTGAATATATATATCCCTCACGAGCATCTATATAGAATTGTGTTATATTAGTTTCTTGATATATTAACTCTAATACCTCTGTTAATGAGGGCACTACTACATCTTTATTAAAGTGTAACGGTGACCACCGGTCACCTGGTTTTATTCTTTGTGCTACCTTTGTCTTTACCTCTTGTTCAGTTTTATCCATTTATTTTGTATTTACAATTATTAAAATGATGAATTTTATATTTGTCATATCATATCTTTATTTCATTAAAACCACCCATGTTCTTCATCGACTTGAGAGTTTTGTTTTTTTAACGTTGGGTTACATTCAACCCATTCATATTCTTTTGTTTGTTCATTGAATTGTAAATTCTTTAATATATTCTCAAAGTATCCTTCATTCCAAACCTTTTTCATTGTCTTTGGGTCTGAACAATAATCACCATCTAGGAATTCATCTAAACCAACCCTACCATTTTGTTCACAAAGATGATATGCTTTAACATATGTAGATTTTGGATATCCTTGAAATTTCTTTTCATTATCCAACCCACAACACATTTCACATGTATGAAATGAAATATCCTCATCACCACATGTTGCAAATGTCATACCATTTTTATCACATAATTCTTTTATGTATTTTTGGAATTTTATCTTTTTAAGTAATGGATACCGAAAATATCCACCTCCACCAGCTTTTACACCCATTTTCTTATAATGATCAATCACATCAAAATCTAGTTTCTCAATGAATAGTTTATTAAGTATTGATGTAATTCTAAGTACCTCACATATTATATGCTTAACACCGTTCTTAGCCAATGTTTCAATCAGTTCCACAACATCAGTATTATACTCAGGTATTATTGGTGATATTCTAACCGTTACATGATATCCTAAATCAGATAGTTTCTTCATGGTTTCAACACGTTCAATTGCCGTACTTGCACCATTCTCCACCACATCTAAAAACTTTTGATCCATTGTAGATAATGTAAACTGAAATGCCACATTACCTTTATCTTTATATAGTTCAAGATATTTATCCTCTGCAACCATTTTATTCTTTGTACAAATTACATACGGATAATTATACTTGTTCATTATCTCATCTATAAATTTGTAACTGATACCGTGTTCCCTTTCAGGTTCTTGGAAACAATCTATCTGTGTTCCCATTCTAATCGGATATCGGTGGTGAATGGCTCGTTGTTCAACGGTTTCGTTTTTCCCACGTACTATTACGTTTTCAAATCGTTTCTTAACGTCATCAAGATCTGCTATCTTTACCGAATCCCACCGTTTATATCTCATGTTCTGGCCTCTAGCATAACAGTATAGACAATCGTGTGAACAATTACCCATATAACTATCAAACCTAAAACCCATGTGGCACATTGCCATCTGTTTTCCATCCGTTAACATCTTTAACGAAGTTCCAAATGTTTCCATAATATTATTTGTTATTACAAAGATACGAAAATTATCTCACATATCCTAATTTTATTTTTTATATTTCCACGTAAACCCATTTGCAGTTTTACGTTTACCATTTAATGCATCCCACAGCGCACCTCTGTTTTCTTTATGTGCCTCTGATGTAGATGTGTATTCTTGTATAACGTTACCACTCAAATCACACTTTAATATAAGAAAATAAAATTTCAGTACAAAAACAGAAGATTAATCAGTACAAAAACAGACCCATCATTTATACTCTCGTCGGCTTCCTGTGAGGTTGCCCACTAGTAGATACGTACAATTTAAGCATAACATTTGTAGATTCTCATATATGTGATTTGTTCTGTCACCATCTAGGTAATCTAATACTAATGGTACATGACCATCGGTTAATCGTTTTTCGTCAAAACCACAGTTGTTACACCGCTCTTGTACATAACCATTTTTTATTAATCTAAACTTTAGTTTCCACGATGGATACTCTGGCCATTTACCTGCTAGAATTTCATCTAATGCGAATTTACCACGTTTTAGATTAAATCCCTTACTCACACCATATCCTTTTGGATTCTTCAAATCCTCAAATATACCGTACATTTTGGCGTATTTCTTATACGTGTTATAACTTACACCCAATACACGAGCGGCCTCCATAGCTGAACGTGCTTTTGTTTGAGCTTCTTTGATTTCCGATTCCAATAATTGAGCTGAGCCCAATCCTCTTTTTAATCTACGCTGTCTACCAGCTAGTGATAAATCTTGTGTTGGATCGAATATCTTTTCACCCTCACTTTTGTCTTTTGATTCTTCCATAGTAATGTTACTTTACTATAAGTATTACTATATAAAATATGTGTGTGATAATAGTGGAAACTATATCAAAATAACCTATAATTTATCTGATCTTGTCAGTAAATTAATAATTTTTGAGAAAGCCTTGTCTGGTTTATGTTTTGTTGTGTTGATATCAATGAAATTCATTTCAGGTAATTCAAACTCTGGATTGAATGATCGTTCCGTTTCACGTGGTGAATCTGTATGTAATAATATCTCAACTACATTTGGATTACTTTCTTTGAAACTTTCACGTAACCTCAACGTTGGTGATATAGATGATACTACCACATCACAACCCGCATCATATAACATAGATGCCATTAGTTGTATAGTAGTTGTGTTTAAATTATCACCTTTCTTGGTGTAATCGGTATTATTACATAACTCACGGATATATCTTTCATCTAGGTGAAATACATCACGTCTCCAATTTCGTTTTTCAGTTGTTAAAAATTTATGTAACCGCTCTCCAAGTACTGTTTTCCCTGTACCCGATTGACCTACCAGGTAAAATATTCTGTTCATTCTGTTACTCATTCTCGTCATCTTTTAATTCATCATCATCAAGTTCTGGATCACCACTATGTTTAGTACTGAAATTTGTTTTGTTATTATCACTGCGTTTTCCCGTACCCAAGTCGGTGTGGTAGTTACTTACTCTACCTTGCATCCAATTTTGTGGAAATTCATCCAATGGTGGTTTAGTATGTTTATCACCAATGAATGCATATTCTTGTTTAAGTTTACCAAGTATTAATTTCTTAACTCTATTACTTGCCATGATTATTCCTTATATTCTGTAATTAGTTGTTTTAATCGTATCATCGTTTCTTATGTTTAGAATATTCTGCTTCTATTTTTTTAATTTTAGAATCAAACAGTTTCAAATCAGATGCAAGTTGTGATTTTAAGTTATTCTTAAAATTGGTTGTTTCTTTTTTGAATTCCTTAAAGGTATCATCAGATACATCTATCATAAATTCAGTCAATGCATCGCTAAATGCATTTCTATCATCATCTATAAGTTCATAAACTTTAAATTGATATCTTGGAACCAATAGTAATGCTTCTATCGCAGCTGCTAATTTATCGCCCAATACATGATCATATTTATCTTCGGCTAATATTTTTTTTAATTTTATCATCGTTTCTTATGTTTAGAATATTCTGCTTCTATTTTTTTCATTTTAGATTCAAATGATTTCAAATCAGATGCAATTTGTGACTTTATTTTATTTTTAAACTTAGTTGATTCTTTTGTTAATTTATTAAACTTAGTATCAGATACATCTACCTTAAAATCTATCAATGCTAGTAAAAAATCATTAACGTCATTATCTAACAAATCAATAATGTTGAACGTATCAATATATCCATCCCAATCATTTAACGTTTCTATTGCAGATTCTAACTTAGTTCCTAATATCGCATTCATTGAATCAGCCATATCATCATATTTATCTTCGGCTAATATTTTTTTTAATTTTATCATCGTTTTCTCCTTATTGGTGTTGATTGTTTACTTGGTGTTGTTCGTGAGCGTGTTGTTGGTGTTCTATATGAACGTGTTGTTGTTTTTCTCGGTGATACCGTAGTACTACGTGTCGTTGTTCTAAATGGTGTAGGTGTCTTGTATCTAACTTTTGGTGTGTTGTATGTACGTGTCGTTCTTAGTGGTTCTGGTGTACTGTATGTACGTGTGGGTGTCTTTCTCGGTGTTACCTTACGTGATTTCGGTTTGGTTGGTATAGTTGTTCCAACACCATTATATTTACGAGGCCCGTACTTTATATTTTTGTTGTAATGTTTCCAATGTTGGTTGTAATAATAATATGGGTTATGTGTGTAATAGGTGTAATACGAACTATAATAATAAGGATTGAAAAATGGATTATAACCAACATACACATTCCAATAATAATATGGGTTATGTGTGTAATAGGTGTAATACGAACTATAATAATAAGGATTGAAAAATGGATTATAACCAACATACACATTCCAATAGTAATTAGGTACTACATGAGTGGGTGCTCTGTAATATACATCATCATTCACATATGTAGTTGTTGTACATGCACATGCTAATAAAAGTAAAAGTGTTAATATTGTTATTATTAATTTTTTCATAATATTAAGTTTACGATACATCCATTATGTCATCGTGTGTGAATTTAACCCCTCTGGTTTTCATTACCTTTGTTATCTTATCCAATTGTTTGGTATCATAGATACGTGGTAATTCCAACCCAGTAATATCCTTAACCAACTTATTAGCATCTTCGAGATATCCCATCTTTTTTCTACTCGTACCCACATATAATCCATAGAATCGTTTATTCTGTTCAACATAAACAGCATCAATGGTACGTGGATTCTTTTCTTCTGATATTAGTTTGGTTAGTTTTATCATATCTTATACATTCTTTTTAAAGTAATCTCGTATCATTACATTCAAATCATACAAATCATCATCATTTAATTTAGGATATACTTTAGTTCGTAAATATTTCAACACATCGTTAAATGTATTGGTAACATTACTCTCGTTCAATTTTGGTTTAATTAATGGTGCTAGTTTCATATCATTGTGTTTTATATAAATATAGTAAAATTAAAATTTTACGAGTTCAGTATCCCACCTAATACCTTTTTGAGTTTTCAACATTTTATTCATGGCATCAATATTTTTTTTACTGTCATCTGCAAAATACACATCATCAAATCCCTTTTTATTTATCATCTTTTTAACCCATGCGACTTTTGCACTTGGATCTGCTGAATCAAGTGCTATTACATACAACTTTCTTGAATTGATACCAATATCGTTTAGGTACTTAATAATAGGTTTATACGCCGAACGAGCGGTTAATATATAAATTCCTTTACCAACTTGGTCACGTACCATTTTACGTAATTTGTTAGTCATTTGTTTTATCTCAGTGGGTTCGTTTACTGACTTGAATTCACTATAATCAAACTCATCACCTTTACGTGGTTTGTATACCGCATATTCACCAGGAGTTAATTTAGATTTCTTGCCACTTTTATGTGTAACATATATGTAAGATGTGGTAGACACAATCGTGTCATCAAAATCAAAAATCCTGAGTTTCTTATCTTCAAAAAATAAACTTCTAGCTATCATATATAATTTTATTTTAGTTTCCATATAAACCCTCCGGCTGTTTTTCTTTTTAATCTTGCCACAGCTGAAATATTAGAGATTTGTATATTCAACATTTTACTTGCATTGGTTATACTACTCCATTCTTTTATAAATATCCCTTCTTTATTATATGTCTAATTCTTTTTTATTTAACTTCATAAATCGTTTACCGATTTGTTTTTTCTTAGTTGGTATATCTTCACGTAATTTAACAGTATCACCACGCATTTCCCACGGGCCCCAATGGCCTGATTTAACAACCCACACTAACACATCATCGTAGTTGTAATATTTAGTGTCTGATTTCTTTATATTACCAGTTGCATAATATACGTTTTTTGGATACTCTCTAAACTTACCATTGGAATTATCAATTACTTTGTTACCATATTCAACCCATGCATGTCCAAATCTCAATCCATCTAAATCACCTTGACCATCAACCATTGAGTGTACCAATCGGTGTTTATCATCCTCACCAACATTCAACATAAATTTACCACTTACATGATAACAATCACCCATTGCTGCTTCTGATAATAGTGTTTTTAATTTTATCATTTGTATTTTATTTTAATTCCGGTATCCCACCGATAACCTTTACTCGTTTCTTCCAAGTGTTATATACTAGTTTTCGTTGTTTTTCTGTAATATCACCGTGTTCTACGAAAAAATCCAAATAATCATCTACTATCTTTTGATATGGTTTCTTTTTACTCTTAGCCCTAACATACAATCCATGTATGTTTGCATCTATTTCATCACGTAATATAAGATATTTATATCCAATCTTTGGATTTTCACGAATACGTTTACGCATTGCATCGTTGTTCCGAATGAACTTACTCGGCTTAACATTATCACCCCTTTGAGTGAAATGTTCAATCTCATGTCTGATGGTTTCTCTGATATATGGATTTATTTTCGATAGAATCTTTACGCCATCGTTTGGATTTGTTGCTAGTAGAATCTCAAGAGTAGTCCAACCTACTTCATCAGCAAACCCATTAATGTAAAATTTACCAACATCAACAATATCAGTCATTTTATACTTCAAATCAACGGTTAATGTAGCTCCCGAATCGCTATCATCATAATCACCAATTTCGATGGTTTTGGATTCATCATCTAACATTGCTTGAACGTTATAACCTTTTTTTGGTTCTTCTCTTACATTGTATCCTTTGTATGGTTTGTTACTCATACCAGATTTGATTGCACCTTTGAGGTCACGCATCAAATCTTTGGTAATCTGACCTACCAATCTATCATAACGTCCTTCCATTAATATATCTTTTAAACTTACCATTATTTTTTTACTTTTTTAAGTAATTTGAATGCTATGTTTGACATTCTCAATAATGGTTGTGCTGCGTATTTCTTTTGATTTGATGAACTAAGGTTATCATATACTGTTATGATATGTGAGGCTGTAAAACTATCCACTAACATTAATTTACCACTTACTGGATCCTTTATCTTTTTGTACCCATTTTTCACAACATCACGAATATCTTTGATTATTTGTGGTTCGTCTTTTGCCTCGTTTACTGATTTATCTATATTCTCTGCAAATTGTATAAGTTCACGTGATTTCTTTACCAATGTTTTGGCAGGAATTCCATATGTGTCAGATATCACAACTTGTATGAACTTGTTTTTGAGGAAATCAGCTAATTCTTTTTTGGTGGCGATTGCTGTTCCAAATTGTTTTTCAACAATATCACTAAGTTCTTGTGCTGTTACTTTTCCTCTGAAATATGCAGTTAGTGCATCAGCTTTATTATGATATGTGGCCTCATTTATTGATTCATTCGTTCCATCATATGACATAGCCCAATCATCAAAATCTTGTATGATATTGGCAATCTCACGTTGCTCGTATGAACCAAGTGGGTTGGTAACAAACTTATCTTCTAATTTACGAACTTCCTTTTGTCCAAAATTCTCATATCCACCCCTTTTCTTCCATTTTGCGATAAGTTGTTTCTTAACTTTATTAACTACGGTTTGTACTTGTTTGGGTTTAAATTGGGCTTCGTTTATTGATTCATGTGTATCAATTGTTGCCAATTTATCGTAATACTTAGGATCCTCGAATAAATGGTCTAGTGTTATTTCCTCTGCTACTTTAGTATCATCGGTGTGTTCCATTTCAACTTTGATTCCCCTTTGGAATTCTTTAGTTAATTGGTCAATATCACAGTTATGTTTGTTTGCTATATCTGGTAGTGTCATATTATCGGCATTGCCCCCTGTCATTTGTTCGGTTTCACTTAATTTAACATGTGGATTTGATTTCATTTCTTTCCACCCATCTTTGGATATTATAGTATAATGAGCACTAGGATTTCCTTTACTCAATTTATTGGCTAATATAGTAGCCTTTCTCTTACCTTTTACTTGTTTAACAATTCTAGGGTTGGGTGTAAAAGAATCATAAATTATCCATAAATCATCTTCTTCTGAAGCTTCATTCACCGATTCATTAATAGCAGTGTCTCTAAGTCTCAAATAATGAACAGTAACACCTTTTCTTTCGAATTCAATGGTTTCACCTGTATCTAATGATTCTTGTGTTAAAAAGTAAACTAAACCCTTTTTATAGTTAATCTTAATCAAAGGTCTCATATCACCAACATCAGTAATATCTGTCCTATAACGGAATATTCTTTCATCTGATTTTATCTTAACTCCTTTAACTACTTTCTTATCAAATGAATCTAATTTAAATAAATAACCATCACTACGCCATGTTTTTGGAAATACAACACCAATTGCATTACGAATTCTCAGGTAAGTGAAATTGTGTTTATTAATAGCTTCTTCATCATCTATCATTACATTTTTCTTAATATGCCGAGTATCCTCTGTTATTGGGTTATCGTCATTAGAATTCTCAACAACACCTTCATCAAATTCACCTCTCATGTCTTGTCTTGCAGCTCTACCGGCACCACCTGTATTTCGCATTTCTGGTGATGAATTACTCACGTATATATTTACGTGTTTATGTAAATCAACCAAACTCTTATATAAGGCAACATATTCCGGTGTTGTTAATAGTTTATCCTTTAATAATACCAATAATACAGCTTTCTTACCACTTTTAAGATCAGGGTCTAATTGGGTTTTACCGGTTAATGCTGCTAAATCATTAGCAACTGTTACCATTTGATCTAATTTTCTACCAACAAGCTTGGTAATTTTCTGTGGTTTTGCGTACGCCTTGGCTAAATCTAAGATATCAATTGGTGATAATTTCCGATTAGTGAATGTTTCACTACCCAATTTGAATTTTGCCTCGTTTAATCTTTTCATATTATAGTTTCGTGTTAAGTTCTATGTACATATAAATATAATATATTTATTTATCCATTAAGTAACTTCATCATTTCAGGTTGATAATTAGTATGGGCTACCTTTAGAAACTCATCCTTACGATTTATCATACGTAATTGATTTGTCAAATACTGATTATCTCGGTACTTATAATTCTCACACACTACTAAGTTCGTTATCTTAAATTGTACTATCATGTCACCATTATTCTTAGAAAAGTAATCAGCTGCATTCATTATAAATGTATCCTCTAAACCGTAATGTCCTAACATATCAGGTATACCAATTTTTCGTAGTAATTTACCTGATATACATGTGAACCAACCACCTGCGAATTTGAATTGTGGTTGACCTGGAATATTATTATGTACTTGTGTTAAACCCACATCTCCCTTTACACCACAATCTAAAAATGGGTCATTAGTTTTCTGATAATCCAATGATTTATCTAAGAATTTATCGTTTACTAAACAATCCCACGTTTCATCCCAAACACGAACTATTTCAGGGGTCATTATGGATAACGGATATACTTCTAATGTAGCACCAATTGAATGTTCTATATAAGACAAGGTACGTTCATCAAACACTAAATCAGTATCTAACCATATAAAGTAATCAGCATCATTAAATACCTTTAACGTATCCCTACGCTGTGATACACATCCCATTATATTTTCATTGTACGTGAATGATGTTTTACACCAATCACAAATAGATTCCAAGTAATGTAATTTATCCATGAAATATAGTTTCGATAATTGAGATTTATCCCAATCTACCAAATAATCACTTAATCCAAGTGATACATCTAATATCCATTCATTTTTGTCTGATAAATAACGTGTACCGCGTTTCAGTTGGATTATCATACGTTCCAATTCATCTATCTCGTATGGTAAACAGAATATTGATATTACTATTTTCATTTTATTTCTTTTTTTAACCAAATACCAAGTCCCATAAATTCAATGATACAACCCATTTTTATTTATATTTGTTTAGATATTGTTCTTTTAACTTTGGGTCTCTATCGTATTGATGAACTACACAAAACGGTATGGCGTTTTGATTCTTAATCATACCATTACTTTCTACAATTGGTGTTGGTTCTAATAACTTATCACCAAATACATCTTTCTTAACTAACACCGTTCCAAGTTGCGTTATGAATCCCTCTTCTTGTTGTACGAATTGTACGTTTTCTTGAAAGTGATTTAAGTTTATCAATATATTGTACGCGGCTTGGTCTGATAATTGTTCAGAATTTGATGTATCTCTACTCCAATGATATATTTCTATAAATAAATCACGTAATGCATAACCATCGGCAACTATCGTACCCGCACAATATGAAGGGTTATCTTTAACCCATTCCCATTCCAATGGAAATGATGTTCCTGTATTCACACACGCCCACTCATCATCTTTGAATATCACACATTCTGAGAATGATAATATTTCTTTCTTTTTGTGTTTTTCTAACCACTCAGTTGGGTCTTTTTGAAATATTACATCCTTTACATCCATCCAAATAATGATATCATCTAAGAACTCATCGAGTAATT
>Ga0209434_1000393_pt1 | contig 21651 bp, 36 predicted proteins | sample ETNvirnome_2_300_FD_184068 | JGI IMG/M metagenome (GOLD analysis project Ga0209434, IMG submission 184068) | Marine viral communities from the Pacific Ocean - ETNP_2_300 (SPAdes) (version 2) | ecosystem: Environmental > Aquatic > Marine > Oceanic | place: Pacific Ocean | collected 2013-06-22
ATTTGTGATACAAGTTCCCCTGAAATATTACTAGATACTAGTAATGTTCAAGAGACCACAGAAGCTCAATTAGAGAAAAATAGAAAGGCTCAAGATAATTTTCCTATTACTTTTAGATATGATAGGAAAAAATTAGAAGTATTAAAACAATTGGCAAGAAAAAAATCTGTGGAGCAAGAGAAAGATATAACTTATATTGATCTTATTAAAGAAGCAATAGAGACGGTTTATAAGGAAAAGTTATGTCAATAAAGAAATGTGAGTATTGTGAAAAAGAATTTGAAATTAATGATAATAGGATACAGGAAAGAAAAAGAAAATTCTGTTCTACTAAATGTTTTGTATTAAAAAGAACAAAGATAAAAAGAATAAAATGTTTGTATTGTAAAAAAGAATTTAAACAGAGAAATGAAAAACAGAGATTTGTTCTCTTAAATGTCATAGTTTGAGCATAACAAAAAAGAAAGTAATAAATTGTTTACAATGTGGAAAAGAACTTAAACAAAAATCAATAAAGAGAAAATTTTGTTCTCGAGTTTGTTCTTCAATACATCATCGTAAACCTGTTCATAAGGAATGTGAGTGTTGTGGAAAAGTTTTTAAGATATTACATAAGAAACAAAGGTTCTGTTCTCATAGTTGTGCAAGTCTAAATTTATGTGAGAAAAAAGTTCCTAAAAAATGCGGGTATTGTCAGAAAAAATTTATGGCAAAAATCATCTGAAAAAATATTGTAGCGAAAAGTGTGCAAGTAAGGCACATCTTAAGCAAAGCAGAAGGATAGTTAAGAAATGCGAAGAATGTGGTAAAGAATATAAATCTTCAAAAAACATACAGAAATGTTGTTCTTTACAATGTGCAGGAAAGAGAAATTCTAGATTAAGATTGTCAATACCTACAAAAATGGTAAAAAAAGGGTTACAGTTAATAAAAAAAGAAGTTTGTTATCTAGATATAATATGGAACAAAAACTTAATAGAAAATTGAGAAAAGGAGAAACTGTCCATCATATAGACTGCGACCCTACGAATGATGATATAAATAATTTATATGTTTTTCAAAGTAAAGGTATGCATACGAGTTCTCATTGCACTATTTACAAATTAACTAAAAGTTTATTACAGGAAAATATTATAAAATTTGTTGATGGAAAATATGAAAGAGTTTAAAAATGAAGATTAAGGATCTCAGAGATGTACATAAAGGTGAAGTAATATTTTTAGTAGGTGGAGCACCTTCTTGCAATTCTTGGAATGTAAATCTAATAAAGGACTATACTACAATAGCTGTTAATTCGGGTCTTGTAAAACTTTCAAAAAATGCTACTTATTTTTTATCAGATGATCAAGGGGTACGTCATTGGAGCTATTTTCAAGATCTACTACCAAAACTAAATACTACTAATTTACTATATGAAGATAAACTAAAAGAACATTCTCAACATTTAAATCAAGAGAGAACTATTTACTTTTCTCACAAATCTTTTTTTAGTCCTCCTGATATTTACAATTTTTCAGGAATAAAACTTACCAAGGAAGAACCTATAATTGGAACTAGATTATCTACTGGCTCAGCCATACATGTTAGTTTCATTATGGGAGCGAAAGTATGTGTCTTGTTAGGATGCGACTGTCGAGGGAAAGACGGACATCGTTATTTCTTTCAATATTGGGACAAAAAGAAACAACCTTATAGGCTTGATTATGATTTTAATAAAAGAACCCAAGATATAGGTGCTAGTTATAAGGATTTTGTAGATTATTGGAAACATTTCTCTGAGAATAATAAAGAAATTTTAGAGAACGAATTTAAAGTTATTAATTGTTCTGATACTCCTTCTGGTTTTGATTTCTTTCCTAAAATGTCGATTGAAGAAGTGTTAGAAAGATATGGAGATAAAAAATGAAAGATTTTTGGATTTTAAGAAGAAAAGATCGTTATATTGAAGGCAATCCAATAACTTATTTTTATGGTTGGTCAAAATATGGTGGATATGAGTATGGTACTAATATAAATGAATCTAAATTATATAAAAAACGCAGAGAAGCAGAATCAGAAGTGAAGGAATTATATTACTGGAAGGTGAAAGCTGTCCAAATGGACCTTTCCATATTATTAAATTTTCATGTTAGAAAGGAGATAAAATGAAATCTATGTTTATAAGAACTTTGTCTGTGCCCCCAGAAGGACAAAAAGTTTATAATTTGAGCCAAAAAGATATTGAGGATATTTCAAGGTTAAGGGACAACAAAGAAGAGTTAGATCCAGGAATGGGAGGAGTTAGTCCTGTTGTTCTAGATAGTTTTGATAGTGAATTGGTCTCTATTGATTTTGCAATTACGTCAGTCTGTAATTTTCGTTGTATCTGGTGTTATAGACCTTGTGAAGAATGGGGGAAAATGTATCTAGAATTTGATGTTATTTCAAGAGCGATAAAAGAATGTATAGAATTAGGCGTTAAGTTTTTTATATTAACTGGGGGAGAACCAGTTATTTATGAAGATAGAAATTATTCTTATTTTGATGTTGTTAATGAGATATATAGGATATATGGAGAAAAAGAAGTAAAGATATTTACTTTTACCGATGTTGCGGTGATTGACGAAGAAATAGCAGAAAAATTTGCAAAAAATAAAATTTCTTTGTGTTTAAAAAGAGACGCATTAGATCATGAATTACAGGATACTATTATAGGAATAAAAGGTGGTTCCTTGAAAATGGAAAAAGGATATGAGAATTTATTTAAAGCGGGTTATGGAAAAAATCCAGAATTAAGTGTCAGTGTGAATACTGTTCTTGCTAAGAATATAATTGTTAATGGGAAAAATGTAAATACTCTTGATACTTTGATAGATTTGCATCAATGGGTTGTTAAAAATGGAATGGAACATTCAATAGTTCCTATCCATTATTGCGGTGAAGCTGATGAAGAAACACAAGAAGAGGGTATAAATCCCTTAGAGATAAAAGTTGTCTATGATATTATTTGTGAATTAGATAGAATGAGGGGAGATGAATGGAGAGTTTTTTCAGCTTTCCCAAAAAACAAAACATGTAATAGACCAGGTAGAGGTTTACATATTAGAGCAACTGGTAAGGTCTCTGCTTGTTCTGAATCACCTCTTGTTGATGAATTTATATTTGGAGATATAAGAGAAAATTCTGTAATAGATATTGTGAGATCTAAAAAGTTTCAAGAATTTAAAGGAGCATTCGATGAAAGAGAAGGAAAGTATATATGCAATTCTAAAATTTGTGATTTAAGAAAAAATAGATTGTGCAGAGGTGGTTGTGCTACAAGGAGTGCATACTCTAGGATAGATCCTCTTAATGGACTCATTGTTCAAAATGAGGACCCTATTAAATATAGTGAAGGGAGAGAGGATCCTTTGTGTCCGGGTTGGGCTGTTCTTGCTCAAAAACAGGGCGTTTTGAAAGAAAAGCTTTATGAGAATATCGCAGAAAAATTAATATTGACATCGCAATTGTCTCTTTCTGACAAAAAGATGGTAAAAGATAAAATTGTTGCTGAATTTGGAAATCTAAAAAATGATTGAATATTCTGGGATAGGATCCTTAAAAAATATACATGAGATTAAGAAGAAAGAGAAGGCTATAAATATATTTTTAGTTACTGGTAAGAATTCTTATGACAAATGTGGAGCAAAAGATCAAATGGATTTGATTTTGAAAGATTGTCATGTAACACGTTTTAGCAATTTTTCTCCCGGTCCATCTTTAGAGAACATACTATCTGGTTTAAATATTTTCTGCAAACAAAAATACGATTTAATTATAGCTGTTGGAGGAGGAAGTCCAATTGATGTAGCTAAAGCTATAAAATTCTTTTATCATGAAGAAACTTCTAATATAGTTCCTCTGGTTGTGATTCCCACAACAGCAGGCAGTGGCAGTGAAGCAACTTATTATATTGTCTATTATATAAATGGTATAAAACAATCAAAAGGAATTTTTTCGTTAACCCATCCAGACTATGTAATATTTGATTATAGTTTTCTTAAAACTTTAAGTCCGTTGTTAACTGCGTCTACTGGAATGGATGCATTTGGACAAGCAATAGAGTCTTTTTGGAGTATTAATTCTAATGACGAATCTAGAAACTATTCTTCAATTGCTATTAAATTAATAATGAGTAACCTTCGGTTGTCTGTGAAAACACCTAGTAATTTGTCCTACAGAAAGAATATGATGTTGGCAGCTAATTATGCTGGTAAAGCTATTAATATTGCTAAGACTACGGCCTGTCATGCGATATCTTATTTTCTAAGTTCTGAATTTAATATTAATCATGGACATGCTGTTGCTTTAACTCTCGCACCTGTTTTCCGTTATAATATGGATATTGACGATAGTTTATATGAATTGCGTCTTTTGTTAGGTATAAAAACTAAATCTGATGTAGATGTTTTTTTTGATGGTTTAATGAATGATGTAGGGCTAGATAATAGACTAAGTAAGTTGGGTATTAGAAAAAAAGATATAAGAAAAATAGCATATAGTGTTAACATAGAAAGGTTAGGGAATAATCCAAGAAAATTATTTTATAAAGATATCCTAAATATATTGGAAGATATTTATTAAGAAGGGTGATATGAATAAAAGATTAATATTTAAAAATGGAAAGAAAGAGATCGTAGAAAGAAAGAATTTTAAAGATTTATTAAAAGAAAAAAAAATAATTAGATTAATAGGTGCTCATAACGCTTTGACAGCTTTTTTGGCGGAAGAAGCTGGTTTTGAAGGGGTGTGGTTATCTTCTTTTGAACTCCATGCTTCTGCACGTTTCCCAGATGCTGATATTTTAACTACTTCTGATTATTCTAATATAATAAATAAAATGGAGGATAGAATTGTTATTCCTTTGATGGTAGATGGTGATGCTGGAGGAGGAAGTGTTATAAATACAATTAGAATGGTGAGAGAATATGAAAAAAACGGTGCTGTAGGACTTTGTATAGAAGATAATAAATATCCTAAAAGATGTTCGTTTTATAGTAAGACTAAAGATAAATTGGAAAATCCTAAGTTTCATGCCTCAAAAATAAAGGCAGCTTGTGATAACAGAATAAACAAAGATTTTTTAATTGTAGCTAGACTAGAATCTTTTATCGTTGGAAATGGTCTTAATGATGCTATAGAAAGGGCAAATCTTTATGTAGAAGCTGGAGCGGATTGTATTCTAGTTCACAATAAGGAAACTACTCCGGATCTTATCTTTGAATTCTCTCAAGTATTTAAAAAAGATGTTCCCTTGATATGTGTTCCTACTACTTATAATACAGTTCACGAGAAAGAACTTTATGATAATGGGTATAGGATCATTATTTATGCTAATTATGGAATAAGATCTATTGTCAAATCATTACAGGAAACTTTAAAATTAATTGCTGATAGTCATTCTTTGTCTTCTGCAAATGATAGAGTTGTTCCTATGTCTGAAATATTTAGAATAGTGGCAGTTGAGGAGTTGTATAAGAATGAGAAAAAATATATGGAATAAATCTCAAATTAAATTATTAGATAAAACAATTCTCATGGGTTATAATTTTTTTACTGGTGTTCCTGATAGTTTATTAAAAATATTTATCAGAGAGATAGATTATCGTTTTTTATCTCACATTCCATCCGTTCATGAATCTCAAGCTATGGGTATTGCCGTAGGAGCAGAACTTGCCGGTAGAAAATCTTGTGTTTATTTGCAAAATTCTGGTTTAGGTAATTTGGTGAATCCAATAACAAGTCTATGTCATCCATTCAAAATATATCCATTAATTATAATTGGACATAGACATTCTTTAACTCAACATAAATTAATGGGAAAGATAGATATTTCTATTTTATCTATTTTGAATTACAATAATTATATAATAGTTTTAGGTGATAACAATGTTAAGTAGAGAGAAAATTATTTTACGAATTTTTAAAAAACACAAAAATTCTTTCTATATAATATCCACTGGTTATCTTTCTAGAGCAGTTTATAATTTGTTCCCCGATAAAAAAAATATTTTTTATATGCAAGGAAGTATGGGATTATCTCCTGCTATAGGGTTAGGTTTAGCTTATAATGTCGATAAAAATGTGGTTGTTTTGACAGGAGATGCTGCTTTGTTAATGCATCTTGGGGTAACTCATACAATCAGGGATTATAATCTTAAAAACTTATATGTATATGTTTTAGATAATGGGTGTCATGAGTCTGTGGGGGAACAAAAATGTTCTCCGTTGGAAGAAAAGTATCCTGGTATAGAAATGATATATAAAATAAATAGGGAAGGAAAAAGATCAAGGGTTGGTAAGAATTGGATAAAAATTAAAAAAGATTTTATAAAAGTCATAAATGATAAATGATAAAAGAATATTATCTATTGTTCTCGCAAGAAAAGGTTCAAAGGGGATTAAAAATAAAAATTTTAGGTTCCTTATGGGGAGACCCTTGGTCCAATGGTCTATTCTTGCTTCCTATTATTCTAAATGTGTAGATATAACGGTGGTCTCTTCAAATTGTGATGATGTCTATAAGGCATTTTCCGATTTAAGAAATGAGTTTAGTTGCATCTATGGTCCAAAACTTACAGACGAAAAGTTGAAGTGGATACAAAGACCTGATGAACTTGCCCAGGATCTGACAACTAATGAGCCTGTGATGATTCATGCTGTTCAAGAATCTATTCAAAGATTTGATTTAGATCCTGATATAATAGTGATGCTTCAACCAACCAGCCCTTGTCGTATTGAAGGGTTGCTTGATAAATGTATAGAAAAATATAATGAGGGAGGATACGATAGTCTTATATCCGGAATAAAAGAAACGCCATTTATTTGGCAATTTATTAATGGAGAATGGAAATTCACTGTAGATAAAAATGGATGTTGTAATAGAAAAATGAGACAGGATTTCTTGGACCACGAATTTATTTTTCACGATGATGGGAATATATATATTACTGATAAAGATATTTTAATAAAGACTAAATGCAGGATAGGAAAGAAACCTGTTTTTTTTGAAGTCAAAGGAATAAATAGTATTCAAATAGATGAAGAATTTGACTTTAATTTGATAGAGAATATGGCTAAGGTTCTTAAATTGGAGAGTTTAATATAATGAAAAAAAAATATATAGGGTCTTTTAACGGGTCTTATGAGGAATATATTAAAAGAAAGGACCAAGATAAAATAATTCTTTGTCTTATTATTTCTTTTTATCTGGAACAAGGTCTTATTATGACCCTTGAGAAAAAACCTTCTGTTATTATAGATATTAAGAAGGAAGGAAAAATTAGTAATAAGTGTATTAGTTTTTCATCTGAGGGTATAAAGGAAAGAATTGATGCTGTCAGGAAATTTGGAAGAAAACATTCTATTTCTAAGAAGAGGTTGGTAAAAAGAATTGCGGTAACAAGTTATGGGACTATGGAAAATATTGACGATTTTTATAGCGAGCATTTGCTTAATGCAAAATGGAAGGCAATTCCTATTGGAGAACTGAAAGAAAAGGACAATAAATGAAGAAAAGAGGGACTTGGTTGGTTGCCTTCTAATAGATTTAAGTTAATGGATTTAGATTCTTAATTTATAAATAAAATAAAGGATTTTTAATCTTTATTTTGTATTTAATAAATAGATACAAAATAAAGATTTTTTTATAGGAGAAAAAATGAAAAAAGCAATTAATATGAAGTTAGATATAGATATAATTAAACAATCTAAAAAAATAGCAAAAGAAAATAAGAAATCATTTACTCAATTGGTAACTGATGTAATGTTTGAATATATAAAGAAATATAGAAGGGAGAATAAAAATGGAATATAAAAAGTGTATAATTATAGGGGAATGTGGTTGTAATCATCAGGGGGATATAGAAATAGCTAAGAAAATGATCAAACAAATTAAATTGTCAGGAGCAGATTATTGCAAATTCCAAAAAAGAAATATTGATGAATATTCTGAATGGAAAGATAGATTATATAATTCCGGAAATTCATTTGGAAAAACTTATTATGATCATAGAAAATTTTTAGAATTTTCTATAGAACAACATAAGGAATTAAAGAAATATTGCGAAAAAATAGGTATAGGGTATAGTTCTAGTGTGTGGGATATTAAATCAGCAAAAGAGATTATATCTCTAGATCCAGATTATATTAAAATTCCCTCTGCTCTTAATAATAATTATGAATTGATGGAATATATTTATTCTAATTATAACAAATTTGTTCATATTTCTGTTGGTATGGCTACAAGAGAGGAGAGAGAAAAATTATATACTTATATAGATGACAAGAAAGATAGAACTATTATATATTGGACTACTAGTGAATATCCTGTAAAATTTGAAGATGTATTTTTATTAGAAATAAAAGGGTTAATAGATAAATTTAAATATGTCGGATATAGTGCTCACAATTTAGGTATAGCTATTAGTCTAGTATCATATGTTTTGGGATGCGAATTTATTGAGCATCATTTTACATTAGATAGAACAATGAAAGGAAATGACCATAGTGCGAGTTTGGAACCTTATGGACTTCAAAAATTATGTAGAGATTTAAAAGCTGCTGAAGAGTCTTTAACTTATAAGGGAAATAATATAACAGATGGAGAGAAATTAAATAGAGATAAATTAAGGAGAGGAAAGAATGATTTCTAAAGAGGCCAAGAGAAAATATGATAGAAAATATAATTTGAAAATAAAGAAGAGAGAAGAGAATACCAGAGGCAGTATTATTTAAATAATAGAGAAAAAATATTAGAGAGAAGTAAAATTTATAATAAAAATAATGCTGGCGACCCTGAGAAAAGAAAGGCAAGAAGTAAAAGATATAGAGAAAAAAATTCTATAAAATGTAGATTATCTAATTGGAAAAGTAGAGGAATAAATATAACAATTGATGGTTATAAAAAAATGTATGAAGTACAAAACGGGTGTTGTTCTATTTGTGGGGGTTAGTGAATCTGAATTAAGTATCAAATTATGTTTAGATCATGATCATAGAGATGGGTATGCCAGGGGTTTAATTTGTCGTAAATGCAATGCTGTGTTAGGTTTTATGGAAAGAGATTCTAAAAAGGGCTTTAGAGATCCACTTCCTATATTAAAGAATGTGACAGATTATTTATTGAGAGATAGAATAAAGTGATTAAAAATTCTTTAATTTGCAAGAAAATGCTTGAAAGTGATTTTTTTAGTAGATATAATGTGGGTATGAATTTTAGGCAAATAGGTATAATTGTTACAGATGTTGATGGTTGTTTAACAGATGGTTTATATCATGTTTGTGAGGATGGTAAAGTATCTAAGTCTTTTTATACAAGGGATTTTGATGCTATTGAAAAAGCACTTAAAGCAGGTCTTAAAGTAATTATTATTACACAATCTAATGGTAGGGTTATTAAACAAAAAATAGCAGGTAAAACTTGGCAATCGTATATCACGGATAAAAGTTTAACCTTAATATATAGTAGTGAAAATAAAGTTAAATCAATAGAATCCTTTTTTCAATTAGCAGAAAGCTGGAAGAATGTTATTTATTTGGGAGACGCAGAGAATGATGTAGGTTGTATGAAAAAAGCTGTTTATACAGCTTGTCCTTCTGATGCTATAGAAATAATTAAAGAGAATAGTAATTATATATCGAATTATAAGGGAGGAAAGGGTTTTGTTTACGATACTATAATGTATCTTTTTGGTAAAATTGGAGTTAATAGTGAAAATTCTAAAGCGTAATATTTCTAAAAAAGTTGGAACAAAAGATATTGAATACATAGATAGAAATCATCTTTATGTCAAAGTTCTAGATTATGGTCTTAAGTTATTGCTGAAAGAAATAATTATAACCCCTGCTACAAAAACATGGATATGGATATCTTTTAAAGAAGGGGTTGAGATAGATATTTCATATATTAAAAAGGTATGTTCTTTTAATAGTGCTATAAATAGATCAGTTAATGATGTATTTGCCACAGTATATGAATTTGATACATTTGAAGAAATGGTGGAAAAGTGGAAGAAAGTAAAGTATAATGATGAAATAAAGACCGTATATAAATCAGATGAACCTGAATCAACTAAAGGAGAATAAAATGGCTAGAAGAAAATGTAAAGTTCTATACCAAAGAGCAAGAAAAAGAAGTCCTAAGTCTACTGTGGAAAACCTATCAGGGTTTATAGTAGGTGGGAGCTAATGGATATTTAAAAAAATTAAGAGTTTATGTTTTAATTGAAGAAAGGAAAATAGGATGAGTGAATTTAGAACAGTTGAAGTCCCTTTTATAGAATCTAATGAGAAAGTTCTTATTGATGCTTTAAAAGAAATGGGTTATAAACCAGAAGTTCATGCTAAAGCGGTAGAATTAGCTACTTATGGTGGAAGTGGAACTAAGCCAAAAGCTCATATTGTGATCAAGAAAGGTCAGTTCGGTGGATACACTGATGCTGGTTTTGAAAGAGTAAACGGCAAGTATGAGATCCACATAGATTCTATGGACACTCGTAGATTTAAGTTGGATCGATTGAAACAGAATTATAATGTTTCAAATTTGAAGAAGGTATTGAGTAGTTCCAGATATTCGATACGAAAGAAAGTTGAAGAGAAGAAGTCACAAGCTGTTAAAGTCTATATAGATGTTCTTTATTAAAGAATTTTTATGCCTTATATTCCAGAAGAAAAAAGAGAAAAATATAAAAAATATATTGACGACATCGTTTTTATGTTAACAATTGAAACCTCTGAAAACGATGCGAAAGGGGAATTAAATTTTATCATTTTTTCTATTGTAAAAGGGATAATCGAACAAAAGGGTATAAGGTATTTTAGATTACAAGATTTAATTGGAACTTTGGAATGTTGTAAATTAGAAATTTATAGAAGATTAATTGCTCCTTATGAAGATAAGGCTATAGAAAAAAATGGGGACATAGAATATGGAGATGTGGAATGAGTTTTGCAGATCAAAAATCTCATGTTGTTGATGAAAAATATCTTAATTTATCTTGGAACGGTGATAAAGGAACTTTTAGATGTTATTTGTGTGGACATAGATTTAAAATAGGAGATATTTTCCGTTGGATACTTTGTTTGAAATTCGGAAATTTTATTGTTTGTGAAAAATGTGATGGATCCGATGTTATTGATAGGTGGGAAGCTTTAAAAGAAGAAGCTAAAGATGAAAAGTTCTGGTGGTTTTGGAGACAAGCAAGGATCCAAGGAGAACAAGGTAGTTATTAAATGATAGATATAGATAAGGAACAATAAATGACAAGATTAAAAAGTAAAGTTAAAGCTAGAGCAAGAAAAAAGAAATCTTCACAAAACAAACAAAAATATGATAAGTATATAAGAAATTTAAGAGAAAAGGTTCTTTTATTTGATGATCCTATTCTTAAACAAAAATCTGAGATAGTTTGTTTTTCAGAAGATAAAGAAAGTTATCAAAGAGAGAAAGAAGAATTTGAAAAAGATATTAAACTTTTACGAAAGGTTTTGGCTGTAACAGAAAATGGTCTTGGTCTGGCAGCATGTCAAATAGGTATTACAAAAAGAGTTATTGCTATTAGACCTTATTTAAAAGATACAAAAAAAATTCTTATTATGATAAATCCTGAGATAACAGAATTTGGAGAAGAAAAAGAAGTTAAAATGGAAGGATGTTTGTCCTATCCAAATATCCATGTTCCCGTAGAAAGAAGTAAGAAAATTACAGTAAAATATTTTGATGAAGACTACAAAGAACAGAGTGGTAATTTTGAAGAAATATATGCAAGAATAATTTGCCATGAAGTCGATCATTTGGAAGAAGGATGGTGTCAAGTTGCTAAAGCTTGGTTTAAAAACAAGAAAAATAAAACAATAAAGGACTCTACATAACTTATATTGAATGAAGTATATATAATGTTGTCTTTTATTGGTTTAAATTTATGGTAAAATGTGAGGATTTGACAGGTAGAGAATTTGGGGATTTAGCTGTTTTGTGTAGAGGAAATGATCATATCTATATAACTAAATTAGGGAAAAAAAAGAAATATATAAAATGGGTTGTTAGATGTAGTTGTGGAAAAGAATATGAAACAGATCGTTATTCTTTAAAAGGAAGAGGGGTATCTAGGTGTAGAAGGTGTTCTACTAATTTTGTAGATTTAACTAATAAAAAATTTGGTAAATTATTAGTTTTAAGAGAAGATAAAAATGAATATAGAACGCCAAAAGGTGTTAAATATATTAAATGGATATGTAAATGTGATTGTGGTGTCATTTATTCAGTATTAGGAGAACATTTAAAAAGTGGTGGGACTACTCAATGTTCAAAATGCAGATATATTTCTTTTCAACTTAATGGAAGAATGTCTGCTAGTTTATTTTATAGAATTAGAGATAATGCTATAAAAAGAAAATTTGACTTTTTTATTACAAAAGAATATATTTGGGAGTTGTATTTAAAACAAAATAAAAGATGTGCGTTATCTGGTTTGTCAATAGTTTTTGCTCAAACAATTAAGAAAGAACGATCTCAAAGGGGAACGACAGCTTCTCTTGACCGTATAGATAGTAAAAAAGGATATATTAAAGGAAATGTCCAATGGGTTCACAAGGATATAAATAAAATGAAATTTAATTTTGATGAAAAGTATTTTTTACATATTTGTAAAACGATATGTGAATATAAAGATCGAGAAGAAATAAATCAGTAGTAGCCAAATGAACAAACAATATTATTCAAAAATGGATGAGGGTGTAGAGTGTCTTCTATGCCCCCATTCTTGTATATTAACTGAAGAAAAAAATGGAAAGTGTTTTGTAAGAAAAGTAAAAGATGACAAAATATATCTTTTTACCTATGGTTGTTTGACACATTTGGCAGTCGAGCCTATTGAAAAAAAACCCTTTTTGTATTTTTTAAGTGGAACTAAAACTTTATCTCTTGGCGGGATAGGTTGTAATATGCAGTGTAAATTTTGTGAAAACTTTAAATATAGTCAACCATTATCTTCTTCTAAATTTAGTTTTAATACTTTTAATTACAAAACTGATGATGAAATAGACGATAATATATGTTCCCCAAAAGATATTGTTGAAATAGCTAAGAAGGAGAAATGTGATTCCGTATGTATGACTTATAATGAGCCTATTGTATATTATGAGTTCTTGATGGATTTAGCAGAAGAATGTCATAAAGAATCATTAAAATTCGTTATAAAAACAAATGCATATGTTAATAAAGAACCGTGGGTAGATATCTGTTCTGTTGTAGATGCGATGGATATAGATTGGAAGGGAAAAGAAGCAGACTACAAGGCTCTGGGAGCTTCTCAGTATGTTATTCAGGACAGAATTAAAGAAGCATACGAAAGTGGTGTCCATGTAGAGATAAGTTTTCCTTTACATCAAGATGCTTCAGAAAAGATAAATACTTTTGCAGCTTTTGGATTTTTTCTTGCTTCTATAGATAAAAAAATGCCAGTTCATCTTTTGAAAATATATCCTACTGATAGAAATAAAGATTGTCATACTACTTCTAATAATCTAGTTTCTATGATAAAATCAATATTATCTTTTTACTTGGATAATGTTCACATCCATATTTAATTTTATTTTAAAAAATACCGATATAAAGACATGTTTTTGTGAGATAATATGTCTACTATCATACATTTAATTGACAATTTAGGTCTTGGTGGGGCACAATCTATGCTTGCCGAACTCTACTTGGCAATAAAGAAATATTATCCTGAATATAAACAAATAGTTTTATCTCCTTGTATGAGACCAACAGATAAAATATTTATTTCTTCTTATGGAGTTCCATTTTCTCACGCTCCTAAACAAAAAATATTATCTATTATTTTATCTAAAAAAAAATCGGTTGTTATTTATCATAAATTAGCTGGTTCAAGGAAAGAATTATTTAAATCTATTTTAAAAAGATCTATAAATACTCCTATAGTTATAAATCACACCTTACACAAATCTATTGATTGGGCTGGTCTTGGGGGGTATAGAATGGTGGCTGTTAGTCATCATATGAAAAGAAAAATACAATCTTGGTATCCTAAAGTCAAATGTAGCGTCATTCATAACGCAGTTGATGGTAAAAGATATGAAGATGTTAAACCAAGGAAGGTAGACACAAAAGGTTTGTTGTTTACTGGAAGAATTAACAGGGTATGTAGATGGAAGCATCGAGACGATTGGACAAAATGGTGTTCTAATATAAAATTACCAAAGAAAATGATACATGAATATATAGGTGATGGTCCTCAATATCACTCTGCTAGAAATTTTGCGAAGAAACAAAGGGGAAAGAATTCCGTTAAAATGATGGGTCTTATTAATGGATTTGAAGAAAAAATTTCTATCCTCAAAAGTTGGGATGTTTTTTTGTATGAGACAGTAAGGAACGAAGGAATTAGTATGTCTATTTTAGAGTCTTTAGCATGTGGAGTTCCGGTAATTTGTAGCAATCATTATGGTAACAAAGAGATAATAGAAAAGGGAATAAATGGTTTTGCATATAAAGACAAACCTCATGCTGTCGAAATATTATCTAAATTAGCTTCTGACAAGAGTTGTTTGAAAGAATTGAAAAAAACGACAAAAGAACATTTTGTAAATAATTTAGATATTAAAATTTGTGTAGAAAAGTATATGGGACTAATCAAGAAGAGTTTAAAAAAGTGAAGAAATTTGTTATTTTAACTGCGGCATATAATTCTTCTAAATATATAAAGAAGTGGGCTAACTCTATAATATCACAGACATATAGACCTCTGGGGGTGGTTATGGTTGATGATCTATCGACAGATGCTACTATAAGCATGATAGATAAAATAAAAAAATGTTTTAAAGAAGCTAAAGTTGAATTTAAATATATTAGATCTTTAGAAAGATTATATTGTGGAAGTGCTTATAAACTAGTTCAAGAAAATGCCAAAGGAACATATTTTGGTGTTTTAGATTCTGATGATATGTTAGAGCCTTTTGCTTGTGAATTTGTGGCTAATTTATATGATGATAATCCTAAGATAGATTTTATTTACACACAATTTTTGTGGTGTAGAGAAAATATGAAACCAATAAAAAAAGGTTTTTGTCGTGCTCCTGGAAAAAACGAGTCTATACTGTCTATGGAAGAGAGAAGAATTCATTGTTTTGGACATTGGAGAACTTTTCACAATAGATTTCTGAGACCCGAAAAATTATTTAAATCTGGATTAAAATGTTCAGTAGATAAATATATGGGATTTAGACTTGAAGAATTCGGTAGAGGAATGTTTGTGAATAAAGTTTGTTATAAATATAGAAGTGGAACTAGTAATTCTGTTTCCAAAACTAAAGTAGCGATAGATGTGTGGAAAAAAATAATAAAACAGGCGAAAGAAAGAAGAAAAAAATATAATTTAGAACCTTTTAAGATAACAGAAAGAATGTAGAATGGGATATCATGTGGGACAATGGGATTTTTTAAATAAAAGTCTTCGTTTATCTGGCTTTATGAACAAAAATGATAGTTTATATAAAAAAAATAAAAAATTTGTTGGAAAAAAAATGCTTGAATTGGGATGTCAAGGGATAAGATACGAAGTTTGCAAAAAAATACTTTCCAAAGGCAGAATTAGAGGACAAATGAAAAAAAAGATGTTAACTGGGATATCGGGTATGAAGAAGGGAATATCAGCAAAAAAATATTTTAAATTTATAGGATTTGATCATATATCTATGGATATATCTGGTGGTAGAGGTTCTTTAAAAATAGATCTAAGTAAATCTATTAATAATATTTTTTATAACACATTTGATATAGTAACAAATAGTGGGACAAGTGAACATGTTTTTCCTTTAGATGGACAGTATGAATGTTTTAAGAACATTCATTTATGTACTAAAAAGAATGGGGTGATGGTGCATTTGATTCCTTTTTCTGGGTTTGAGTTGAAAGGACATTGTCCAATTCTTTATAATAATAATTTTTTTGAATCTTTGGCGAAATTAAATAATTATAAATTAGTTTTATCAGAGGAGATATCAGTAAAAACAATCAAGTTAAGATATAAATCTAGGAAGAAAGATTCTTGGATGTGGGGATCTAAGATGAGAAAATTTACATTAATGGGTTTTTGTCTTATAAAGTTAAAAAATAATGATTTTTCTAAAAATAAAGAGGAGATATTAAAACATATTGAAGTTATTGATATGTAATATTGCTAAAATGAACAAAAAATTTGTGATACTAACCGCTACTTATAATTGTGAAAAATATCTTGGAGATTGGGCTTCTTCTATAATAAGACAGACATATAGACCTATTGATGTTGTTTTAGTAAATGATAGTTCTAAAGATAATACATTTAAAGTAGTGGATAAAATTACTAGAAAATTTCAAAAAAATGATATTGATTTTGAATTTTTAAATCCATCTAAAAAATTATATTGTGGAGGATCTTATGCTTTAGCTTTAAGAAAATCTAGGGGAGGGACATATTTTGGAGTTTTAGATGCTGATGATATGTTAGAACCTTTTGCTTGTGAATTTGTAGCAGAAATATACAGAAAAAATTCTAAAGTTTGTTGGATATATACTCAGCATAATAAATATAATAGACTTATGAATAGAGTAATAAAAAAAGGTTTTTGTTCTCATCCCGGAGACAAAAGTATGTTGTTGGCAGAAAAAAGAGGAGAACAAATTTATTCCCACTGGAGAACATTTTCCAATAGATTTAAAAATCAGGAACTTATTTTTAGTAAATTATTTGATAGACGATTAAGGTGTTGTGTTGATAAGAGTCTTGGATATAGATTGGAAGAGAATGGAATAGGAATGTTTGTAGATAAGGTGTGTTACAGATTTAGAAGAAGAAATAAAAAAGAACAAAGTATTTCCTTTTTTTATCCTTTGAGGAAGACTAAGAAAATAGTTATAAAACAAGCTGAAAAAAGAAGAAAAAAGGGGGCAATTGTTTATCCTATAAAAAGGTATAAGAAATAATGTCTATTAGAGTTTTTATACAAACAGATAAATTCAAAGGAGGACCCGCTGTTTTTAGGTCTAGGTTAATTTCTGCTTTAAATAAATTTGAAGACATAGAAATAATTACAAATGTTCAAAAGAAATTTGATATTGAATTAGCATTCATTAGACGAGTTTATAAGCATAATAAACCTTATATATTGAGAGTAGATGGATGTTATTATCAGAAAGATAGAAAATCTGGGAATAGACTGTTAGAAAAAGCTATTTTGGGAAGTAAACATTTAATTTTTCAATCAAAGTTTTCTTTTAATTTATGTAGACATGTTTTAGATATTGATAAAAGAGTTAAAAATAAATTAAACTATTCTATAATCCACAATGGAATAGATATGGAATATTTAAGAAAAATAAAAGTATCTCAGGAAATAGAACCTGGATCTTTTGTGGCAGCAGCTAGGTGGAGAGATAATAAAAGAACTTTTTCCATTATGAAAGGTTTTATAAAGGCAAACACAGAAAGACATCTATACATGATAGGGGGTGTTGGTCTCGGAGCAAAAAATAATTATAAAGCAAAGATGAAAAGATTTGCTTCTAAATCTAAATATGTTCATATGTTGGGGAAAAAGACACCGAAAGAAACTATTTCTATTCTAAAAGCGTGTGACTACCAGATACATCTTTGTCATATAGATTCTTGCCCTAATATAGTAATAGAAGGATTGTGTTGTGGGTTAAATGTTCTATGTACTAATCTTGGAGGAACTTCTGAATTAGTGGAAGAAAATGGAGTTATTTTGGATATTGATAAAATTTGGGAGGGAAAATATTTATCTTCATCAGTAGTATTAGATTCTTTAAGTTCTAAGAAAGTTGCTAAAGGAATACAAAAGTTATTATCTGTTAAAAACAAACCCTGTGTAAATAGATTCGATATAGATATAGTAGCAGAAAAATATGTCAAAATTATCAGGGACAATGTGTAGGATAAAAAATAATGACTATTAGAATTTTTATACAAACAGATAAATTTAAAGGAGGACCTGCTGTTTTTAGATCTAGATTAATTTCTGCTTTAAATAAATTTGAAGATATAGAAATAGTTACTGATGTTCAAAAGAAATTTGATATTGGCTTAGAATTTATTAGAAAAACACATAAATATAGTAAACCTTATATACTAAGAGCGAGTAGTTGCTATTATCTTGATAAATATAAACCATGGAATAATAAACCTATTGCTAAAGCTATTAAAAATTCTATTTATACAATTTTTCAATCTAAATTTGCTTACAAATTGTGTAACAGAGTTTTAAGATTAGAAAGTCGTGATTTGATTAAGAACGGGTATGATGTAATTTATAATGGAGTTAATTTAGATTATATTAATTCCATAGAGGCGAGTCCAGATGTAGAAAAGGGTTCTTTCATTGCGTGTGCTAGATGGGACCCTAATAAACGTTTTAAATCCATGATTAAAGGTTTTCTATTAGCGAACACAAAAAAACATTTATATATTATTGGAGATTTTGGAATAGAAAGTAGAAAAGATAATATGCAGAATTGGAAGAAAAAATATGAAAAAAAATCTAAATATATACATATTCTTGGTAAAAAATCTAATAAGGAAGTTTTGTCAATAATGAAGGCTTGTGATTATCAAATACATTTATCTTTTATAGATATTTGTCCTAATATAGTAATAGAGGGATTATCTTGTGGTTTAAATGTTTTATGTACTAATCTTGGGGGTACGTCAGAGCTAGTGGGGGAAAATGGAGTTATTCTTAATGTGGATAAATTCTGGAAAACAAAGTACTTAAAAAAAAGAATAGGAGATCTAGATAATTTGAAGTCACAAGTCGTAGCGAAGGGTATCGATAGATTGTTGAAAATAAAAACAAGGCCAGATGTATCTAAATTCAATATAGACAAAACAGCAAAAGAATATTTTAGTGTTATTAAAAAGGTTGTAAAATGAAAAAAGAAATATTTAATGATAAAAAATTGAAAGATAGATATAGAAAATATTTAAAAAATAAAAGAGTGGCACTCGTAGGTCCAGGATGGCATACAAAAAATACCAGACAACAATCTTTGATAGATTCATATGATATAGTTGTAAGAATAAATGATGGTATAGAATTAGCAGAAAAACATCCTGAGGATATTGGGAAAAGGACAGATATTTTATATTGCACTTTGACCCCTTTTTATTTGAAAGATCGATACATAAGGGGTCTGCGTGGGAGAATAAAGAGAAAGGCTATTTTTACAATAAAGAAGATTAAGGAATATGAACGTTTTTTAAAATGGATAGTTATTACTCATGCTTTTATTCACCAGGGTAATGTGAGAGAATTAAGAAAGAGAAATGAAGAAAGAATTCCAATTTGTTTGGTTGAGAAAGAAATTTTTAAAAAGGCACGATTAAAAAAAAATAAATCTAAAATAAGTGCAGGAAGCGTAACTATATACGATTTACTTCAATATGAAATTAAAGAATTGTACATAACAGGAATTACTTTTTATGACAGAAAGAGCGTAATAGTAAAAAATAACAAAGTTTATAGATCTGGTTATAGAAGAAGAACGGTAACGGAATCTTTTAAAGGTCACGACATTGAAGGGGAGCTGAAATTTTTTGTTAAATTATGTAAAAAAGATGAGAGAATTGTTTATGATGAAACTTTGAATAAAATTGTAATGAATAATTATTAAAGGAAATTTTTATGGGTACAAAACCTTTTGGGCAAAAAAATCCAAAAATGCATTGTCATAAAGAATATGAAAAAGATCGTAAAAACGGTGGTTTTATAAGTGACAAAATGATTATGGAATGGTTTAATAGAAGATATTCTATATCTAAACATTTGTGGGTATTATATTCTATTGCCAGAGGTTTATCGGCTAAAAGTATATTAGAAATTGGTACTGGAAGATCAACTTGTGTTTTGGCTAGAGCGGCTTATGAAAATGGGTAAATTGACAAGTTGTGATTGGGATAATTTTTCTCATCTATTTTCTAAACAGGAAAAAAAAGTTATAAATTTTGTGTTTGAGGAGTCTGAAAAGATATGGGAAAGAGATGAAGGATATGATTTAGCTTTCTTAGATTATTTTTCTAAACCTGGGAAAAAAATACCCTATCTAACAGAAGAGATAGAAAATTGCATATCCAAAATGAAGACCAATGGAATTATTGTAGTTCATGATGTTTTTATGGATAACTATAGGATAGGTAAAGTAATGAGGGAAGTGTGTAAAGATAAAGATGATATAGATTATTCTTTTCTTCCTTATAATTATGGATTAGGGATATTAACATCTAGAAGAGAATCTAGATATGGGATAGTTGTTAAACCCAATAATATGCTTAAGGAATAAATTTTACAAGGATTAAGAAATGTTTTCTCACATAACTTATGAACAATTATTAAAATTAACATCTTATGGCGTGTTTGCAATGGGGTTCAAGGGGACTTCTATACAAGATAAAAGGTTAGAAGAGTGTAAAAAAATTGATGGGGCTATGCATAGAGGTATTTATACAGGTTCTCCCGGAAAAGATATTTATTTGATGCTACCTTTTCTTACGGACGAACAAATGGAGGAAATAATTAAAGAAATATTAAATAATTTCCCTAATATTCCTCCGGGAAACCATGTTAATGTCGCTGCTTGTATCCGTTTTATTTATGGGCAGTTTGAAAAGCAGGGGATATTGAGATCTAAAAAGGATTTTGAAAGGATGAAGAAAGAAAAGTTAGATTGGGAATTGCCAAGAAAGTTTTTAAAATTATTGTACAAAGAATTTGAAAATAATAATAATTTTTATGGATTAAGTATGTTATGCGAGATGGAAGGTCATAGATTAGGGGATGAAGCTGTTATATATAAAGATAAAAATAAATTGAAAGAAATGGAAGAGACATATAATAAATCGGTTGCATTTGCTTACAAGTGTAAAAGTTATAAACATCTTTTCACTCCTTATTATTGGTCTGGAAGCTATTTTGCTAAACTTGGAGAAACTAAAAAAGCAATAAAATATTACAAATTGACATTTGAGCAAGCGGAGAAATATTGTCCTGATTCTAGAGATGGGTATATTTATAAGTTAGCTATATGTGCCAAATATATTAGAGATAAAGATGGAAAACGGTGGAATAGTTTTTGTAAGACATACAAGAAAAATTCTAAAAATAAATGTGTCAAAAAATTATTCGAAAAATTAGATGTATTTATTGGGAATTTGAAAGGAAAATGATGCACAGTCATATTACATATGAGCAATTATTAGAAATAACATCTTGGGGAATATTTTCTATGAAAATGAAAGGTATACAAGTTACAGATAAAAGATTAGAACCATGTTCGTTAAAAAAAATTGAAAATGCTCTTCATAAAGGAATATATACGGGGTCTCCTGGAAAAGATATTTATCTAATGCTTCCTTATTTAAATGATAAACAAATGCAAGAGGTGGCTTTTGTTTTGTCTATAAATTTTCCTAAAGTTCCTTCGTCTAATTATGTTAATGTCGCTGCTTGTATCCGTTTTATTTATGGGCAGTTTGAAAAGCAGGGGATATTGAGATCTAAAAAGGATTTTGAAAGGATGAAGAAAGAAAAGTTAGATTGGGAATTGCCAAGAAAGTT
>Ga0209434_1000394_pt1 | contig 21609 bp, 32 predicted proteins | sample ETNvirnome_2_300_FD_184068 | JGI IMG/M metagenome (GOLD analysis project Ga0209434, IMG submission 184068) | Marine viral communities from the Pacific Ocean - ETNP_2_300 (SPAdes) (version 2) | ecosystem: Environmental > Aquatic > Marine > Oceanic | place: Pacific Ocean | collected 2013-06-22
GCCATCTGGCCGGGTATCTTGCGCGGCCCACCATCAAGATCGAAGAAGACATTCTCGGCGTCGATTAGGAAGGGGATGGAAATCAGCCCATTGGGATCGGGCGCGGCATCGGTCACCGGCCCGAAGTCGGTTGCCCAGCCACCGCCGAAACTATGCCTGATATTGAGATCATCCGTCGGCATACGCTATTCCCTCATTTCATCGAAGGCGGTGCCTAGCACGAACCGGCGTCCAAGACGGCCACGGTAGGGCTTGCGCGCCTTGCTCATGTAACCGGCGACATTGGGCCGGATGCGCGGGCGGTTGGCTCCGGTTTCATTATCACCGACGATGCGCGAAACCAGATCGACATACTCAGCCTTGGCCTCGGCGCTACGCTTGTCGTTCTTCTTATCCCGATACCAGTGATAGAGCGCATGCAGCACTATCGCATGCCGGTATTGCAGCGGCACAATCGGCTCATCGTCGTCGCTCGACAAGTTGGCGGCGGCGGTGCCCGATGAAGACACCGCAAGGTTGCCGGTGACGTAGGAATAGGGAATCAGGTAGAAGTCATCAGGCGGCTTCCAGAAGCGCACGCGGCGTCGCGGCGTCGTGTTGCCGGACGGCGGACGGTCGAAGATGGCCGCGATCTCAGGCTTGCCAGCGATCTTGTTGCGCGGCCAGCGACGGCGGAAGTCGTTGCGCGAGATAAGATCGATCTCGCGGTTGCTATCGAACTTCTGCAAGTCAACGGGCCGCAGGAAGTCGGACGCCAGATCATACTCATCCTCGAAATAGACATAGGACAGCCCAGCCGTGGTCGCATTGATGTATGCATCGGCAAGGGTCAGGCTAGTATCACTGGCGATAGCCGTAACCTCATAGACATCAGGCTCGCCATTAATCACCATCTTACCGCCGACACGCACATTGTTGACGCTGAAATCGTTGGCCGTGTTCCAGAGGGTGCTTGATCCGGTCAATGTCGTCGAGCCGATAGTGGCGGTCACCGTGCCGGTAGTGTAATCCTGCTGAGTGCGCAGAATGTCGTTACGTTCCGCCCAGTAGAACTTCTCGCCGAAGCCAACATGCATGTCGTGCAGCGCGATATTGATGTAGCGCTTGGCCTGATTGTTGGTCGCGGTAACACCCGTCGTCTGCCGCGCCCGATTAATCAGGTCGGTATAAAGATCAGAAAAATCCGTAAGCTGTGTGGTTGCGCCCATTACGCCAGAGCCTCCTGTATCGTTGCCCGAAAGGTAACCAGACCTGTTAAATCATCCTGCACCCGCAGCAAAAAACTATTACCGTAAATATTTCTCCAAACACCCGGCGCTTACCACAGAGCGCCTTATCTACCAATAAACGCTACCTACTTGAGTCATAACAACACCTCCGGGTATTGCCAATCGGCGGGCCATTCGGAATGGATGGTCAGCCACGGCGCATTGCCGATTTGGAGATTGCCAGAGTGCGTTTCCGTCATACGGCTTGATCCGATTATCATCCGAGTCCCGGTGGCATCCACGGGGGGCTTATCTTGGATTTTTTCGATCTCTTCGTCGCCCGGCACGTTCTGTCCAAGATAGGCGTTCTTGATGGCGGTCAGCCGATTGGGGGGAAATTCGAGAAAGATGGTCATATCAATTTCCAAAATCGTAGACGCCATCCATAGCATCATAAATTGCTGAAGCGTTTGTAGTCGTTAAAGCAGAAGTCCAAGCAGCCAATGCACCTATGCGTGATCCATTGTCTAAAAGTCCACCGCTCATACCACCATGTGCACCAATTGTTAATGGATCGTCCGCAGCACTCGCGTCAGGGGAGGTATAGGTACTATCAAATGCCGTGTCATTGGTTCCATTAACGTGCCAAAAACCCCCACCTGCACCAGTTGCTTCAGTAAGAGAGATTAAGATAAAGTTCCAAGCACCCTCCACACACGCTGTAGTAGATGTCGCAGCAAATGGCTGACCCCCAGCAGATCGCACGGAGAATTCTGCCGTGTCTGCGCTAACATGGGCGGGCAACAGCCGACAGCCGATCATTCCTGCAACGCCATCGGCAGTATAGAATACATATCCATTACCATGTGTAACGGGTAGCCAATGAACACACATAATGGTCAGCACGGCGTTGTCTTTGTGAAATGTATTCTGCCATGCGTCGGAAGCACCGCATCGGATAAAGTCGCCGCCATCAAAACTGAAATAGCTGTCTGCTGAAAATTCTCCATCATCGTTAAATGTTGGATCATCGGTGCTTGAGCCACTATTTGCGCCGCGTGTGAGATCGGTGGTGTTACCAGCAAGGTCTTTGATTAGACTTGTAGTAACTTCTGTGGTTGCCACGATCCTATCTCCTTTAGTAGTGAGTCACTGATTAAGCCGGACCCCATGATGCCACGGCCATAGGCGAGGTTGCGGCGGTATCACTAAGCGTAGCGGAAATCGTCAGCCCCGTCTGCACCGCAGCGAAGGCGTCACTGGCAGAACTATTGTGCAGGTTATCGTCTGCATTATCGTCGTCTTCCGTAATCCCCGCCCAAATCGTTGTGCGGTTACTGCTGTTGCAGACACCCCCGATGATTATTCCGCCGGCGGGGCAGTCAATCGTGTCTGACATGGGGGAGGGAGACACAGCTCCCGCTGTATCATGAGTCGCGCCAATACCGTAAGCCGCAAAAGTGGTTACACTATTATACAATTGCGCCCCACTCCACGTAGTTACTATATCAGCCGTGGTACCGGTGGTTAAAGCATATAACCATATCTCTGTCGTGCGAAGACTATTTTCTTGTCTCTTTACTAAAGCGGCAGCATTGCCCCCAATCGTCAGACCGGAGATCGTCCGTGTACCGGCACCTCCGCTGGCGACGACGATAACACTCCTGTCAGCCGCCGCTGTCCCAATAGCCACCGCTGATTCGGTAAACACGGTCTGCGAGGCATTAGTAAAAGAGTGCCCTTCACGAGAAACAGTAGCAGGCGCTACGGTGCCGTACCGGAATGGGTTTATGATGTTGCCCATTAGGTCTGATATCCGATCAAGTAAACCTTAAGGCCAGCGCCAGCAACGGATGAGCCGATCTGATCGATGTCGATGGTGATCTCGGCATCGTCGGCTAGGGCAGCATCGCCTATCACCGGGGCTGCTACTGCCGTCGTTGAGGTTTTCTCGGTCGCGTCAATGGTGATTTTGGTTGACAGAACGGTGGTGCCGGATTCGTGAATATCGACTGTCAGCGTTGCGCCGGTTGGCGCTGTGGTTACGCTGGCCCTAACATCGGTCAGCGTAAACGCATAGGGCATCCTGAATGTCGTTTTTGCCGCGCCGGTTTCCAGCGCCGTAGTTTCGTCCGAAGCCGCGATGATAATGGATTCAGTTTTAGCACCGATGCTCAAATCGGCCAGATCGACGTTGGATAGACTATTGCCGGTGCCATTTGCATCGAAGGTCTTGTTGGTTAAAGTGGAGGTCGAAGACGTAGTGACAACATTGACACCCTCGATTGCGAGCACTCCCGCGCTGACGCGGGTAAGAGTGGTGTCCGATGCGTGACCAAGTTCGATGCCTGTGAATTGAGGGCTATCGCCCGCGCCAACGCCAAGCGATGTACGGGCGGTGGTCGTAGCCTCGTAAGCAAATGTTCCGGCTCCGGTTGCAACAATGAACTGCCCGTCGGATGCCGCCGCGCCAAGCGTGTTTAGATCATCGAGAATATCGCCCCACGCCTGAACATCGGTGCCAATAATATTTTTTGCAGGGACGTATCCTTTACTCATCGCGGGCCGCCTTTCAGGCCGTAATCGTGTATCTCACGGTCAGTCCAATGCTGCGGCCTTTTATTTTCGAAGATCAAATGAGCGCGCGGGCTGGTTCCGGCAAGCTCGCAGTAGCAACCACGATAAAAAGTCAATGGGCCTTCGACCGAAGAGAACGCCGACATATCAAGCTCGGTGACGAAGCCCTGATCATCGTTGACCAAGGCAATATCGGTGTCATAGAGCTTCAAGACATTATCAGCGCCCGTCGAAAGCAAAGCCGCGATATCGATCTGACCCGGCCCGACAAAGGCATGGCCTGATTTGGTCATCACCTTCTGAAACGGGTAGCGATCACGCACATGGAACAACTGTGCATCGTCCATCACGAAATCGTCGATCAGGATCACGCCGGTCGTTGTCGCCAGATGATCCTGTATGCCCAGCACGCCATGTGTTACCGCAATATTGGTGATCGACGATCCCGACGCCACCGCCGTCGTGTTGCCGTTCAAGCCATCCTTGGTGACATAGAGATCGACCGTACCGCTGGCATCAGTTTCGATATTGACCTTAGCCTCAACCGTGTACCAGACATTGCGCTCAATCGCGGCGGCATCCCAGTTGCCGGGCACCGCACCGGATGCCGCGCCACCGATACCAATATTAATCACGTCGGTAGCGGCCACATACCGGAAGCCCACCGAAGCGGTCACCGCATTGCCGGAACCTTGCAGTTCGAACAGAGCAACGGTGTCGTCGGCGGTCGCATCGAAGGTCGGTGAGAACCACACGTTGAAGCGGAACCAGCGGGTCACCGTGTCGGCAATATCAATGTCGCCCTCAGACACGACCGCATCGGCAGTGCCACCGCTCAAAACCGCACGCATACAATAAGCGCCGCTGTGCGGCGCGGCACGCCAAGGATAGCGGCCCAGTTCGGTGTAATGCGGGAAGTCTAGCTGCGACGCGGCATCCGTTTCGGAATCCCACTCACCGTTGGTGCCCGCTTCGAAGTTGGATTCAAAAATCCAGGGAAAGGCCATTTACTCATTCCTTTTCTCATTGATCAATGATTCGATGGCGACGCGCTTTTTGCCGTGTGATTTGATACCCAGGGATGCCGCTACGGAAAGAATACTCATCTGCCCCTCGGGAGCACCCCAGGGAAGCGTCGATAAATCGGCGGGGATGCCCACGCCAACGGTGGCGATAACATCATCCCCCGCTTCCTCAGCGGGCTGACTAGCCAGCCCCAAACCTTCAGGCTCGGCACTTTCTTCATCGACGGCATCCGCTGCATCGACGACGGCAAGTTCTTCTTCCGTCGCCGGGCCACCCGTCGCCTGCAAGGCGCGCGCAAATTCAAGCACCCGCGCCCGATCTTCGTTCGACATCAGTGCCATCTTGACGAAGAGATTGGTATCAAAACTCTTGATGATCTCAGCATCCTCATCGGTCATCACGGCCACAGAGCCGTCGATGCGGTCGGGCAGATGGAAGCTCGCGCCGGATATCTGCTCGTTGTCCATGTTAAGCTGCTGCGCGCCGCCCGTAGGGCGATAGCGCTCAAGGTTGGCAACGTCGCGCGGGCCGATGTCACTCGGCAGGGCTTCGGATTTAAATAGACGCAGACGAATGTTCTTCCATTCAAGAATTTTGTCCTTGTGACGCCCTTCCCAGGCGATCAACTTATCGACCACGCCGGTCGGGTTGCGCCGCATTTCTTCCTGCGTCGGCATACCGACAACGAACTCTTCGCGCAGTTTCTGCTCACGCTTGACCGCCGCGTCCAGTTCCTTGCCCACGTATTTTTGAGGCGATTGGGTGTCAAGCTGACGCGCCAAGCTGCGAAGCTGGCGCACGACGTCACCGCGATTCTGTATCTGGCCCGAAATATGTGCAGGCCCGCTGATCGACGCTTCCAGACGATTCTTTTCGTCCGTCATGTCCTCAACCTGATTGGGCCGCAGCAGCGGCGTCGTTGTCTCTTTAAAAGGCTCTGTTGCTGGCATTGTCACTTCCTTTCCTTATGTGACGGAGTAGGTGATGGAGTTAGGTTTTTTATCATGAAGGCACCACGGAAACGCCATAATGGACCTCTGACGACGCCCCGTAATCATGTGGATTATGCTCATTGCCAGATGCCAACTGCGTGATTTGATAATCGATTTTTCAACCTTGCAGACAACTGATGGACCCGAAACCGGCGTGAAGGTGAATGTATCCCCCTCACGAAGTTCCCGCCCCATCGGCGGAATCTGGAACAGCACGTCAGAAGGATCGCCCTCTGTGTGAACGTAAGCATTGATCCTTTCCGACATCGGCTTATGTCGTGAACGCGCCCATTGTACCACCAGCGGGCTGCGCCACATCGGGAACAGGCATGTTGATAAAGACGTTTGTTGAAGCCGTGGTTTCCCACTCGGTCGCACCGACGCTGGAGCAATAATCCAAGATGATCGTCCCGCCAGCACTGGCATGGACCGAAGCAACGAGATTGACAGTAGTGGCCGTCGAATTAACGCCATTATGGAACATGCAGTTGCTGAACCAAGCCCAGCGGTCGATTGCCCCCGATGTGTTGGCATCGATGAAGATCGGCGTCGCCGCGTCAGCCTGCATCGGGAAGAAGCAGTTGCGAAAAAGGTTTCTTGTCGCCGCACTGGCGAACCGCACATTGGCATTGGCCGCGCTCCGCGCAATGGTATCAAGACCAATATAGCAGCCATCAAAGGTGTTTTCCTCACCACCACTGATGGATAGTACTTCACTCCCAGCCCGATCAGCCGCCGATGACGAGGTGGCATTACCCATGTTCATCATCGCCACATTGCTGAAGTAGTTGCGGTTACCGGTAACGCTGACGCAGGTGCTGTCGGCGGCCTCGTTGATTCCTTCGAAAAAGGAAATATTCGAGAAGATGTTGCCGTGACCGGAAACCAAAAGCTGCGGTGTGACAATAGTGCTTTGACCGCTGCTCGGTGAAATCCTGGCGCGCTGAGAAAGCATCGTCGGCGCACACAGGCCGATCAAATGAGTATTGTCCTTCGCCCATGTAAGAGTGCTGTCTTCCCGCGATGTGCCGGACGTGTTACCGTCGTTCATCAGGTAGATCACATCGCCGCGCGTATCGATAGTCTTGGCATAGGCAGCCGAAACCGTGTCCAGGGCATCAAACGGGCTTTCACCTGTATTGCCGTCATTGCCGTTCGCCGGGTCAACAAAAAGATTGAGCGCTTCGCCTGCGGCGGCAGTCTTGCCGCCGATAATCGGAACGTGATTGCCGATCAGCGGAACGCCGAAGCTGGAAACCCCAAAGGGGAATGCTGATAGAGTCATCTAATTTCTCCGTATCAGGGACGGCCCAGTACAAGACCTAAGCCGCCTCGGGGAATCTAACCCCAACTTACCCGTTAAAGCCCGGTGGATTTCGGACTTACCTGCGCTTTCTTGACGCCACCCGAACGATCCTTCGGCTGCGTCTTGCCGGGAAGATCAGCGCTGGGAAATGCAGGCTTTTCCTTCGCACCCGGCTTACTACCGGAGCCGGACATCTTGGGCGACGATGCACCGCCCTGGATGTCGGTATGAAATTTGTTGCTCATAGGCCCGGCCCGCCCCTGGCCTCGTCGCGCTCGCACGCTTCGCGAGCTTCAATCTCGCCCTGGCTCAAACCTGCGCGCCAGTCCTTCTTGGGCTTGGCAGCAGCCTTCGGCTTAGAAGCAGCTTTGGGGTTTGCAGCCGCCTTCGGCTTAGAAGCAGCTTTGGGGTTTGCAGCCGCCTTCGGCTTTGCAGGCGCTTTCGCTTTCGATGCCTTTTTTGCCATGACACACCTACCTGCTTCCACTGTGCAGACCGCGCTTGTTGGCGAGCGGCTTGCCCTTATCCGGCGACTTCGGCTGGCCCGGCGACTTGGTTATGTCCTGCATGGCATGCGTGCCAAGTGAACGAGACTTTCCGGGAAAGCTTTTACCAACCGCCGTGGAGCGTGTTCGTTCTGGAAATTTCGTCATTGTCTTCTCCTGGGAAACTGGGGCGGCATTAGCCGCCCCATTATCCCTTAGCTGACTTGACCGCCAAGAACCCAGCGCCAGCCGGTCCAGGCGTTCATATAACGCATGTACCCGCGCCACTTGGCGACAAGGGTATCAAGGTCTTCGGCAAACGCGAACTCGACCGGAACACGGTCTACCCAAAACAGGGATTGCTGCCGCAAAGCGGAATCCATCATGAACCAGTTGTTGGTATCGGTCAGGTAATTCCACTCGATTACGCGGTATGCCCCTTCATGGACGTTCCGGTTGTTGTTGGCCGTATCGACCTTACCCATCGACGCGACGATCTCATAGGCCCGCTCATAGAGATCGGGCGGAATGAGAAGTTCGTCGGGATTGAGCATCATCCGGTTGGCCGCGTCGTCGCGGAACCCAACCATCTGAATACGCGACGCCGCGACCGAAGCCGCGTTCAACGAGCTTGTCGTCAGGTTGTCGAAGCCTGAAGCCGTCGATGCGCCGGAAGTAGTCGTGTGAGAGTTTGAACAAAGCGCGACACCTTCGGAATTGTTGTAGAAGAAGGTATCCACAGAGAACGCATTGTTTGGGATGCGTGCGCCGTGTACCTGCCGTGTCCGCTGTGCGGCGGTTGCAAGGCCGCGCGGTCGCTGATCCATGATCTGGTATTGATCATCGTCGAACAGCTTGCGCTCAACCTGCGTGCCGGATGCGAACTCGACGTGAGTACCCGTCGTGTCGTAGCCCTGAGAAGCGTCTTGATACGTCACCGAACCGGAAAACTGGGACCAGTCCGAAAACGCGCCGACGCTCGACCAACGCATGTCTGCACGGCCATTGTCGGGCGGCATGGTAAACAGCATGCCAAGCATGTCCGGCAATTGGTCGTATTGTTCGTGAAAGATACGCTGGAACCTGGGATCAATGAGATCGCCGAAGGCTCCTGAAGCATGGGGAACTGCCATCGTTTATCTCCTTGTCCTAGGTCGGACGCTGTGAATAGACGTGATCGGTCGGCACCCAATGGATATAGCTGTCTGTCGTTCCATTAAGCTCCATTGCCTTGACCTTTGCACCGGCACCGGTCGCCACCGCGATGGACGCATCAGCCTGATAGAAGTTGGTGGTTAGCTGAACCGCCGTCGTGGCATTGTACCAATACGGCGCGTCGATAAAGGTATCACCAACAACCGTTCCGTTGTCGAACGGGATCAGGACCGTAATCGACGTGCCCCCGGTGCCCGTAACCTTGCGATCCTGGCTGACATTGGCACCAGCCGTGAACCAGCAAATACCCTCATCCATGTTGGGGGAGTTATGGGCATCGCCGGTCGTCAGTGTGACGCCGCCAGCATTGGCCGTGGTGATATCGTGTTCCGTGAGCGCTGTGCCCTCGGTTGCACCGCCCGACATAAGAGCCTTCCAGACCGCCTGCGGATTTATGATGACGGCGACTGTCCGTTCCGCCGAATCCGCTCCGGTGCCCTGCGTGGTCGTGTAAGTGGCGCTTTCGATGGCAACGCCGACCATATCAGCCAAAGAGGTTGTGGTCGGCAGGTTGACACCGGCTTCGCCAGCTACGTCGATCAAGACAGGAACATTTGGATTGGAAAGAGTTTCCGCAATCTGGTAACGCTCTATGTGGGGCGACGACTGATTGATGTCATAAACAAACTTCATCGTCGCTACTCCATTGCTTGAGTGTGATGTACCAACATCCGCATCTGATCGTCATGCTGCTTACAGCCATCACAATTTCCACGAACGAATGGTAACCGGTTTTTCCCATGAAGTTTGGGAACGTACCCATACTTCAGGGGGTTAAATTTGGGTAAGCAATCACCACAGAGCCAAATCGCCCGCTGCGTCATCACGAAATTATCGATATGCGATCCCGCGACCTGACCGTACTTGCGGCCAGGAGCGACAAAAACATCCGCCAACTCGGCAGGCGTCCGCTTTTTCATTATCGCAAACATCAGACTATCGTTGCTCCATGCTTCTTGCGAAGATTCGGATTTGCAAACTTAAGCTCTTCCGCAACTTCGGCCCAACCCTTGTAGATGCCCTTCTGAATCGCATCGGAATAATGCCGATCTTCATCCGCCGACATGCCTTCCGGCTTGCCGTCGGGTGATCCACCGCCAGAAGCAGGCGGCATACCGCCGCCCGTTTCCTGATGAGTTTCACGGTCATGAACTCTGCCAACGGATTCCAAGGCATCGATAGACCCAAACACTTGCCGCGCCGCCGCCAGTTCGGTTGACTGGCTGTTGGGTTGCCCCAACGCCACCAGATCATTGAAAGCCTTGGTAAGTTTCTGGTTACTCTCGGAAACTTTATCCATGATGTCCGGCACCGCTGTCTTGTAGCGCCCAATCTCGCTGTTAATCTCGGTGATCGCAGCCTGCGTCGAAACCGCCTCGGTAACTGACTTGGCGATCTGCGTGCTGATCTGCGTATCCCTCTGATTTTCACGAATTTGTGACGCTTCGGTTTCGGTCATCTGGCCTTCACGAACTGCCATATTCAACTCGGCATCGGAAAAGGTCTTTGGAGTTTCGACGGGAGCCGGTTGCGCGGCGGCGGCGTCTAACCGCCCCCTAAGCTCGGCTGCCTCTAACTCGGCAGCCTGCCGACGATGCGTTTCCGATTCCAGCGCGGCGAGCGGCACTGTCCGCTTGTCGCCCTGCTCTCCGTCACCCGTTGCTTGTCCGGTATCTGGATTTTCAGCCATCTTAATTCTCCATTGTGGCGGCACCCCACAGGATTGCCCGAAGCTGACACCGGCCCCGTATCAGCGGAAGTTTAAGGCCCGAAAAAGACAAAAAGCCCGCGCCACTTTCGCGGCTGCGAGCTTGGGTATTCCAATAACTCAAAACGAATTAAAAAATCAGACGGGTACGATTTCCTCGACGCGGACGCATTTTACCGCCCCGTCCTTTATATTTAAGACAACATTTCCGGTCTTCCCGTCAAGTAAAAAGTTAGCCACGGCTTCTGTTACGACAAGTGGCAGGGCCAGCGAATAGCCGGGCGCTGTGCCAACCTGATGACTCGATATGTCACGCATCTGATTCATCGACTATCAATTCCCGCGCGTTCTCGCCGTTTTCCATGATGTCCTTGGGCAGATTGATCGCCGCCTGCCACGCTTCCTTACGTGCGTTGGCGTCGGTAAGCATCGCTTTAATGCCCATGATCTCATCAGCGTTGACCACCATAGGATCATTCAATTGTGTCTGAAGATAGGCAATCTTCTGTTCGCAAATCACGACCGCATTCTGCAAATAGCTCAAGAATCGGTCAAAATCAGGATGCCCGGTCATCGCTTCGGCGCTGACTTCCGCCTGGATCAGCAGTTGCAGATCGCCCTGCGTCAACTGCCCACGCGCACGCGGCCTGCCCTGCGCTTCGGCAAGCCTCGCCTGATCGGCCTGAAAATCCTTGAATTCCCTTATATCCTGTCTCATTGCGCACCCGTGTTGGCACCACCGCCCGCCCCTGGCAAGGTTTCGTCAAGCAGTTCCGCGCCGCCCGAAATAGGCGGCGTTTCGTTCGACGCGGGCGGCCCTTCAGGCGGACGCCCGCCCTGACCATCGCCAGCTTGCCCAGCCTGGAATCCTTGCGCCGCCTGCGCGATCTGCATCTGCCGCTGCTGCACCGCCGCTGCTTCGCCAACCTGCTGCAAGTAGATACGCAGCGCCTGCTGCTGCTCCCCGCCGACCAGCAAGCCAAAATTCTCGCTCTCGAAAAATGCCTGCAATTTCTGTAAATGCTCGATGGCACCGCCAGCTTCGGCTGGCCTGCCATCCGGCAACAGGCCATCGAAAATCATGCTCAAGGCTTCCTCGGCGAAGATGCGCGGCTTCATCGAGCCGGGCACCGGCTCCTTGATGTAGTCATCCGGGTCTTGCCCGTGCGCCTTGGCCTTCTGCCTGAACAGCCTGTAGATACCAGCTTCGTCGATCAGGCCAAGCTGGATAGCCAGATCATTGACATAGGTTGCGATCAGCGCATCGATGGACATCTGCAAAGCCTGCTTGGACGTGTTCAGCACATTGGCCTTGAACTCGAAATCCATCGCCCCGGAAACCTCGGAACGCTTGGCGACGGTTGCATAGATATCAGCCGCCTTGCTCTGCACGCCGACCAGCCTGATCTTCTTCTCTGGCGGCAGGAAGTATTTATTCTGCTCATGCATGAGCGAGAAAACATCGGTGAAGCCCATGAAGAAGCGCCGTAGAATGCGTTCCGGTCGTGCTTCGCCCTGCCCCGCCACCATCGACATGCCGCCAATGGTGCGCAGCGCCGACGACTTCCCGGCTGGCACCCGGCCAAGCTGAAGTTCACCGATCATCGACACCCGCTCTTCCATCTGCTGCATGATGGTCAACAGGTTGATGGTCTGCGCTTCACCGGTAAAACTGAAATTCGGGAAATTGATATCACGACTCGGATCACCAAGCGGGTAAAGGTGCCCCGGCTCCATCGTGATAGTTTCCGGCTTCATGCCGCCCGTCGCCCGGTAAAACCCAAACGGCGTATTCTTGAGCGTGCCGCCGTCAACCGACTGATCAAGTAGCGTCTTCATGACATCGTGGATGCCTTCCAGGGTTTCCAGGAAGCTGATGCCGCCATAGCGGCCCTTGACCGGGATAAATGAATTACCCGCCAGCGGCCTGCGCGGCGGGTTGGACGGATACACTTCGGTCATCATCTTGCCACGCACCGTCAACTTGGCTTCGTGCAAAACAACCCATTCCACGTCTTCGCCGATGCCGTCATTGTCGATGTCGAAAACGTCGAAGCAGCGCAGCCGCGTCAGGGTGTCCTGGCCGCGATCAGGATTCGGCGTGCCGGTTTCACTGCCCGCAGAGCCTTGCAGATCGTCCTTGGCATTCTTGTATTCCTGATTGTCCCTCGGACGCTGGATAGCTTCCAACCCGTCGGCTTCTTCCTTGGTCATCAGGTCGTAGGTTCCATCCTTTTGCAGCCGCCTAACCTCATCGATGGTCGGATAATCAACCAAGATAACATGCGCCGCACCACCGGGATTTGAGGGGCCGGGCGCTTGCAGATTGGCGGAACGGGCCGGATAAAGAACCTCATCCCAGTCCTTCGGGATGACACGCGGGCCGTTGTAAATCTCGACCGGCTTGGAAAATACAAGCTCGACGCCTTGGTCATCGGGGCGTGTATAGAACTTAGCCTTGAACGGCTCTTCGGTGCCCTCCACGACATCCCAGTCCCAACCATCGCCGCCGCGTGATTGGGCGATGGCGGCCTCGGGAAATTCCTTGGTCAAGATGGCCTGGAAATACTCGGACGGAAAATCCAACGGCGCAGGGATCGGATCGTAGACCCTGATATCCGACACCTCGCGCATTTCCTTTATCCACGGCACAAACACCGTGAAGATGCCTTCGTTAACGAAATCATCGGCAATCTCACCGACGATCTCTTCGCCGTTCTGCTCAAGGAAAAACTGGGTATCAAGCAGGCTATCGATAGTATCCTGCTGCGACCTCTGCCCGTCGTTGCGCGCCTTGGCATTGAACACCGGGCGATCTGACATGACCGCATTATGCAGCGTATCCTGCATCCGCAACGACTTCTCCATCATGTCGGAAAGAGGTACGTCGGACGCATCGGGCCAGGGCCAGTCCTTGCCCTCTACCCACATGCGGAACTTGGCATGGCGCTGGATGCGCGCCTCTTTCTCGAACTGGCGGTTGGTGTCGTCGGTATTGAAGAAGTCGATGACCCGCTTGGCGATCTCGGCACGGTCGATGTTCAACGCCTCGCGGCGGAAGCGGGTGCGGCGGATATCGGCAGTAGCAGCAGGTGTCTGCGCTGTTTCAGCCATTTTCCCTCGCGATCATGTCCGTCCAGCGCTCGGAATAGAGGACGCCCAGCGGGGCCAGCGAAGCGACGCGGCAGATATCGTCAGCCTGGAATTTCAATTGCTCTTCACTCAACGCCTGTCCGAACATCCAGGGCTTCGCCTTCCAGTCGAATGCGAACGCCCTTATAACACCGGCCCATATCCTAGGCAAATTTTCGTTGACTGAATCAACGCATTCCTCACAGACGGTCCACATGGTTGTGGTGCCGTCGGTAAACAGCACGCCAACCCGAAACGCATTGTCGTAAACCTCTCCATAACGCCGTGGCTCACCCACCAACGGAGAGCCGCGACCAGCCGTTTCCTCGGTCCAGACCTCATCAACGTCAAAAAGAGGCTCGTAGCAGGCGGTGCAGAAACCGGCCCTATTTCGTGGTAGATCGCTCAAACGTCACGTCCTTCGCGGTGCATTTTACATTGGTGATAAACTTTTCGTCGCATTCGGCTTCGCCGGTCGGAATGAACTTGTGGGCGCAGACGCCCTCGGAGCCGCCAACATCTTCCAGTGATTGTCGCCGTAATTCGCCGACGTGCTTCTCGCATGACGGACAATAAATGTAGGCTTCAAACTCATCAATCTTTGGCATCAAAAATTATCAACTTTTGCATCGTCCAGCAACTTTACCTTGCCGTCGTACTCCTTGCGCAACTTCGCCAGTCCGTTGTTCCAGGTCTTGGCTACGCGATCATGCAGCTTGTCCCGCTTGCCCGCATAATCATCAACAATTTCAGCGCAATCTGCGCAGTAAATACGGGCAAGCGGGCCGCGCTCCGCAAAGTCCTCGCGGTCGTTAGAAATAATCTCACAGCCGTCGCAGACATATTTAAGCGCCATCAGGATGGCCCCATGATATTCGGCGGGCGGGTTTCCTTGATCCGGCGCAATCCACCGAAGGCAATGTATTCACGCTTCTGATCCAGGGGCGTGATAATCACAAAATATGGCGGCACCAAGGCATCCATCTGGCCGGTGACCTCAATCACCTTACCGTCAAGCCCTTCATAGGTGACGACCACCTGTTCACCCATCAAGGAGCTAAAAATGATACTGGCGTCGCCGGTCTGTTGAGGCTGGTTCTGCGGCGTGCCGTTGGCGCGGCGCGGCATTTCATTCATCGCTTCTTCCTCTGCTGCATTTCGGCCAGCCCCAGGCCGGTCGCCCCGTTGGGCACCTTTTCCTTGGCCGCGTTATGATCGGCGAACTGGGTCAGTTCGGCAGCCCGCTCGCGGGCACGAGTAACGGCGGCGGCCTTGCGCGCCGGATTGCGCTCAAGCGCTTCGGCTTCGGCCAAGGTATGCATATCCTGCTCGGCCTGGAATTCCTTGTCGGATTTAATTTCAGACATCAGTACGGTCCCTTTCGTGTGCCTGGGCGGCTGATAACGGGAGCGCCATCATGCAGCATGTTGAAAGTCGGTTCAAAATTCAAGAGATATTTTAACAAAGTCGGAAAATCGTCGTCCTTGTCCTTGGGCGTCTGCTTCTGATCGCGCTCCATGTTGCGGCGATAATCATCCCACACATAGCGCTTCATCTGCGAGATTACGTTGACGCAGCGGGGATGCACGATGATGCGTGGGCGGTAGGTGTGCTCATCCGGCTTCAGATAGGTATTGACCTTCTTCCTGCCGATGCCGCTGTCGTCGGCAAGGTCGATCATGAAATTGGCGTTGTCGAATTCGTCCTGCCAAGTAATCTCCCGCTTGGCACCCGACGGCGAGCGCCCCATGTTCGGGTCCATCATCCTCTTGACGACGTTCAGTTCAAGCTCAAGCTCCTTGCTCTCGCTGTAGATGCGGACCTCTTCGGCATCATCCTCGATCAGCCCTTCCTCAATGACGTAGTAATCGTCGCCGGGCAGAACCATCACCCACATGAACATATGCGGCTTCCTGGGGTGCGGATCGATCAAATAAACCACCGGCCAGCCGGTGACCACTTCCAATTCCTCGACATGGTTGAACTCGACGATATCGTCGGACCCGCACGGCTGCTTCTCGGTGCCGGGGCAGAGGTCATCGACCGGGTAGCAGACGCCGCCATGCCCGAAGCACCAATGCTGCGGCGCGTCGGTGAACAGGGGATGCACCCGGTTGGAAAACCTGAGCGGCTGGCCCAGCACCCGCGTCTGCCGGGTCTGCTCATCCAGCCCTGCGGTGCGCTTGCGCACGGTTTCCTGATCCAGATGAATGTTGTCGGTGGTGATCAGGTTGACCCATTCGTAGTCCGGCTCCTTGCGCGCCCCAAGAATGCCCTTCTCGTAAATCTCATCGTAAATCCAGTCCACAGGTATGGAGGGATCATCGGGCCACGTCATCGACAGCAGGTGAACGCCGTTGACATCCCAGGTGCGCGGCTCGTTCTCGCGCCAAATTGCGTAGGGCGGCGGTTCGTCATGGTGCATGATGTCGAAGGTGCCCGATGCGAAGTCGGAAGGGTCTTGGTCGAACGACATGAACTGCCACTGGCTCTCGCCGAGAATGTGGTCGAAGTCGTCGGGATCGCGGCAGAGGATGCGCAGGGTGCGCAGCTTTTCCGACCATGACCGCTCCCAGCTACCATCGACTAGGCAAGCCTTCGGTATCCATCCCCAGTGGCCCTTCGGACCGCCCAGCGGCTTCAGACCCGTCCAGGTAAAATATTGCAGCTTGGGCAGGAAAATAGGGTGCAGCACGGTGGTCAGTGATTCAAGCACCGTCCGCATGTTGATCGGCCCCCGGAACCATTGCCGGAAGATGTCTTCCATGCCTTCGGGGAAAATGCCGGTCGCCAGCGCCGCCATGTGGGCGACGCAGGTTTCGGTCTTCGATGAGCGGTTGCCGCCGCCTGCCCCGACGACGCGGACGCCGCCCGCCGCGAATTCATGGATTTTCAGGCAGCGGGGCGATGCCGTCCGGTAATAGAAAAGCTGGTTCTCGCGGCGGTCATATTCGTTGGCCTCGACAACCTCACCGATCAGCGCCATCAGGCGTTCGTCGGTGAGGCCGCCAAGGTCTTCCGGCCTGACCTGGATTAAAACCTTGTCAGCCACGTCGTTGTAGATAGTTTCATTCATGGACGCGGTAATGGTTTCATGGTGTCACATCCTTCATATTTTCCGCAACAACCTCAGTAGCCTGAAAGCAACACGCGGGTGCCGCTCAAGCCATTGGGCGATAGCCGGGTGCCCTACATTAATGCTGCCGCCTGACGGTTCGAAAGATGTAGGATCACACTTGGAGCCGAACACAATCTTCATGGGCGGAACATAGCCACTGACATATACGCTTTGTTCACCTTCACTAATTCCCATGCGTCACATCCTTCATAACCTCGACCTTGACCTCCCCAGTGGCTTCCTCGACATGGTGCTCGATGGTCAGGCCGCGCCGCTCGACCTCGGCGACCAGGGCGGGCAGCAGGTTGGAAATATTCTTCCTGTCGCCGTGGCTCAGGATATGCGTCGGCTCGCCGCTCAGAAGCTGCCGCTTATCGACACCGATGCCGATGATGGTCATCAGGTCGCGGGCGTTGGTCTTCGCCATGACCACCGGATCGAGAAACGAAAATGCCAGCCCGATCACCCGGTCAAGCTCACTGAGAATGCCCTTGGTATCGAGCTTGTCGGTCTTCAGGTCAAGCTCGCCGTTGATCGCCCGATGCCGCAGGGTGATGGCATCGAGCATCATCTGCGGCAGACCAAGGCGCTTGCCCGCCGCGATGAAATCATCGAGCGGGGCCAGCGGACGCGCGTATATCTCATTGCCGCCCGTGGCGTGATCGGGGAGAACGTAATTATTCATCAGTTTCCTCTCCGTCGATGCCCTTGATGAAGTCGCGCATTTCTTCCAGCACCTTGATGTTTTCGTCGGTGTAGAAATCCTTGAAGTTGTTCTGCTCATCGGGAAAAAGGTAGCCGCGTATCAGGCCGTCGATGCGTGAAACCTCAAACCAGTCCTTAAACTCGCGCTCTTCCTGGAAATCCGGGTGATTGGCGAAAAACTGATAGGCATCCTCCTGCTCAAGCATCTGGCGCTTATTCAAGGTCTTGACAAAAGAATCGCGCAGCTTGCTGAACTCGTTGTTGATCAATGGCAGTTCATGCATCAATTCACCGGCAACCAAACTTTCGGGCCACTTACCCTTGATGTCGGAATTACGAACCTCGATCAGCGGCACGCCCGGCGTCGGGCTGCGCGATTCGCTGGACGGGTAAAACTCGGCATGACCATGCCCGGTGCCGCGCCGGATGGTGGCATTGATATTACCCAAAACCGGGAAGCGGTCGTTGACCGTGGACAAGGCGCGCTCAAGCTCGATGTCAGCCATCGGATTTCAAATCCACAGGATTTGTGAATGCCATCAGGCTGCATACCACAGGTGCTATTGATTTTTCAACAGGAAACGGCTAGGCTGCCGCAATCCTCCCTAAAACTCCTGCCGCGCCTTCGGGCGCGGTCTTTTCTGCCATGTTGCGCTTGCCAAGGTCATGTATTTCTGATGGGCGACTATTGGGGCAAAGCCGGGTTCGCCGGGGAGCTTGATCCCCGGTTGCCGAACAGGTACTGGCTCACCCACGCATCGGGAGCTTCGATATATTTATTGATATTGCTGACGCTGCCATGTTTGATTTTGTGGTCTGTGAATCCGGTCATAGTAGAATCTCCTGTATAGCCTTTTTGGGCGGCTCTATGAACATGTCCAGTTGATCGTATGTTTGTTCGATCCGCTTGCAGGCTATGTCGAAGTATTTTGGCTCTAGTTCAATGCCGATGAACTTGCGGCCCAGTTTGGCGCAGGCTACTCCGGTGGTGCCGCTACCCATAAAGGGATCGACTGTTTCGTCGGCGGCAATCCAATCTACTAGCCGATACATAAGAGCGTCGGGCTTTCCCCAAGCACCCAAAGGGCCAGACATATTGCGGGGGAAAATCTGTACGCTGTTCAGGTGCTTGCGCGGATTCGGTGTGTAAGTTCGGTTGCCAAGGCAATCTTTACCAATCGCTGTCTTGCCCTTTTTCTGTGGTTCCACTTCTTGGAAAGGACCGACGTCGGCTGTTCCAGCCGCGCCGTACAAATAAATGTAGTCGTGCGTCACCCTCGGAAGATAGGGGCTGATCCATCTGCCATCTGCAAAATGCCACACCAGTTCACAACGTGGTTTTCCAAGTTTCGACTCGACCGCAAACCTCGACGGTGGGGAACAGAATGCGAGAATACTTTGAGCTTTTGGGATGGAAAATGTTGCCCATTCCTCAAACGGCGGATCGAGAATCAGCGTTTCTATTGGCCCAAGTGTGGGCAGGATTTCAAGACAATCTCCTTGATACAGTGTGGCATCGCCTATGATTGTCGGCGTATGACTCATGCTATTTCCGCCAGCAACGCAGCGTACCCGGCGGCATCGACCGCATCGACGGCGCCTAGTGAAATGATGTTCATCACCGTCTCAATTCCCGCCGCCTGAAAAAGAAATACGCCGCCAACACGCCAACCAGCGCGGCGGTGATGATGACGTTGCCGACGGTGAGGACCAAAAAATACATCACGCTATGCTCCTATATTCCACAGGGACTCCAGCCTTGTCAGCAGCCGCGATGCCGAAAACCATCCCATTCGATATCCCCCGGCCCGAAAATCGATGACAGTTCCCGGCGGTTATACCTTAACACACAGCGCCCAATCTGAAACGCCCATCCGACATCATGGACAATCTCACCGCGCTCCCGCCGTATGTATCTTTTGAACCGCATCAATATCGCGCGCTTTCAATCGCCCATTGCCGGGTGTCCGTCATTGGCTGGCCGCAATTACGGCGATGATGATCAGCGGTGCGAAAAATGCAAGAGCAATCATGGTGCTTCTCCTAGGTGAAATAAACTCCCGGCCTCACCTTCTTCAGTCGGCCAGCATTAAGCAGGTCGGATATACGCTTCTTGAAATTCACCCTCTTTATCTCAGGATGCCCAGGCCAAACGGCAGCAATGATTTCCGCCGTTGTTACAGGGCCACTCTGAACATTAACAAAATCAAATATATCTCGCGCCAAGACGGATATAATCTCACCGTTCGCAATGCGCGCGCGCCGGATGCCTTCTTGCCGGGCGCTGCGCGCAGCCTTGTCGGGACGGTTCCTGCTGGTGTGCCGGATGTGCGCCTGCTTGCAGGGTGGACAAAGAACACTTCCCTTCCTAGTCGCCGCCCACGCCGATACCTGATGCTCGACGCTGCAATCGGGGCAACGCACCATCGCCAACTTGCCCCCCATTTTCTCATGGCTCGCCCTAACCCCAGCCAACCCAGTCTCCTTCAGCCTAGCCCTGACAGCCGGGACATGGGCAATCCTCTTCTCGGTCGTCGATGCATCACGCGCCGCCGCGCCCTTCGCCATGAATTCCTCAAGCCAACCCTCCCCCTGCGCCGCAATCCTCCTGGCCGTGGCGGCGCTCAGTTTTTCATGAAGAGGGGCGCTTACCAACTTGCGGCTGCGCGGAATTCCAAAATGCTCCTTGTACTCCACGCAATCAATAGCATGCGCGCGAAGAATATGATTGCCAAGCTGTTGGTAATGATTGCCACAAAATAAACACTCAATCGTCGCCGAGCCAAGATAAGCGTTAACCTCATCCATCGTCTTGAATTTTTCAAACATATTGCTTGCCTAATTTTCCCAGCGATAAATATCATGACAATAATAAGAAAGCAAGGTCTTTTGTTTGAGGGATGAGCGGCGGGGACCCGGCCCCCAGCCCCAGGGGTGGGGGGTGCGCCGAACCGCCCATCGGGCCAAAACCTAATGATATCAATGGCTTACGCGCTAGACTGGACTGGTTCTAGTCGCATAATATATATTATGATAAGCGCTGGCTTGGTGCTAAGGCATTGATAACGCTCAATAGTGCGCATAATGCCGGGATATCACACCGATAGGCGGCCTAAGCTGGCCGTAATACATGCATATGCGTCTTTTTAGGCCGTAAGCCACGGCCAGCAACGGGTCCAGCCCCCCACCCTTCCCATAATCCACAGTATGTATATAGGGGCGAAATAGACGTGCTTCGTTTCTATTTCGCGCGCGCTCGCAACCGCATCGATCTTATATATATCTCCGCCTAATTTCCCCTTATCCATGTTAAGCCACCCTAGAATACAACTATGTTTACCCTGTTGCCAGTTGCGAGAGAACGAATGTGATACACCGTTGATTTATAACGATAATCACGGGGCGATTACGGGTTGCGGGAAAACCAAGGGTGTCGGGCGCGTTTCACTGGAAATCTCGCAATCTCGTAATCGGGTCGATTTAATTGGGCGTAATCAATGGGTTATGACTTGTTACGAGAAGCTCGCAATTAATCTCACAATCGGGTAACCATCAAAACAGTTGCGGGCGTCAATTAACCGGGCATTATCAATGGGTTACAGCGTGTCCACATTTTGCGGCATCATATTAATTAACTGAATATCGGTTAATTATTTGCGATCCCAGCTTGTAATGATGCTAGACTACCTGTGGATAACTTGGGATAACTCTGTAACCCATTGATTTATAGGGCAGTTGCGGGCTTGCAAAACCGCGTTAATCATTTCTCAGTTGCGAATATATATATGGTGGCGTGCATTGGATGTTATCCCCACAATTATTGTGCAAGTCGAGTGTTGCGCCTAGCCAGCCCCATTTTAAGCGCTTCTCAGGGCAACAAAATGCCCGGCTAGGTGAGGGCCTAACCGGGCAGAGTTTACGCTGTGCGGCGCGTTATAGGGATGTGATCTGGAACAATGGCGCACCCTGGTAGCCGAATACCAGATCGACGCCGAATAGGATTACGCCAGCCAGGATAGCAACGGCTATCATTGCCAGGGTAAACGCGCTGACTTCGAATAGCCGCCTCATGCCGCCAGCCCCAATTGGGTTTTAAGGTAGCGCCGCATGGTGCGTTTGAATTGCGCGGTCAATCCC
>Ga0209434_1000395_pt1 | contig 21523 bp, 21 predicted proteins | sample ETNvirnome_2_300_FD_184068 | JGI IMG/M metagenome (GOLD analysis project Ga0209434, IMG submission 184068) | Marine viral communities from the Pacific Ocean - ETNP_2_300 (SPAdes) (version 2) | ecosystem: Environmental > Aquatic > Marine > Oceanic | place: Pacific Ocean | collected 2013-06-22
TTCCATAGAAGCAACACCTTTTATTAGTCCACGTCCTGATACAAATCCGTTATCGAAATCGACAATATCATTTTGCCTAAATTTGAACATTGCTAGTCTCCTGTAAATAATTCATCATTACTCTATCCTTCATCAATTTATTTCTGGAGAAATATCTTTCAACCGCCAATACCGTTGCGGGAATTCTTCAATCATCAATAATTTTCTTCCAATGCTCTGATATTCTAAACTTCGCCTTATAGGTTCTACCATTGACCTTGCCAAAGCCTCTCTGCCCTCTGGTGTATTAAGTGCTTTAGAAATAACTGACCATCCGTTCGCAGGAGGTAAGAATACTTTTTCGTTGGGACGAATAAAGCAGGAACATCCAGTCCTATTGCAGCTACACTAGCAGCAATAGCACTAGCAATAAATTTTCTACGAGAAATGATCATTTGCTGCCCTGTAAACTTTCCCAATACAAGTTATCCACTACTGTGATCTTATCGATTTTGTTCACAATTCGCTCAGCAATTAATATTGATGCGGTCGAGGTGTCTAATCTTCCACTCCTAGCTAAACCAACAGCTATTCTAGCTGCAATATCCATCATAGCTGCTTTTCTTTTATCATCACCACAATATGCTTGAATTGGAGTTTTAGTTTCCATCGGCGGGTATACCTTTCTTCTTTCGTTACCATAAGGTGACAATGCTGGCCGCTGTTTTAACGGAGGCTTCGGAGGCAATCGTGGCTCGTAAGGTGATCTGCCCATTGTGTCAATTTCTTTTTAGTTAATTTCTTCGCCTGTTTCTTTATACACTATAGTCCAATGATAAGCACCTTCTTTTTGTGCTGTTTAAAATACCTGCCAGAATAACTACAATTTCCTCAGTGCTTTTTATTTTCTCGGATAATGTACTTACGCATGCTAAAGCCAGTCCCACGATTGGGCCTTCGGGAAAACCTAAATTTAAAATATCTTTACCGTTCAACATTGTTATGCTCTAATACTCTTCACGGCAACCGCTACAGTTTTACCGGCAACAGGTGCTTTTATTGATTTCAATGCTTTCATTGCTTTTCCAGTTGCCTCTCCATCACTTTTGGCATCAGCAACACTAGATAGTAAAGCAGAATCATCTTCAATGAACCTGCGTATCTGGTTTTCGTCCCATTCTTGAGGCAAAAAACTCTCAAGAATATCGATCTCTTGTATCAGAATGTCCTTTGCTGCTCCATCTTCGAGTCTAGCTATTGTCTCTCGGTTAGAGTCTATCAGCTTGCGAACAATCTTTACGACTTGCTCTTCATTTATTTTAGGAGGCATTCTTCTAGATGTTTCAAGCTCGATTTCACCAATAGCTACATTAAGAATACTCTCTGTAATGAGTTTGACAAGAATATTCTCTAGTACAGATTTAACTTCTTTCCGACTATTGATAAATGTAGCTTTGTCGCCACTTTTTCTAGCTTCTGTTCGTTTAGCTATTAATTCTTTACTAATCATAATTAATCTCCTAATACTTATAAGGTGATCAGAAATCTTTCTGGAGAATTAAGAACCCAGCAAGCATTTCTTATAATCACGATTGGTGTCCACCTTTATTAGATTAAATACTTCGCTCAAAGAGTGCTTATGAAAAAAATTATTATCTGCACAATTTAAAACAGTTTGATGAGAATCTTTTATGAATTTCAGTGCAGTCATGCAATTTGGCATACTAAATGTATCGTGTCGATGATTAACGCCAAAGAAATTAGTTATTACGCCACGTTTTGTACCTTCTGCCCTTCTGTAAAAACCATCTATTCCAAGTAAAATAATTGGTGAGCATCCTAGGAGAACAGCTATTTGAAAAGCAATTGCTGCGCTGTTCATATATTGAAAATTAGCAAAAAAGCAATCAAAATTATCAGGCAAATTATATCCTTCTTGTCTGTTTTTTACTTGAAAGACATAAGTCTTATTATCTGGATCTTCTATTGTTTGGTTTAATTTAATAGATGGCAAAGGTTCTATTTGCTCTGCAAATTCATGTCCAAATCCTTCATCTAGCCAGAGTAAAATTGTAGGAACGACAAATTCAAATGCTCTGTTGATGCCAATTGTAAAGCAATCGTTTAATCTAGATTTCTCTTCTTCTGATATGTCTAGTAATGAGGGCGCTGTCCCTATAATGAAACAGGGAACATTTTTAAGTCGATCTTTCCATCGTCTAATCTTATCAGAAGTTTTCATTTATGAGTTCGAATAATCATGATAATTACTGAGCTACGCGCCCTAAACTTTAACATACCAAACAGTATCAGGTCCTGTTAGTATCCTGTCTTCTCCGAATACTGCATTCACTGCTTTAGTTGCACCTTGATGCGACTTCCTCAATGATTCATAATCATGACCGCCAATAAATCTCCCAGGTTTTATTAAAGGCAACCATGCATTAATATCTGCTTTTACATCTTCATAAAAATGACTAGCATCTATGTAAACTAAATCAAAATAATGTTTATCAAATGTTTTTGCTGCTTCTAATGATGTTTTACGAAGCACATTTAATGGCGGAAATTTTTCTTTTAAGCTACAGGTGTTTTCATGCCAGCTATCCCAAAAATATTGAGATTTATTTGCTAGTCGTTCATGTTCTGGGCCTAATATTTGCCATGGGTCAATTGCCCAAAACTCTTTAACAATATCTTGACAGGTCTTGACAGGTCTTAGCAAGGGTTTTTATTAGCCCTCCCTTCCACACACCGATTTCCGCCATTACTTCTATGTTCTGCTGTCTAACTAAATCAACTAAAAAATGATGATGGAGAGCCAATTTACTACAATCTATAATGAGGCACATTAGTGTCTTTTTTCATAACCATTGTCAACCCCGTGTTTTGCCTCCAGGTAAACACATCAACTCCATCCATTTTTTCTAGTTCTCGTCTTGCTTTGTATGTGTCCATTTCTTTGCCTTTTGTATCAAGTTTTCTCTCATAATACCCCTCCATCGGCATGTGTCATGAATAAATATAACACCATTAGGAATTAATTTGTCTAAAAAAAACTTAGTTTCTACTAAGACAGTTTCTGCTGCGTGCACAGCGTCTAAAAACACGACACAGGGTGTATCGTCAAATGTTTTATAAATTCACTTGATCGGGTATTCAAAATAACATGATTTTCATAGTCTGATTCTTCTTCTTGGTCTTTGCATTTTCTATTGCTGCTATCTACACTATATAATTTTCTATTATGTTCTTTTGCTACTTTTCGCAATGCAGAAGTAGAATTGCCAACGCCCAGTTCAACAATGCAACCGGATCTACAAAAATGAGCAACATAAGAACCTAGATGATAGAGCAGATAAACATAATCTTTCATCCCTTTGATCCGGCCAGCAACTTTTTGAAAATTATATTGTTTTTCCATTTAATGTTTATCGGTATACAGATGAAGGAATATCTCGCAAACCGAAGTATTCTATGAGTGATATCTTCAGGATGCACAGATGAACATTACGATTAGAGTAATAGTATGGATCCTTAATATTTGGTCTAAGTTGACATATTGGCTGCATCCTAACAAAGAAAAAAAAGAGGAAGATGAATACAGCAAAAATTATCCTATATATTTATTACTTTGTTCCCTTTCATTATCTCTAAGTTCTGACGCAAAATACGGATTCTCTACTGATCGTTTTTTCAATTTATCAAACCATGATTGTGTTTTAACTTTTGACATCCACAATCCATGTGGAGGTTTCTTTCCAGGCAATACGCCTTTTGCAACGACGCCTTCATTTACTGGATATAACCCACATCTAACATCATCAATAAATTGAACATTAAAAATTCCTTCATAGACAACATCAGGAAGTCGTAAGTGTCCGAATAATTTTAAAAAGTTGCGAGGAGGTATAATACCTTTCTTATGAATATTTACATCAATTAAGACCACTTCCTTTGTATCATTCTCATCATGCCAACCAGCAAAGCTATTTGTCCCGAAAAATTCACAAAAAGCAGTTATACGCTCTGTCTGTCGATACTCTTTAGCATCTCTTATTGCCTTGACAACCGCATCTCCATATGTATCGAGAAACAAATCAATAGACTGCCCTAGCGGATCATGGTTTCTATCAATCATCATATGTCTTGAGCCAAACTTATGCCATCCTTGTTTTTTTTGACCATTCACAACGAATATTCGATCCATCAAACTTATAAAAAGCAAGACAAGTAGATCTTGGCGATTTTCGAGGGCCAGGAATTTCCCAATATGTTTTCATGTTTAACCAACCAACTTAAACTTTCTTACAATTTTAGCACTTTGCTTTTCTTCTTTCCGTCTCTGTTTTCTCACTTTACCTAAAAATCTTTTCTTTTCCCACCAACTTGGATAGTTGGCTTTCACCCAGTTTTCGTCGTCATATCTAAAATCAGACTGACAAACAGCACCATGGTCTAAGTGAGCCCATCCTGTTTTAATGCCAGACTGTCCGAATCTATTTTTCTCAGGAACATTTACTTCAAAACAATGTCCAGCGAATGGTGTAATAGTAAATACTATGTCAACCATATGCGGTAAGTTCGATCCTCCCTTAATCAATCCTCGCTGATTTAGGTGTGTAATGAAGATTACATGACTTTCAGTAAATTCAATAATTTTTCTATAACGCCTTTCGATAGCGTCAGTTCCATATCCATTACGAAACTCAGCGATTTTATTAACGCTGTCAATAACAATTAAATCTGGCTTACCATATTGACGCAAAATATCTCTAAGCACATCTGTTTGTCCCTCAAGAGAACGAGCTTCAGAGACAAAGAGTTTTGAGTTTGTCGGAATACCTTCACAATACTTTTTACGATAATGCCCAGATGGCATTTCTAAAGTAAAAAATACAACCATTTTACCATTAAGCAATAAGCTCCTGGCAACAGCCATACAAGCCCTTGTCTTACCGACACCGGCAGAGCCACCCCATAATGCCAAAGCACACCGTGGAAGCCCGTAGACCGTAGAATCGTCATTAGAGCCATACATCCAGTCAACTTCTGGAATACCACAGCTCAAGCGTTTAGATGTTGTGGGCTTAATTTGCGAAAAATGTATAAATTGAGCAAACATTTTACTCCTTTCTACCTCTACAAAAACGAATTATTTTTCTGGAGAAATTAATTTAACTGCCAAAATGGCAGTTAAATATGTTTAGATTTACGATTATTAAAAGGCTGAACTTCTTCTTGAGACCCAAAATTCGTATTTAAACGATACCAATACGTTCCTACTCTGCCTTTTATTTGACCATTAAAGATAGCCGGTTCTTCACCAAATGGGACATATTTAATATCCACACAGGCATGAGCTTGTTGTAATTTTAATCCATATGGATGATTGCCGGTAATGCGTTGCAAAAGCATAAAATTCTGCATTACTCGTCCGTCAAGGTCTTTAGAGCCTCTTGGCATCCTGCCATTACGAGGTATTTTCTGTTTATTAACAAAGGCATCCCACACATTACCGTGGGTAGGACTTTTCATTGCTGTCATAATTAATGGCAATTTCTCAATTATAGTCTTAAAACTATACCATTTATTAACTCCTAAAACAATAAGAACTTCTACTTGTGCTTTATAAGCTCCATCCCGGTCATATGGATTTATAAATGCGCCTAATGTTTTTCGCTTTAACCAGTATGCAGATAATTTTTCCGGAGTTTTATGATAAACGCGCGGACACGATACTTTGCCCGATTTCATTACGTGCTCCTAAAGATATAATCACCAACTATCGCACTACTGTTGAGACAGATGCTCTTTCTAGGTCTATCCTGGGCAAGCAAAGCGATTGCTTCTGCCATATTTTTATATCATTTAACATGTCTTTGCCATCTTTCTTCTGCTGCTGCCACATAACATCAATGCCATCTGAATTAGGAAATCCAGAAAAGAAAAACTTGACTAAATCAGTAAAAGTTACTAAATGATTAACTCGTCTAAAAATATCAACTAATGTAAAAGACCACAAAACAATAGATTCATGAGATGTGTCGAAGCAATGACTACACATATAATGCGCGAAATTGCAAACAGGGATGGAGACCTTTGCGTTGCCCCAATTAATAATGCGATATTGCATTATTCGCAAAAAGACATCGCCTTCGCTTCTCGATATTAAAAGCAATTGATCTGCATTACGTTCTCTCCTAAAGCAATCAGAAAGATGAACATCCATCTCCTTGACATGCTGAGCGGGTGTATAAAGTAGAGACTTAATGACCATGGTGCTTACTCCCTCGCGAGTTAAACAGAAACTCTAATGTATCGTTCCTCTCCTGCCCTTCCTACAAGGGTAACTTTAACAGTGGTATACTTATCAAGACCAGCTGCGACTACTGAGCGTTTAGACAAACGAATATTGAAGTGGTGGTCAATCAATGCCTCATGCTCATCTCCATCATCCCCAACTTTGTTATCTGCGATTAAAAGTTTCTTTTCGTACACAGTGACTACAACCCTTGTTGCATCATTGGTTGACCAAAGTTCCTTTACAACATTAGCGGGAAGATTAATTCTAGAATCAGACAAAACAGAAACAGTGCAATCTACATATGCTTTATCTTCGTCATCCTTGTCTTCGTCTTCGTCTTCATCAAAAGCATCATCATCGTCTTCGTCGTCTTCGTCGTCGTCTTCGTCATCGTCTTCGAGCATATCATCTTCGCCTTCTTCATCATCGTCTTCTTCTTCATCGTCTTCTTCGAAGTCACTGCCTGTATACAGGGGCTCTTCTCTTTTTCCGGCGCATACCTTCAAAGATAACAGCTTGCAGACCCTCATTTTTTGTTGTCCGTAATCAGTGGGAATAGCTACAACATCTATTGGATTCACTTTAACTTCAATCAAAATTCCATTAGAATACATGTTATGCGCATAATCAAACGTGGCAACATGTAATCCCGCTGAGCACGTGTTGTCTCTATTTGGGTCAACATCTTCCCAAGGCATTTCAACTATACAGCCTGGAGTATGATCAAGTTTGCCTGTGCGCAGATCATAATAATTATCACCTACTCTTTTATAGGCAATGAAACAACCATCTTTAGTGATAGGGATGCCGTGATGCGACAAGAAGTCAAACAGGTCCATGCCCAAATAATTAAAAGCTCGATTCTTTTGCCAATTCGTCCAAAATGCGACCAATGGCGTTGTGTCAATATCTTGATCTGCAAACTCAATTAATCGAGATGCTAACACTAAAGGCAACCTTTCGCCATCAATAGTTACAACATCTTGATGCGTTTGAAAACGCCCCTTCGACTTTTCTTTAATCTGCGTTTCAACATCTACCAACCTCGCCACTTCACTAGTGTCCCCTGACGCTAGTGCTTTTTTGATTGCATGGAAATGCCGGTGAGTAGACCCCACTGGCATAATACCATCTTCAAAAACAATAGTAATAGAATCACTGGTCGCTAAATGGCTCTTATATGCTCGCATTATGCTCCTTTCTGGTGTTTTTGTGCGTGGAATTCATCGCACATTTGTAAATAGTTAGTCACATCTGTTACAAAATCGCTACCTCTCCTTCTGAGATACGATGTATTTAAGTAATTATCGAGGTAAAACAACATCGGATACCTTTGTCTACATTCATCATGCATCGCTTTTAAATGCAATGCTACAGTATCATTCAATTCCGGTTTTGCTCGAATCCCAAACTTTTCAGCCTTGTCGCAAATTATACGTGCAGCTCTTTCTTGTGCTACAAACACACGAGAGGCAGCGACAAATTGTGAAAATACTGAATCAGCACTAGCTATGGACTGTTTTTCTACAAGTTCCAATACTGGTTGGGGCAAAGCCTGATATACCTTATACTCTTTAAAAGCAGTAGGAGGAATATGGGTATCTTGTAGTTCCTTATTAATTTCATCTCGCTTCTGCTTTAACACTTCCTCCAAAAATTCCATTTCTCCATCTACCAGATGTTGAAACCTCTTAGGAATACCATAAACGTTTGTTTTTCCGTAAGGCAATGAAATACCACTTTGTTCAACCATATACACAAACTGTGCAGGACTGCTTACTACAGCTCCAAAAATAATTGGTTGTCTTCGCTCCACTAAAACATAAGACCCATTAGGATCGATGTCCTTCGCAGACACTGGTATCCAATTCTTATACACCGTATTAAACACATAAGCTCTTGTAACTTGCGAAATACCGCTTTTTTCTCGTTTCGGAGTTTCGGCCTTTGCGAAGGTAGAAATCAATGTTGGTGCATATTTGTTAAAATGACCAATTATCTCTAAATCTCGTATTTTTTCGTCAGCTTTTATTGTAGCAAGGGCTTTTTGATCAGGATCAGAAATTACTCGCAAGATTGTATTAAAATCAGGCAACCGGACAACAAACGCATACTCAATATTCGGGTGTTGTTCAAAAATTGTCGCAATCCGCAATCTACTTGCTCTCATTGTTCCATCTGGATCATCATCTTGAACAAAAAGCACGTTAGAGTTAGGAACAACAGTATCAATATCTTGAGATGTGATGCGTCCGTCTTTACCCCTACAGTAAAGTCGTTGTGTAGCTCCATAACTTTTAAAACCAATTGCCGACCCACTTACTTTTATACCATTCCATTCTGCGCTCGTAACGCGAAGGTATGTTCCAGTTTCAAAAAATGCGAGATTTGCTTGCCAAAGATTTTTTGCTTGAGACATACGTTGGCTACAAATCTCCTGGAGCTCTACATATACTGCTTTAAGCCGATCAGCGATCAATTGTTTGGTTTCATCTTTAGAATAATCAATTTCCATACGGTTTGCAATAAGCGGAACATCTCCAGTGTCAAACTCAAGGCAAACACAATGCTGTAAAATGCTACGCTGCTCGGGTTCCAACAATGCTCTTAAGTTAGAATTAAATTCATGGATAGGATATGGGATCTCATCAATAATCGCAAAAGACGGACCACTTACACCAAGGATAAACCATCTTGATTTCTCGCCAACAATCTTTTTCTCAATTTTAGGCCATTCAAAACCAGATTCGCCAAGAATTGTTGGGCGAGCTTTCCAATACTGTAGGCGATCAATCACTGCGTCACGAACCCGTCTAACGTCATTTTCCTTTATGGGGATAAGAATCGTTGTTCCCTGTGCTTCATCTGTGACTTCTGATTTAACGCGAGCCATCTTACCTTTTCGAGTTTCATCGATATAGGCAATATATTCTCGTCTTACAAAACATTCTTCATGTCGTTCGCCGTTCGCATCTTCAAAATGATGTTCCAGAGTAATTGTTATAATAGTAAAACTGTCCCCGTATGCAAATGGAGTTTTGGCACCAAATCCAAAACCTCCTGTTTGCTTATTATCTTCTCGCTTTGTGGAAGCACCATATTTCAGAAAGACCCCAGTCATACGCTGTGGAGTGACACCAGGGCCATCATCTTCAATCTTGAGTGTAAAATTGTTTATAACATTAGGAAGTGTAATTTTGATAGGAGTGTCACGTTTTTCAACCTCACGATTAGCATCTCTTGCATTCGAGCTAACTTCCTGAATAATGGTAGAAATCGGCTCACTATACATATATTTTCGCAGAATAGACAAAATCATTGCCATATCGGCAACGCCAAAGAACTCTTCTTCAAAGTCTGCTGACCTTTCGACCTGAACTGTAGGAATGTCAAGCTTCATTTAGTTATCCCTTCTTATCTAGAAGTCTCAAACACTATTATTAGATTAACAGCATTTTTTTTCTGGAGAAATTACTTTTTTTTCTGCATAAATTAAGAGTCTCAAACACTATTATTAGATTAACAGCATTTTTTTCTGGAGAAATTACTTTTTTTTCTGCATAAATTAAGAGTCTCAAACACTATTATTAGATTAACAGCATTTTTTTCTGGAGAAATTACTTTTTTGCTTCTATAGATCAAGATCTGAAACATCTAAATTAGATAAAACCGTTCAACAAAACTTAGGAAAACTTAGTAATGTTGTTTGCAAAAGTTCTGCTTGTCTTTCTTCCTCATTTTTATGTGTTGTTTTCACAAGTTATTTAGAACAAGTTATTTACAACAGTGAAAACCCCAGAATTCTTTCTGGAGATTAAAAGTTCGCCTTTTTTTCGGCTAGTATTTATTGTATAGTTGGCACCGAAGGAGTAAAATGATGCCCATTTATAAATTTCTCGAATTTCAGGACAGTCATCATAAGACAATAACCACGGGTTTTCCATATCTCGTAATAAATGGCTCAATCTAATGTGATCCTCAATCTTAAAGCTATGCTGATATAATTCTGCCCCCTTATTGTAATATGGCGGGTCAAGATAAAAAATAAACTTGCCACTTCTTTCTAGAAAATATTGAAAATCATGAAATGTGCATACTTGCCCTGCCACTTTTTGTTTTAGAAGAGGATGCAAACGACGTATTTTTTTTATTAAATTACCGGGATTCCACCGGCAATCAACTTTATAATCTGACTGTTGTTTATCTCCACCAATAGGGCCTCCTGCCATGGTTCCTAATCCAGAATATGATATTTGATGAATTGCTAATTTACGAAAACCTACACGAGTAGGATTGTCCATATATACCTGTCTACTTTTTAGGTATTGTTTAAATTCAAAAAATATTTCTGGGATTGGCTTAAATTGTTGAATTAAAGCACATAATTCATCAGGAGCTTTAATTACGGCGTTCCAAAGACATGCTAATGTATAATCCTTATCATTGATCCAAATCTTTTTAAGATATGGCAATAACGAGAGTCCAATGCCACCGCTGCCAAAAAAGCACTCAGACACCTCGTAATCAGGATTTTCATTTATTAGTCGTGATAATACTCCAGCAATATATTTCGATAGTTTTTGCTTTCCGCCAGGAAAGCGAAATAATGAATATACATTTTGCATTAATGGTGCAGCGAGCAATAGGCGCTTATTCTACCATCAACGGTTTTCACTTCGATTCGCCTACAAATGTCATTATGAGGATGAATGACTCTATCAACAGGAACACCATTTTCTTCACAGTGATGCCATATCCATAATCAAATCTATCATCTATATGATTATGTGCTTCTTTCAAATCCATTCCTATCAATCGCATTAATGTCATGTTCAAATCTCCTTTAAAACAAACCAGTTCTACTTAGATCCAAAAAATTCCTATATTGCCATAAAAACTGTAGCATGTCCTTTAGGTGTGATTTATGGATATAATAATTATCATGTGTGCCTCTAAGTGCTTTATCTACAAAACAGTGTTTGCGAAAATCTTCAACAGTAATCCATCCTTCGAACATTACCTGTGCAATATCCCCATCAAATTGATCAGTAAGTCCAAAGACATATATATCAGCCTGCAAGGGCTTTAAGGGGTCACTTTGCTTCTCACGAGCTTTTCTGTAATGATGTGTGCCTTTGCGATCGAGTCTCAGTGCTTCATAATATTGGTAATTTTGAGTTCCAATCTCGATTTTTAAATCTTTCTCATCTGTTCTTAACAAGAAATCAAATTTATTTCCGCGGCTTTTTACTTCTACATCAATTGATAATCCAGTCAAAATATGAAATGCTTGTTCCCCCACTGCTCCAATTCTTTCGGTTTTCGTTGGATCTTTAGCAGTGTTCATCAATCCTTTTCTATATGTTGTCTGCCATCCTTTTTGGTCGAATTTCTTAAATGTTTCTCCTCTCTCGCGAGCAACAACAGCATCTCGCGGAGGCAAGGTAACAGTTACAGCCCCGGAATTAGTAGAATCGTAGAAAATTCGCGGTTGCATTAATTGAAAGCAAATCTTTGCATTGTGTAGGCAGTGCCTTGTGTGCTGTTAAGCCAACGGTTGCCTAAATCAAAAGCAAAACGAGCGCCTTTTTTGAAATCTCCGACAGTTCTTTTTGTCCATCCACTTAGAGTGGCAGTATGAACGCCATTAACTTGAAATGGAGTCCAAGACCCAGCTTGATTTGGCGAATAATGTTCATTGTTCTCAAAAACTAAATTAGTCCCATTTAGTTTTACTGCTCTTGATGAACCTCCATTGTTGCTATAAGATTCATGAAAATTATCTCTAACAGTCACATTGTCGCCCGAGCCATCCACAAAAAAATGCCCTCTGGTCAATATTGTATCAGAAACACTACGATTTCCAGAAATCAAGATTGTATCATTTCGTTTAACTGAATGACTTTTTAAAAGAATACATTGAGCGGTATGAATAAAAGCATTGCCAATGATTTTAATATCGGTGCCCGTAATCTCTATACCCCTGAAAGTACTAAACTCTGGAATATTAAATACGTTATTGATCAGTTCTATCTCTGAAATATCTTCATCGAAAGTGACTTCTTGCGGCAAAAATTTAGTCACATTCTCAAACCAACATTCTGATATCGTTGCTTTAGCAAAAGTTGTTCCAGAGGTGCCTCCTCGAATTGTTAAAGAAGTAAACTGATCATTTCGAGACGTAAAATAACATTTGTTAACAACGACCTTAGATCCCCCAGCAATGCGAGCTCCATGTAAATTAGTAGGCTGGTCTCTTATAATAGAATCAAGCAGAGCAAATCCATCAGCTTGTCCAAAAACTCCGTAGCCGTTGCCACCTGAACGAAGATTATCATGAAGATTGCATTGAGACACAATAATATTTCTAGCAGGGAGTGGATCAATTGCAACACGTTCTGCCAAATGGATACCAATTGAAGCAGTATGAATTTCACAATTATGAATCAAATGATTTTCGATATCAGTTATAAAGTTAACACCATGCTGGCCTATACTTCCTTCTACAATCATATTCATAAGAGTGATGCCATCATCCGCAATAGTAAATCCAACTGTAGCATTAGTTCTAATAACAGGATCGTTTCCAGCACCATAAGCAGAAACAGTCATATTAGCTTTATTAATGCTAATTATAGACGTTGTATCAAAAATATCTCCTCGTTTCAAAAGTACTTCATTGCCAGCACTGCTAGCCTGGATGCCCCGTTGAGGCGTGGCATAAGGATTTGCTTCACTCCCGTCTCCAGTCGTGTCATTGCCACTTGTCGAGACATGAGTTTTAGTTCTATTCGTATCTCTAGTAGCTGTAATAGTTGTAGTAAGAGCTGTTGTTCCAGATGTGTCTGTTATGGTCGCTTTAACTGTATATGCTTTTGGTTCATGAAAAACATATGCTGCTAGCTTTCCATAGAATATTTGATTATCAATTTGCCAAACAATATGGTTGGCAGATTGGTCAACTTCAAATATCACCCCGAGAGGTACTTCTCCTGTTGTCCTAGATTGTAATAACGCCATGAATTAATAATTCAAGATTTAACCACAATTTCTTCCTTCTGGTCAACATATTTGACATACTCCCCCAGCTAAAGCACGGGAGATTCTAGGATACAAGCGACAGTTGCGCCAGCAGGAACAAGTTCCTGTGAACGTCTTACACTGTCTCTCCTAACAGTTGATGTCCCAACTGTTTTAATATTTACTGCTGCATTGAAATCTCTTTCAATCATCTCACTACATTCAGAACACTGCCACAGAAACCTTCTTTTCAACAATAAATGTTTAAATATAGTTCTGGAGAATCAAGGACTATAAGGGTCAATTGGGACAGGAATATTGAAAAGCCATCCCGGCGTTGTATTTATATCACCTTCTCCAAATTCCGTCCATCCAGGTAAAGTTGAAGAATCTATTCCATTAACACGAAATAACGGAAAATTCGCACCCCTAACAACAATATAAGAATTCCTGGCATTTTCCAATGCACCATTAAAACCGACAACTTTTGACCATTTCGCAAAAGTATGAGATTCGTGTAGGTTGTCAAGGCATTTAATATTGCCGCCTTTACCTGTAATAAACGATTGCGAGTCATTCAGTCGCTGATTTGCAAGGTGCCTATTTCCTTGAACCAGAATATTGTCAGCCAGTTTACTCACATGCTTGCCTCGAAATTCAATTGCTGCACTACAGTATAAAAATACGTTCTCGATGATTTTTACATTCTTTGCAACACAGCTTATCCCAATAGACGAATGGCTCAACGGAGAATGATTGAAAACATTAGCATACCATTCAACATCAGAAACATCTTCATCGAAGGTATCATTCTGCGGGCCGCACGTTGCCATCCGATCAAAAATATTCTCACTAACCGTTGCTTTCGTGAATGAGGTTCCATCGCCGCCTCCACGAATCGTCAGCGATGTGTAAGAGAACGGAATGGTTGACGAAGTAATGTAACTTCGATTTACCACGACTCGTTGACCAGAGGCGATTCTAATGCCATGATGACCAGTGTTGTATTCTCTCACCTGGGAATCAAGAAATGCAAACCCATTTGTCTTTCCGTAAACACCATAATGTTGCACATGGTGTATATCACAACCTTTTACAATAATATTTTTTGCTACAGTAATGCCGCTAGCACCTGAATCATTAAGTTTTACAGCAATTGATGCATTTGTGATTTCACAATTATAAATCAAGTTGTCCGCAGTGTTTTGTGCAAATAAAACACCGTGCTCTGCTCCCTCAAATCTCATCCCCTGGACACGTATGTCATCTGCGACACAATACAAGAAACCTCCTCGAAGAATAGGTTTTACTCCCTGCCCATAAGGTCTAATATAAATCCCTGATTCTCTAACACGAGACCAATTAGGGATATCAAAAACGTCGCCTTTTCTAACATAAATTCTTGTTCTTGATCTGGCCATGTCTAGCGCTGCCGAAATAGTTTTTAGAGGATGGTTCTTGTCTCCTCCCGCCTTATTATCACCATTGTTAGCAACATATAAAAATGGCCCAGCATGAAATTTAACATCAATAACTACTTCTTCAACAACCACACCCGAGTCATCTGTAATAATCGCCCGTACTGTATGAGAGCCTACGTCCGTAAAAACATAAGCCATAATCTGCCCTACAAAAGAATCGCTATTATTTACTTTCCATACTATATGACGTGCTGGACGATCTATTTCAAAAAAAACTCCTAGCGGACGGGTGCCAGAGAGGCGACTTGCAATAATCATATTAATCCTTCCTTTAACGTAGGTTCATGGGTTTCTTGCCTGTTAACCTATCATTCCAGCTCTTTTCCGAACGCCTAATTCTTCGCCGCACACATTTATCGTGCCAAAAGCGACGGCTAAAAACGCGTAGTGCCCTCTTTATTTTCGTCCTCATGGATTTTATTCCTTTGGATATGATGATTCACTATGATTGCGAATTATTCTTCGATCTCCTTGTTTTGCTAGATCCTGATAAAAACATCGCTGCACGTGTCTAGAGCTATCATCAATCTTAGATATGCTATCTCGAACATATTCTGAATTTAATTCAATACCAATAAAATTAGCATTATATCCAACAGCAACTATTCCAGTGGTCCAGCACCAGAAGTGGCGTGAGCATTAATGACATCAAAACAAGGATTTAACATCGCTCAAAACTTTCAGCATGCCTCATTTCAATTTTAACATTAGACTTTCTGAGCAACCACCTGGATAATGGACTGTAATCCTCTCCCCAATCGATGCAATAAAGCTTTTCTATGCCACTATTTATGATTGCTTTCGAGCAATCCCAACATGGCACGCCACAGTAGCAAAACATATGGGATCCGAATATACCACCTTGCGCATTAAAGATGGCATTCTTTTCTGCATGTTCGCAAGAACATATTTCTAAGCGTTGCCCACTTTTAGCTCCTATTAAACGACGAGGACACGAATCACAACCTGTGTAAGTTTTCACAAACCACTTCTGCCGCTCTTTATCGCCTCCAGTCGTATCAGGAGCCGCAACCCGCTTTTCTGTTTCTGTTAATTGAGGCCAAACAACTTGATCTAAATATTCCTCTTCCGTGCAATGTGGTGTGCCCTTTGGCGGGCCATTATACCCTGTCCCTAATATACGATTTTCTTTGGGATGAACAATAACCACTCCGATATGACGAGAATAACAAGGGTTACTATCTTCTCCGATCAGTTTTGCAACACGCATATATTTTTTAATGAATTTTTCATTCATAGTATTTTTACCTTTTTTCTTTCACTGGGTTGTCTAAAAAAAGACTACACTCTTGATAACATCTCTCTATACAATCTTCATAGCCACCTGCACTTTTCGGTTGCAGTATGCATTTTGGGCCAGCTAAAGCGAGGCAGCGGGCTCTATCCTCTCCCTGCCACTCCCATTTAAATTTACAGTGTGGGCACCTGAGATCTGCCATTTAAAACTAGATTTTCCAAATCATATGCGAATTGAGGGTAATTTTGCTGAACATATTCAATAAGAAGTCCACTGTGATCAGTCGCTATAAACTGCTTGTGGGGAAAACATTGTAGCAATTTGTCAAGCATTATTGCATGTCTTTTAAAATAAACATGTTGCGAAAAATTATCAATTAAAAAAATATCATAATTATCACGATTAAGCGGTGAGCACAACATAGCGAGCATCGTTGCTATTTTTTTTTCACCTGCCGACATATTTTTAAAATGAACTTTTGTCCCGTTAGGTTTATGGATAATAAAATCCGTATGGAAAACAACATATTCATTAGTCTGTCGATCAAAATCCTCTACGTCATATAAATCCCCTGTTGGGATTTCACATCTTAAGTTATATATGGTTTCAGCTAGATCTAAAAATATGTCACGACAACTCGAATTAATCTGAAAACGCGCTGTATTCATCGGGTTATCGGCATCCGCGAAAAACGAATAAGACGGATAACTTGCTCTTCTCTCAAGTTCACAAGTTACAACTCCTACATGCGCAGAGCTGTTTTCAATAACTACTTTTTTTTCTTCTCCCTCAACAAGAAAAGTAGATGACACTCGCATATCAGTTGCATTCGTAAAACCCGCGTAGATAGGATTGTAATCTGGGTGAAATGTTAACTTACGAAACAATAAGTCTACATCTCTTCCCTGGAATTGCCAAGGAAAAGATAATAGACGAATTGCATTGAGTATCGAGCTATTGTGATTTATAAAACCATTAGACCAATAACAATGACCATGCTCTACACACACATCAAAAAGATCATCTTCGCCATCTTCTATGTTAGCAACGATATCAAAGAAATAATCTTCTCCCAGCCAAGAAAAATTAGATTCTAAAATAGAATGAATATTCTCATCTAATCCTGCACTAATAATATTACTACATGCTTTAATTTTACTTAAAGCCACTCCTCTTTTAACTGTATTTAAGTAATTTTCCTGCAAACAATGTAACCCGTTACTTGTGTCCCTATAATCAGCAGCACTAAAATACTTAGAATGATTTCCGACAGGAGGCAACTCATGTCTTTTTGCTTTTAACAGAATAGCCATTGGTTTGACAAGACAAGCAGGAATTACATCTTTGTTCGGATTACGAGAAGATTTGATAAGCTGTTGTACAAGGTTATTTAATGCCTCTTTTTTTCGAGAAGAGACAAAGCCCACCTCTTCTGCAAATTTGAATATATTGTCTCCATTAATAGTAATGCGCCATGATAAATAGCCATCAGGATAACGCTTCGTATAATTAAGTTTTGCATTTTTAGAGTGCAACGAAGACACAATACCTAATCGGAGCAACAATAAATGAATTTGGTGCATCAGCATAAATGATTTTGAACTACAACTTATCGCAGACGGGCCGTCTATCCCACCATCTCCTTCAAAAAATGCCCTTAAAAAAGCACAAACGCTTTTTTTATTAGCTCCTAAAATAGCCTTGGGTACAATTTTCTCTCCAGACAACAGCCTGCTTAATCCCCATTTTTTGAGTTGATTAATTGATTTACGACGGCAAAACTGAATGCTATATATATCTTGATTAGTGTGTTTGTGAATTTTTGAGTAAAATTCTGGGATGACAGCATCCGATAAATCGATAAATCTATTTATAATCTCCTTATCTTTATTCGTAAATAAGTTACAGCTGTTTTTCTGCCAGTGTCCTTCAGCCACTAAATAACCTATGAGCTCCGCTATTTTTGAATTAATTTGAGTTTTTTTAGGAAATACCCCTCGTCTACTAATACACACAAAATCACCTTTTTCGAGATCACTTATTTTCTTAAATGCAACGCAATTGCCGACAACAGCCAGAACTTGGTGATTATCGAGAGACCCTTCAATATTATAGCCAGATAATGTCGTAATTTTTTTAGTGGGATGTATACCGTTATAAAATATTTTTTTTGCATTTTGCCAATCACCATTAACAGCAATACGAGCCTCTACATCATACCATGTTTGGGGAGACAACGACACATCTTTAAATAATTCTTTTATTTTTATCTGCCCTCGTTTTTCATCAACAACATAAGATGACCCGGATACGCATTTCCCGGTGCCATTTGGCGCGAAGAACAGTGCCAATTGTTTAGGACGAGACTCATCCAGGAAGTTTAAATATAAATGTTCAAACCCGCAGTAATTTTCAAATAATATGTCTTTCAGGAACGCACTCATATTTCCTTATCGAAAGAATTATATTTTTACATGACGGGTGGGCTGCCTTGCTCTTACTGGCTTTCGGTGTTTCACCCATGTCCCGTCGTCGCTAAATCCATATTCGGGCTTATATCGTTTATCTTTTGCATACCGCCCGCAGTCCTCAAGAGTCATTTGAAGAACCTGGGGCATTTCAACAGCAACAATGCGGTAATATATTTCTGTGTTAGTGAGATTAGCGACATCATTTGTCCCGGTTATTACCGCTGCAACGCTGGTTCCCATCCCGTGCAGCATAGGCTCATAAATCGGTTTTTTACCATCTTTAGTTGACAGAAGTCTATTAGTCTTTTTCCATCTCACTCCATTTTCTCTAATAATATCATGTTTTCGTTCTCCCGCCAGTTGTCGCATTTTTTCTTCTCGCTCATGCTTTCGGTCATCTGGCTTCAGGACAATATCTTTGCCCGTTGGATTTGCTAATCCCGGTGCGACACCTATAAAAGAGAAAAAAGCGTTGCAAACTTCAAAATCATACTTTTCTCGATCCGCGTTAACAATACTCAACAGATGAGGAAGAGCTGAAACGATTCGATGTTTCATGAGATCTTTAGGCAGATGCTGGCGTCCCACAGTCTTACCCCTCCATCGACAATGTTCTTTTAGGTCTTTCGCCGTATCCGCTAGTAACATTTCCCGAGCACCTCTGCCTCCAATCAAAGTAGCTGCTATGAATCCCACGGGAATCTGTTCTCCCCCGAACCGAATATTTTTAGAGAGCCACGAAGCAATGCCTGCATATCCTCTCAATTCACCAAATCTCTCAGCATGCCTAAAAATATCTTCTTTCGTGTCACATAATAGTCTCCCTCTCGTCATGATCTCTTGGTTTGAAACCAAGTCTAATAATCGAGGAGGCACAAACGCCGCTTCCCTGCGACTTATTTTAAAAGTAAGCTTCGAGTGCTTTCTCTCAGGATCCCTAAAAACGACACTATGTCCATTTTGTTCACAAAATTGGACCTGGAGTAAATGCAAAACACTCTCTTGCAATAAGTGTGCATATATTTCAAACACATCCGCATACAAAATATAACGGTGAGCAACATACTCAGTGAACGTATTTTCCTTCTCACGAGGATTTTTCAAGTTCCAAATAGATTTTTTACGGTTTTCAATAACTTGTTTTCGCCACCAATATGCCGCCGACATGGTTAATTGCACCACGGGGGAAATGATCGGAATAGTCGCTTCGTATAAACGATGGCACAAAGCAGCCTGTTCTGCCTCTTCACCACCTTCATCATAACGCATCCCGGAATGTGCATTTCTCCGGTCGCCAGATATGGCACGGAAAGGTTCTCCATCATCCTGAGTTGACGATAACGATTGTTCTTTCTGGTTTATAGATTGTTCAGATTTCCACCTGATATTACGTAACATATACAGATCAAAAGAGCTGAGATCTAACTCATTAAGATTGTCAGAAGATAAGTCTAAATCCACTTTATCCTCTGAATCTGTAATGAGTTTGACAAGAATATTCTCTAGTACAGATTTAACTTCTTCCCGACTATTAATAAAAGCTAAAATTTTCTTTCTTCGCTGCCTGTCTCTAGGCTTAGGCTTTAAGCCAGCTTGAACCAATATTCTCCTAATGTTCAGGGGGATAAATTCTGAATGCACTGTGAAAAAATGACAAGCACGACTATCCGAAAGAGCATATGCTGCTGCATCCCACAACCCCTCTCCTAGATCAATTTCTCTTGCTCCCCTTTTTATACATGCGGTTGTAAGGTTAGCACACAGCGGGCTCATGTTCGCAATAAAAAGTTCTGCGAACCTACTAACTTCTAGACTTTTATTTATATGAATTTCTGTCTGAGCCTTTGGCATCTGTCGTATGGCAGTCACTGCCGAGGAAGACGTGTATACCTTTCCCACTGTATAAATAATAAAATCTTCAATAAGATCTCTGGGAAAGATGTCTTCGTGACCTGATAATTTATCATAACATGCTTCGGCAAACCATTGCTTATCCTCAATCCCATCATACGGAAACGGATCAATATCTTCCTGTTCCTCTGAATCCTCAATCGTTCGATTGCGCACAAATCTTAAAACACTAATGCGCAAATATTCATGAATTACATTTGCTTTTTGACGGGCAGGGCAATATGAGCCTCCGGCAGTTTTTTTCTCTTCTGGTCCTTGAGCATCCTGCATACTGGAACCTCCGAAAAAGTAAGATGATTATCTCACAACGCCTTCTAGAGATATAGTGATTTTTCTTCTGGAGAAATGAGAACATGTCCGTAAAAACCCCTGTTCGAGGCAGATGAGACACATTTTGCTAGACCACGTGCTACTTATACTTACAAATCAGGAAAAAGTTCTGGAGAATAGCAAATCTTTTTAATTTTAGTGTTTATTTTAGATAATAATCGCCGTTTTAGACTTTCTATCACATGTATGTTATTATTATCAAAAGACGATGTTTTAAACATAGCCCTTTTTAATACTTTTATTGTATTAAGTTTCTGCATGGCATAATGCATAATATTTACAATAGATTGAGAAGCTCCTTTACGACGTTTTTTACGAGGAGAGATAGTGCCATCTGTATTAAATTGCGCAATGGGACTAAGCTTTTGAGCAAGAAACCTATTCCCTTGAGCATCTATCATTGGCTCTTCATCTCTAGTGGGTTTAATTGTTGGCAATGTTTGAAGTAAACCTGATCTCTCCAGTACTTTATAAAATTCTGGCGTAATAGGTTCTCTCATAGCCCCATAATAGTATGGAAATTTATTCCAGTCACTTAAGTGTCCAGATAGTCTTGGTATTTTAACTGGCACCTCATCTTTCACAACATCCTTGCCGCCCGATTGCTTATTTTCCCAAATAAGATTTCCATCGTCATTTAGATGAAGAGGCTGCACAATCCCTTTTCTTTGGTGTAAAGCCGTCATGCTAAAGAACATTTTCACTACATTTTCATCATACTTTTCTCCATTCTTATCAATGAAGCTTGCCAGCTCCGGTAAGAAAG
>Ga0209434_1000396_pt1 | contig 21498 bp, 16 predicted proteins | sample ETNvirnome_2_300_FD_184068 | JGI IMG/M metagenome (GOLD analysis project Ga0209434, IMG submission 184068) | Marine viral communities from the Pacific Ocean - ETNP_2_300 (SPAdes) (version 2) | ecosystem: Environmental > Aquatic > Marine > Oceanic | place: Pacific Ocean | collected 2013-06-22
TTGTTAAGATAAAACCCCAACTTGCCTTCAAAAAACTCACTAGTACTTAAAGTGTCGAAGGCATGGGCGGTCGCATTACCTTCCACCGACTCCTTGTCGGGTTTCCACCATCGTTTCTTTACGCTTTGCAGAAATGCATAATCTGGAAGCTCAGCGGACACGCCAAATGAAGGGGTCGACTGTTGATCAATATTAAAAACCGGGGGCTCGGTATTACTTTTATCGTCGACCTTAAAGGCATTAGAACTATGTGCAATTTCAGCACTCAGGTAACTGTTTAGGGTCTCCTTGACACCCTCCCTTAAGTCATCGCCCTCATCAAATCCATCATTACCGGTATCATCTAAAATATAATTGACTCTCGTCTCTTTACCGTTTATGATCACTATTGCCATTGTTGACCGCCTCCTTTTGCTGAGATTGATTATAACGTTCTTCCAGCTGTTTACGAACCTCAGGATCCTTTAATTGATCTAAAACTACCTTGTTAAATTTGGCAAAATTACAAACCACTTTGTTGACAAATTTTTCCGTAACTTTAATTTGTTCAACTTCCATATTCTCGTATGCCCAATCAAACATTCCGGATTCTTTAAGCTTAAGATACTCAGGGTGTAGTTCTTCATTTTCATCATGCTCTTCATTTTCATCATGCTCTTCATTTTCATCATGTTTTGCTTCGTTTGAATTTTGCTCTTTAGAATCCATCATATCACCTAGTTTATTTAGACCTTGTCTTTAATTTTTAGCGTATCCGTCCTTAATGCCTGACGATTGTTAGAAAGGAATTTTACCATTTTATACCGGTCCATCTCAATCTTGATTGTTAGGTTCATCTCAAACATCCCCGGCGCTATTCTTACCCGCCTAGCATCTCCCCCAGTAGCTACCGCACCGGCAATTTCATCTAAAGCTGTATCAACAGACATATCAGTGATCTTTTGTGCCAAGTTATTTATTCTATCGATCTGGGTAACGATATCTTTGACTGTACCGTCAACGTTTTGCTTGAGAACACTCTTAACACTTTTCATCTGTGGACCTAATTCAACAAACTTATCCGCAAAACGACCTATAGACGGCAATATTCCCGTAATATCATCTATAGTTGAGGGTGGAATACAGCACATCTCGATGCCACCCTCCATCACAGTGCCACCGGCTGCGCCACCTTTTCCGAGCTTATTCATCAAGTCAGTAATATTACTCATTATTCCAATGATTTCCCCCAACATACCCAATGAACTCTTATGCTGTTTATACTTGTCGGCCAAACCCTTCATCTGGGGATCATCTAACATGTCTAACATACTACCAATTAGAGTGGGAAGATTATCTTGTAACATAGTGGACATGTCGGAGACTAATAGTTTGATACTCTCCGAAACGACTTTTGAAGCACCAAAAATACTCAATTCATTTTTTTCTGCAACATCCTTCACCGACACCCCAGTTAACCCTGTCAGTGTTTTCATTATATTGGCAAACTTACCTATCACCTCCAATACACTAACGATGGCTTTAAATCTATCCTCAATTTGGCCAGAAGGTATATTTGGAAGAAGCTTCGCAGCCAATATTAATCGATGAATCATGAATCCCAAACCATAAGTTACAACCTCGATTATGTCACAAATAAAAGTCTTCAACTGCACCTTGTAATCATTAAGCATTTTAACACGGTAATTATTACCACTAAAGTCCTTAAAATCAGCCGGCATTGGTAATATATCTACAAGATCTTTAATCAGCTTTATAAAGCTACTCACAATTTTAATGCCCACTGTTAAAAACTTTGTTTTCCTCTCCATTTCCTCCGGTGTAATTTTTGGTAATTCTACGTTTAGTATATCTTTCACCAACGTAGGAAGGTGCTCTTTCATTGTCTCAACAATTGTCGTAATAGCACCGGTCATTGTTGGAACTAGCTTCTTCATTTCTCTAGTGACATCTTCAGGATCAGCCGCAGTCATAAACCCTTCTTCTGTCATTTCCATCTGCGTAAATTTTTCCATCATACTATTGAAAGGCCCTGCGACAGCACCTATCATTGCAGTAATTGCACCAAACAACTTACCTGCACCTGCGGCCTTTTTTATATCGCCTTCCGACATATCCTGAACGGCATCAATAATATCATCAACAAGGTCCCTAGCCTCGCAGATAACTAGCGTTACGACCTCCTTGTTCTTCTCCATCATGTTTAGGACGTCTTGTGGGTTAGCACCCTCAACTTGTGCCATGGCCTTATTCATTCCAGTAATCGCGCCCAGAGCATCGACAATTCCGACCATGGACTGTACCTTGTTCTTCAATCCCTCCGGATCCCCGACGTCAGCCTCGTCAAGTTCGATTAAAGCGGGGATCAAGCTATCCATAAATCCAGTTATCAACGTATAAAGAATAGCAAACCCAGCAACAATGAGTGCCACACCCGCTGTACCAAACGGAAATGACATCAACATTGTTCCTAGACCCGCAGCTATAGGAATCGCAACCATTAAAGCCCATATCATCGAAGTCATAGCTGCCATAACTGCACCAACTGCCACTGGGTTTGTCTTTCCCATTGCGCCAACAACATCTTGAATCGTTGACGCAAAAACCTTCCCCAGCACCCACATGAACCCTGCCAGTACACCCAATCCCACGATGGATTTCATAAGAACGGTGTTAGGAAACATATCCGTAATATATACAGCTGCTCCTATGGCAGCACCTGCAGATAACGTCAAAGCGACTGCGATTATTCCAAATGCGACAGCACTAGATATGCTAATTGACCCTGCTTCTGCAATCGCGGCCATCATAGGGATAACAACGAACTTTCCAAAAGCATATGCAAACGCACCCAACATAGCCATTAAAACGGCTAATTTACCAATTGCGCTCCAGTCTAAACTATTCAGAGCATTAACAAGCCTTCCAAATGCCCCTACCTGATCTTCATCTGCACCGGCGGGCGGGGAAAGATGTCGGATCATTTTTATAATTCCTGCTATTGCTCCTAGAATAACAGGGGCCAATTTTATAACCAAATAAGCGCCTACAGCACCCATCACAACTTTGAAGGCCGTAGAACTGAATATATGTCCCAGGAGTGTCGAACCCAATGCCGCCAATTGGGGACCATACTCGTCTACTAATTCATTCAACCTTATCAATACGACGTTCCATAATTTACTTAAGGCCTCTAATAAAGGAGGAATAACCGGGGCCAGAGCATCTTGCAGCTCACCAAATAACCCCATGAACATATCCCCAAGAGCATCCCACATGGCAGACATTTCTGCCGATGGTGGTGTTTGGATAAAGTCGGTTATCTTATGAATGACCCATGTTAAACCCTCGATAACAACCGGCAACAATCCCATAAAGACATTCTTGACAGCGTTAAAGAAATCACTAACCCCCCCTAAAATCTCACCTCCGGCACCGGCACCACCCCCCAACCAATTTGTAAAAGCTTTTTTGATCCTTAATAGAAACGCCCTGACGCCTGTTTTGGGATCATCACCGGAAAGATCAGACATAAATGTGGCGAATGCATTTCTGATGGGTGATATTATTTCCTTATGAAAACGTTTAGCATCGAATAAATTTCTAATACCCCCGAATAGTCTTTTAACACCAGGGAAGGCATTAACAAACATCCTCCCTATATCCCTCCCTAATCTATACACCGCCACAAGAGCCCGCCGGATAGCACGTAACATTTTCCTGAAAGGTCTGGATCTCGTTATCCCTCTTGCCAGGCCCTGCATGAATGCATCAAAAAAGCTCTTGAACTGTCGAGTTCCTTGATGTGTTAACCGTTTAATATTGTCAGCTAACTCCTTCATCACCTCCACCTGACTCAGTTGTTTTTTCTCTGCGTCTTCAGCACCGGCGGCAATGTCGGAATATTGAACACCCTGTTTTTCCATGGAAAATGCAGCCTCTAGAGCAGCCCCCTGCAGATTTGTGCTCTGAGACAAGTATTTTCTCTCTGCCGCAGTGAGATCCTTGATGTCTCTTCCGGTAGCAAAAAATGAGTTTCTAAGTTGATCAATGATCTCGGCGGGATTTTCCGAATTCATCAATTTCATTGTGTCGACATTCATCCCAAAAGCAGCCGCTAGATCGGCAGCACTCTTAGCGGCGTCCTCGAAATTCATAAACTTGTCAACAAGACCGCCGAGAGTCTTGACATCGACTCCTAACTTAACAGCATACGTCGATACTGCAGCTATTTCTTTGGTGGCCATATGTCCAAATTGATCAACATTAGCAATCATCTCTCCCATGGTTTTACCCACTACTTTGGATGAAATGCCAAACTGCTTACCCATATTGATGGCATATGAACCGACCTCTCGGAATGAATCAACAACATCCTTCCCCATCAACTTGAAGTGCTCCATCATCTGGCCTTGTATCTCAGCGGTCAGCCCGAGCCCTCTTCTAAACATTGCCAACTCAACCCCGGATTCTTTAAAGTATTTCATCAATCCGTTAAGGGCAATTCCTAGTGATTTTGCAACTTCAGCATTCTCTTTAAGGATTTCAGCCAACCCCTTTCGACCGTACCCATATACCCGTGATAAGCGAAGACCGGTACCGGCAAGATCTTTCATCTGTTTACGTGTGTCTCCAACCACACCAATGAGTGCTTTTCCCTCATTCGAAGCCAAGGAACCAAACTCCGCGCGCACTTCTTCCATGGCGATTCTTAATTCATTGGCGCCACCGGTCATATTTCCAGCCATGGCAACCAATCCGCCGAATAACTTGAATGGGATAGCGATGATTGATAGGCCTATGCTGAATATGCCTTTTGCAACGCTGGTAACAATATCAAATAAACCGGTAACGCCACCTGTAATAGTTTGAAAGATAGAAGATATCCCCAAAAGTCCAACACCGGTCTTTATAATACTGCCTATTCCAAAACCAGCTTGTTCACTGCCGGCGGCAGCACGTTCGGATTCATCGGCGACTTCCTCCATATTCTCTCTCAGTTGCTCGGAATCTTGAACCTGATCTTGGAGATTACAACTGTCCATAGCCCTACAAAGACGTTGGGAGATTTTTGCCTGATCACTCAGTAATTTCCCTTGCTCTCTTAACAGATCTGAACGTGCTGAAATGAGATCGTTAATCTGTTGTTGCAGACCTAGTTGTCCCCCTAAATCATCATTACCTGGTGGCACTTTAATATCCTTTAGTCTATCGGTACTTTAAGTAAGTATTCACGACGACATAATCTAGAGCCCTATAGATGCCACTCTCGTCCAAATTGTTGAAAAAAATCTTTAGCAGCATGCCTTTTTTGATCTAATTTTTTCTTTATAACATCCATGGTGACATGAGACGTATTAAGCGTTTCATAAAGATCACGTGAAGACTCTAACATAACTTTAAAAGCTTGAATAGACCTTGGATTTCCCTCTAACTTGATATGAGTTTTGTGCCCAAGTATATGAGCAGCCGCGACTGATTCGAGCAATTGCCATTTATTTTTAGAAACCATAATGTCATCACCTCTAAGATTAATTATGCATCTAATCAACTAAACCGTCTTAAACTAGCTGGTACTTGCTCTCTTCCCCGCCCTTGCAGTGCTCTCATGTCTGGTGTGTTATGTTGTAATGCTCTGGAAGCCGTAGAATTTTTATCATTTGCATCTTTGAGTTCCTTGTTTACCCTCTCGATAAACCATATGCGTTGCCATACCGGAAGACGATAGGCCTCGCGATACGAAAACCCCATATAATACATTAAGGCAAAAATGTGCTCCAAAAATAACTGTTTATCATTCGGTGTCAGGCCAAAAAAACGAGGCACCCATTGGCAGGCGCACCTCCGAATGCTCACCGCACTGAACGCAGTCCATCCATGCCTTCATCTCAATGCCAGGTTCATTTTTATCAATATAACGACGCAAGAAAAGAGAATCTCCTGCCGGCATATTGCGCACAAAATAACCTATCTTATTCTTATCGGTGACGTCTCCGACAGATATAATCTGTCTTTTGAAACGTTCTGTAATCAAGCTATCATTTAATTGACCACTTTTCTTTTTTCTTTCCGAAATAACCAGCATCTCTTGTTCATCAGCACCAGACATAAACTTAAAACGTACAGTCTTCTTAGTCATTGGAAGCTGGACTTGAAATAGGTTGGCGCCATCAGCAATTGGCTCAACCTTCAATCTTTTAATGGGCAAATCCGCTAAATTAAATGCTTGCTTAGTTTTTTCACCGCAATTAGGACAATCAGCTTCCACGTTATACTCAGAACCATAACCGGTAATACGAATCGCGGTCATGATTGCATTTCTATCCCCTACAAGCATCTCTGAAGTATCGATACTTTTATTAATAAGGCAGGATTTTAAAAGAGCAGAAATAACTGTGCCCTTTCGAATAAGTGCTTTAGAAGTAAGAATATCCTCTTCTCCGGCAGTCATAGCACGAATATCAACAGTCTCCTGCCCATACAATGCACTTCCTGCATCATACACTACCCCCCTAGAAGGAAGGGGAACTGTCTCCACCGGTACCTCAAACCCAAAATCATCTTGCATTACATTACTTGTACTATAACCTTGAGCTTGTGCTTGACCTGCACTAAATATTTCGTTACGTGAATTTCTATCCGATTCTTGGGACATCATTTACCTCGATGTTGTTAAATCACTAAACATAATATCACCTAAAACACTAAGACTGTAAATAATAAAAAACCTCCCAGGTTTCCCAAGGAGGTTCATCAAAAATGGATTATCCTAAATTGATATTAGTATTGTAAAACGCAATTGTCAAAACGGATTGTGAGCGTAACCTCGGCCGGATCTTCTGTGCCATAATCTAACTCTCCAAAACCGGCAGATGTTAACATAGCGCCTTTGATATCCCATAGCTCCACCACGGTACCTACAGGATCAGTCATTTTTAATTGACAATCTCGTTTATAAAAATCTGCATAACCGGCGCGACCCGAAACCGACTCATAATGAGTCCGAACCCATTCCATCACCTGTTGTGCGCCGGAAGGTGCAATAGGATCATGAAGAGTAACAGAAAGAGTCTCAAACGTAGTTTTACCAGCAAGATATCTCGTTGAATTAAGGTAAGGGATTGCCTGCTCTGATGTCGTAAATGTGGGTCTTGCCGTTGTTTTAATTAAAAACGCGTCAATTCCCTCTATTGCAAAAACCCACCTAAACTTACGCTTGGGCTCAAATTTATTTGGTAACATATCCGTAACTGAAAGAGTCTCTGCCATTTTTTTATTCTCCTACCAAGCTGGTCTAATTTAAATATATAACTGCACTCATTTATATCATCAATCGATTATAAAGAATCCGGATCAATCGCATTTGTAAGCACAAAATCAAGCGCAATAAACTCTACAGCCTTTGTTGGTTGTAGGAAAATCTTGCCTCGAAGTGTATTATTTTCGATATCCGTCTGTGTTGTTGTTGTTGTATCAATCTGTACTTTAAATTTCACAACACCCTGTTGTTGCTGAATTTGTTTAAGAATCGGGTTTACGGCCGCGGAAAACTTAGCAAGAGTTTCCTCCCTATTAGGCTCGAACAATATCGTTTGACCCACAGCCCGAACTCGTCGTCTAACTTCAATCAATAAACGCCTAACATTAACTCTATCCAACGCGCTCTGTGCACTTAATAGCGTCTTCTGGCCAAATACCTTCGGACCACCCGTCGCTGGAAAAGATGCAATGGGATTGATGTCGGTTGAATATAGGTCATCTAAATTTTTCTGATTTAATTGGACAGCCAGATTCTCTACATTACGTAGGGCACCTCGTGTAAAGCCGGCTGGTGCATACCAAGGATAAGCCACGGAATCGTTTAGGGCAAAAGCGCCTAATACGGCAACCGTAGGTGGTACCTTCACTATAGTTGATGTACCATTATCTACCATAGTAAGATCCGGAAAATATGCGGCCGCAAATGAACTGTCTAGATTTCTTCCACCAAAATTACGTGCTGTTGTTGTTACATCAACCAACTGAGTTACAGAAGAAGTTATGAATAAATCATCAGAATCCTTTTCCTCAATGTCCATCAAATAAAATGCATCGAATCGATTTTCAATGGCGTCCAGTGCATAATTTGTAATGGAGCGATGTCTCAAACCTGGGATGGCCAACAACTGAATATCGTCGTAAGCTTTTTCAGCCATCACATCGATTGCTTTGCGATAAGCTGCTAAAGTTGGACCGTTCAGCCCTCCCTGTGTGGCCACATTATCGAATTCACGGCGGACCGCAATATCAGACATCTTGAATTTTTGAGTACCGAAGATGTTAAGGCCATCGAACCCACCCTGCATCATCAGGGTAAACTTAAGATATTTTCGTGTAGTAGAATCTCCAAAATCCTTTGTTACATCCAAAAAACGACCAGGTTGTGTTGTACCATCTGACTTAGTCAAATCTGCTAGCGTCCCATTGCGACGATATTGGGCAGCTTGCCATTCTGTGGCATTTGGTAAGTCGATGGCTACGCTCTGTGTCACCACCTGCACCCTTTCTAACGTAAATCTATTATTACAGAACCTATCCGAATCTACGACTGTGCCGGCTCGATCAGCTGCTCCCGCATTGTTTCCTACCCACACTGGGCGTGAATTAGCAACTCGAAACATTGGAAAATACTTAGTCCAAGAATCTATCTGATCGTCGTGTGCCAGCGTGCTATTTGGGAAACTTAAACTCTCTTGTTTCGTGGTCTGTATTCCCCAGTAATAATCTGAACTGGCCACCGTAGTGCCCCCACGATTGATCGCCATACTACGACGAAATGGTACCGGAGGTTGAGAAATCGATGACATACACGAGAGCTTATCAACGGCTTGGTATGCGTCTGCCCCGAGGCCGGTGTCTGTACCAACTGCTCCACTCACTGCGGATATCACACCGGTACCTGATGTTATAAGGTGAAACAATCCTCGGAAACCTACTGGAAGAGCACCTTCATCGATCCCAAGCGGGCCCTGGTCAACAACCGGATTCATTTCAACCCGCACAAGGTTTGACTTATTAGGAAAGCGACCCTCTAATTGTAATTTTTGAGACCCCAACGCTCTGTCAAAGTCGAAATACATACGTTGATCCCCTATCCTCCTAGCAATGTAGTTCTCTGACGCGGGATTGAGATTACAGTTCGTAAATTTTTCATAGACCCTAATATTCTTATCATTATCCCACAAATCGCGAATTGCGACATCAAATGTCCCATATTGCGCTGCACCAGGTTTGGTAGAAGTGGATTTTTTGATATTGTATATACTGATCTTCATTCTCTCAGGTGGCAGATCCAACGTCGTGGGTGTATAACCTCCCACGCCATCAGATAAAGCCACAAATCTAAATAATGAAACAGCGCCCTCACCCATATCCTGTGATGTCACATAGGGCGAAAAAGCAGCTTGGTATCGATCGTCAAATCCGTCAAAATTGGGTATACCATAAGCGTCGGTTGTCTCTGATATATCAGCCAGACTTCCGCTGTTCCGCCCGATCGATGCCGTAACCATGAAAGCGATTTGTTGTCCCGGGCGTTTGCCTCTCTGCCAAAAGGGCGTTCCGGCGGCGTGTTGGGGATAGCCGGCTGAGCCTGAAAGGCTTGAATGTGACCCGGTTATGGTTGCAAACTGGGGATGGATTCCCCAATGCGCATATAAATAATGTCCTGCCTCCTCAACCTTCAGCGGATCAGTGTTGAAAACATTGGGAAAATAGGCACTACTGTTCATGTCAAAAGAAGCCGTAATAATGGCACCGTATGATTCATTAGGGGTATGACCATTAAGCAACATCACAAATTGACCGTTGGTGTTAGCGGTCTTGGAAACATCACCGACCCAACCACCGCCACAGTCTGTGGCGGTGGGGCCAAAAGATGCTGTGGTATATGTAGCACCGAAAATTGAACCACCCGCACTGTGGCGCGCCGCTGGAGTGGTTATAAGTGGAGCATTGTTTTCATTATCACTACAGGAGAGTGCAGCAATCACCCCGGATGGAGTCATCAATACTCCCCGAAGAATGGGCACAGACTGAGTGAGAACATTTACCAACTCAAAACCGTTTCCGGTGGTACCTTCGGTCAGCCCAGCCTCTCGAAGAACAGTGGATGTAGGGCTGGATTCAGACATGTAACACCCAAACAGAAATGTACGACCCTCTATACCGGTAGTTGCCGTAGGGGTGGGAGAGTAGGAATTATCCCCGATATCACCATCCGCATCGCCTTGAACCAGTCGCTGACCTGCCACAAATCCCGCGCTCGTAACCGAACCGTCAGCATTGCGTTGTTGACAATCTCCAGCCCCCAATACTCGCATAAAAGTACCCGAGCCGGCTCCATTATCAAACCAAGCCCGAATTGCAAGTGGACCAAATTTTTTCCCATCCGTATCCCCAAACTTCACAGCAAATTCGGAAAAATTTGCCACTTTGATTGGTACAAAAGCGGGACCTTTTCCCGAAGTTCCGATGACACCTGCCGGTATACCGGTAGCAACCGTCGCCTTCGGACCGGTTAAATCAATTTCCCGTGCTTTTATTCCAGCGCTACTAAAAACCTGTTCCGCCATTTTTCATGCTCCTAAAACGATTATTCCTTAATATGTATTTACTTACTCAAAACTTACGCCAGTTTGTGTTATGATAAAATCAATCGCAATATACTCAATTGCACGTGTAGGAATGACAATGATTCGACCGTTTAATCGATAGTCGTCAAAATCTTGCGCAGAATTATTGCTATCATCCATGATAACCTTGAACTGTTCAATACCCTGTTGGGCCTGTACTAAAGCCAACAGCGGGACCGCTTGTGATAAAAATTTGGCCCGTGTTGCCGGAGTATTTTGGTCAAACAGAATGCCCCTAGCTACGTTGAAAACCAACCGCTTAACCTCAATAAGCATTCTCCTCACATTGATCCTATCCAAAGCTGTTTGAGATGCTTGAAGATTTTTTTGACCGAATATTACAAATCCCACATTCGGGAATGTCGCAATCGGATTAATTCTAGCATCATACAACGTATCACGATCTGCAGCACTTAATCTAATATCAACGTTGGTCACAAATCCCAACGATCCTCGCGAGAAACCTGCGGGTGCAAACCATGGACGTGCCACCTTGTCATTCAATCCTAGAGCACTTAATGCAGCAACTGACGCCGGCACCTTAGCGACTGAATTATTGACATCATCCCTTACCCAAACGTCAGGAAAATAGGTTCCTACATAATTGTTGTCAATATTTCTCAACTCAAACTGTAACGCCGTATCCGTGACATCAGAATAATTGCCATCACTAGCATATACGCGATTGCCGTTCTCATCATAAGGCTCCAAATCCATTACGTAGAAAACTTGGCCATTTTCTTTTGCATTCTGCCCTACAAAATCAGTAACTAATGGATCCCTGATACCTGGAATTGCTACAATATTAGCATTAGAAGTTAGATGATCAGTAATAATCGAGGATGCTTGCTTATAAGCTATAATAACGCTGTTATTAATTCCTGCACCAGCAGGATTACGCGTTGCATTAGCCTGAACTCCCAAACATGACGTTGAAGTAGTGTCTCCATAATCGGCGTTTGCTTTACCACCTGCAGCTACGGTGGAGGTTGCCTTATCATTCATCAAAAATTGATCTCTATCGAGAATATTAAGACCGTCAAACCCACCATAAAAAATGTTAGTATATTTCGCAAATCCCCCGAAACGATTGAAATGTGCACTAGAAGAATTCAATAATGTAGCCAACGTAATTCTACCGTTGGTGAAATCAGCTTCTGTTAGGTTCGTTAAAGTGTACTTGGCGCTTGATAAGCGACCATTTCGAATATAGGCAGTCGACTTGATTGTATCAGCCGCAGACCCTGTTACATCCGTAATGTGTCCCGCACCATCCAGTCCTATTGGAAGAGCGACGCGCGCTAGCGTAAATTTATTACTATTAAACGCATCCGCCCCGGCCCCGGTTACAAGAGTATCTAGCTTTTGAATTCCCATAAACTTAGTATACGCATTGACAATGCGGTTGAGCTTATTTCCTTCGTTGGTCCGAAATAGAGCATTTGCCAATCCGGTAGGCGAAGCTGAGGACGAAATGGGCAACAACGTATTATGAACCCCCCAATAAATGCGTGAATCGGCTCTCTCATCAGTACCCTGTTGTCCTGCAAAGTTGGCCGTAGTAGATGCCTCACCTCGAGTGCACTTCCATGTATAAGGAAGTGGGGGAACAATGGAACCCGTCAGGCCCGATGTTGCCTGTGAATCGGTTGGAAGCGATGAAGTGACGCTCTGTAATCTGGCGCTATTAGTATGTGTGATGCTTCCGAGATCGGGAATCACGGTATCCCACAAATCAGTCAGTGTATTGTTTGTCTTTAGTGTTGGAATTCCTCTAAACCCGAAAGGCATTGCATCCTTAGGAACCTCACCAGCATATAATGGAGCTGATATCTGTACCCGAACCAATGATGAAACATTTGGGTACTTTCCGTTTATTATCAGACGTCTTTCTGCCTCCAGTTCCGCATCAAAATTGAAAAATACTTTGGTATCTCCTATAACTCTACCCAGAAATCTATCGCTATTGGGATCCAAGTTACAGTCTAGATATCTTTCAATTATCTGAGGATCAAAATCAGTGTCGTCAAATTCACGAACCTGCACTTCAAAAGAAGGATAGGGATACCCCTTATCCATGGAAGGTTTTAGGTTAGCAATAGATATCTTAAATTTATCATTCGCATATGCACCATCAGATAACGTCTCAAAATAAAATAGGTCATATTCCTTCTGAGCATAGGGCTGCGAGATAAAGTGTGTCGTTCTTGGCGTCGTGTAACGTGTATCAAAACGACCAAAAGCACCCAAGTAAGGCAGGGTCGTATCTCCCGAACTATCCGAAGTATTCATTGCTCCGGAGCACAACAATATGGACTGATTATCAATTGATAGCTGTGCTAGCAAACTATCAACGGGAAAATCAACATAAAGAAGATGTTTCTTTTCCTCAAACTTGAGGGGATCGGTATTTAAAAAATTAGTTATATAAAATGGGCTTCGTGGGTCTAGAGAAGCAGTATATATCTTCAACCCTGTTTGGTCATCCGCGCCGCCGAACTCCGCGCCGTCCGAGTTAGAAAGAACCAACTTAAAAGTAAAAGCCGGCATCTGGCCCGAGACGCTATCGGTACACATCGCGTCATCACCGGTGGAGACGTGGTTTGCGGTACCGGGATCAGGCACCCGAGACGCGTGATATGGCACATTATAATCCAGGGCTTGAAAAATTGTACCGGTAGCAGTAAACAGTATAGCCCTAACAAGGTTTATGGTATCATCTCCCCCTTCGGTTCCCGGAAAACTCTGGTTATCACTAAAAACAGGAAATGCAGTGGGTTCGCCACCACCGCCAAAGAGACTTGCAGATACAAAGTGTCGTGCACAGAGAAACTGTACCACACCTCTAGGGTGCCAGTCTGCCGCAGGGGGTTCCCCGGCGGTAGTGGCAGCCGCTGATTGCGGTCCGCCGGATCCGGTAATTCTAAACCCTGCATTTCTAACGGTACCGAGAGCAATTGTGTCCTGAATATTGGCGAACGTAGTGTTGGCACCACACCCCAACACGCGCATGAAGGTACATGCTGTTTGATTCTTAAGGAATTCCTGAACTGCATAGGGTCCAAAAAATTTGGGATCTAATGATCCGAATCGCGTCTCAAAGTCTCGGAAATCGCCCACTATTACAGGCACAAAAGCCGGACCGCGCTGAGCTGCAGCAATAACCCCTGCTGGAATCCCAACTGGAGGTTGTTTGCGCAGCGAAACATCAATCTCTCTTTCAAAAAAACCGGGTGAACGAAATGTTTGCTCAGCCATGTAGCACTCCTTGAACTAAAACTTTACGGAAATAAATATGCACAAAAATCCTGATTGACCTTATCTTTAGACAGAAGATAGTCTAAATATCAATCTCTGTTAATGTTTCTAATCCCGGATTGGTATTACCGGTACTAATATCCACATAAATAGACTCTCCCTTAGAAGTAGAAACAACGGGGGGAAGAGGTACCTCGTAAGTTTCACCGGTAAAAGGATCATTCCCCAAAAAAGGTACAGACACAGCATTATTACGACCACCCATAGCACCCCCAATATTAACACTATCATCGTGTAATGCACTAACCCCACCCACAATATTAGTGGAATCTGAGGCTGCTTTACCGTTTTTTCCTAATAATCGTGTACCCGGTAATGCATCAGTATCGGTTGCCATATTTTCTAATACATATTTTCCCACATCGCCACTTGGGGGTCCCACTTGTCTCACTGTCGTCATGTTAACATTTGCCTGTAGAATATCAAAACTAATCTCCGGTGCACTCAGAAAAGATCGTAGAGCATTGGGTGCACCAGGATATGAAGGGTTGACAATATAAGCTGGTACGTCAATGCTAAAACTATATTTCACTATTCTTTCCTGGTCCGAAAAATCAGTAAAATTATTGTCCGAATTCAAAGATGGTTGAACATATGCTACAAACCAATAACCCTTCGACGTCTCAATTCTAAACGTTCGCTGGTGCATATCCTGATAAACACTCATAAGAGCGGTCAGCATATTGTTCATTTGTTGTGTATATTGTGTCCAAAACGTAATTTCGTAGGTAGCAGTATAATGCTTAACAGGAGGAATCGTGATAAATTCATATATGTTTTTGTTATTTAAATTATTTGCCAACAACATATTTTGTTGAGCAGCCATAGAAGGCTTGGTGGGAATACGACGTGACGCGACTGTTCCCGGCAATGAACCGGTAACACTGATGCCACCCTGATATCGATTCCGATGTGACAGACTTACGGTATTATCCTGGTTATGTACTCCCACCTTGTTGATTAATTGTTGATAGCGAGGATCTCTTTTACTCAACCTTTTCTTGATTACCAGTGGTTGCGTCTGTCCTGGTCCAGCGCCCTTTGTTGCATCCTGTTCTATGCCTGTTCTGACCATCGAAATCAAAGGTAATATAAGGATACCGGCCTTGTCACGTAAGGGTCGGTTTCTTCTTAATATAGCAAATCTCTCACCAGTTGCAAAAATAACAGGGGTTTTCCGAGTTGCATCTTTCAAAGTATAATAAAAGGGTATCTCTTTATTAAATAAATCAAATAATGCACGGTCTACATCTTCTATGGTACACTCTGGAATAGAAAAATCTTCCGGAACATCTGTGCCCTCGTATCCCATCGAAATGGACTGACCATCGACCTTAGATTTTGTAAGTCTTGTAGACATTCTCTACGTCTCCTATGAATCCGAATAAAAAGATGAATCTATGATGCCAATTTCATCTTCTTTATTGTTTCCGCCTTTGGGCGAAACCTCAGCGGGTCCAGAAATTGGTCTAGTGACCACATCCTTTGCTATCAGCGAACGTTTATCTCCGGTCGGGCCCTCACTGTTTTCAGGAAACCCTCGCTGTTGAACGAACGTAGTCTGCACGGCGCCCGGGTCGGAATAACTTTCGTCAGTTGGTCCAATTGGATCCTTTTCTATCAAACCTATCCGAGCCTGTTTTCCAACTAACTTAATACCGGTAGTGTGTTCAATTTCGCCATATATGGTACTCTGTACAGTTTTTGACGTTACTTCAAAAAATGTATCGCCATAACTAAAATAATCACCGGTACGTGCGTCAATTCCTTTATCTAGTATATCCCTACTCTGCAAATAAACGTCAATGCTATAGTAGTTTTCCTGCCCAAAATTATTCGTTCTGACTTCAGACGGTGCCCATGTAACTCGGGCGCCTATTTCAATGGGAGGGTCAAAAACTTTTTCCATTGCCTCTTCATAAACATCATGTACATTTGTTAAATCTTTTCTTACATGATAATAATAGATCTTTTGACCTACAACGTCTTTTACCAACTCTTTATTGACATCAGCAATGAAATCAATTTCGCGAGGAGTAATGAATAACCTGGCCAACTCTTATCTCCTACCCCATAATAATGGCTTTGCCATTGGGGATTGGTATGCCTCTTAAAATCCTTTGTAGATTCTCTACCTCAGTTGCTTCCGTCTCAATCAATTTTCCGTATGTCATCGTATCTAACATTTCCTTTAATTCAGTCCGAAGATTAGTTTTTTCCTCCCTTCCATTAGACACTAAATCTCCGCCATTTAATGCTAGAGTTGTATCAGCAATTGGGATAGAGTCAAATTTTGATCTAATCAATCCCAGGACCTCTTTACAGTCTGCTAGGGTATACTGTCTCACCCACTGACGACCTATGCTATTAATACGATTGAACTTTAAGTTACCATATGGTACATTGGACAAGTTATTTACGCCGTAAATTGTATCGTCGGTATAAGATGGCTTAAACGGATTCGGATTAAACCCAACACGAAACCATAACTTCAGGGGATTATCTCTAGTAGGCATTGGAAATATTCTTATCTTGGTTCCCTCCACACGATATGAATAATTAGAACGTCTTACACGATTGGAAAGATCCAGCTGTCCTGCCCGTAATACATCTTCGAATACTGGAAGAACATAAAACACCGTTTCAGGTGTAAAAGACTCAAATGAAAACTCATTATTCAGATAATTTATAGCAGAAGTTGTATCAAAAAAACGATAAGCTGCTTGAGAAGAAAAGTGATATACGTCCATAATTTTTAATTTGGTTTGTGGCGTATTAAGAGCATTATCAAAAAGCCTGTTTCCATCAGCGTCCTTGAGATCTTCGTAGATATCATAATCCTGGATTCTTGTCCTTAACTGGATTGACCCGCTAACTGTATCGTATGAACCACCAATCCCTGCCTCGGTTGCATATGGCTCCGCTTGTCTTAATGGAAATTCATGATTTTCACGGGGGAGAAGCTGTTCATAACCGTGTGGACCTATGTTATAGCTTTTTGCATTTCCCATATTATCGACACTACCAGATACCGCACTTCCTGTTGGGAACCCCATTAAATTCATTAACTGAGAAGACGCCTGATATTGATTAACAATAGATCCATACTCTAGTAGCGACTCCTCAAAACATGCCCAGATCTGCTTCTTGGTCAACTCCACACTCAGAATATCATCACCAAGTTTACGCTTAACAAAAGTTACCATTGAATCAGCTTCTCCCTGGAAGGCATCATCACTGTCAAAAAAACCAAATGGAGTTGGATTAAGAGTATTTTTAAAATTTACCACTAAAAATCTCCGGGAGCAGATACAACAATAAATATGGAGACGAAAGAAGAGATGCTTGAAAGAAAAAGAAACCGCTCATAACAGGCATATGAGCGGTCTCAAATTTAAACTTAAGCGTACACCATTGATTGAAGCTATGGCCTAACCAGGCCGAGATGTTTCACCGGCGCCGTTTCGTTTGATGTTGAATGATCCACTACCGCCCAGGTAAATGTAATTCATTCCATCACATAAGAAGTATGCACTTTGACCTGCAATGAAGTGGGCATCGGCGGGGGTTTGTTGGCCTTCATCTGCGATAAACTCAAACTGGCTTCCCATGGAATTGCTCAGTTCTGACAATGTGGCCCCCGGGTGCGTGAGGTGGCTTCCGGACGGGATGCAGATTGTAGCATGTCCATCGCCGGCATTGGATGCCGTCAATAGCAATCCGCCGACCGCAAGACCCCTACCAAAACTGGAAGTCTGTATCTTGACAGTGAAAGTAGAACCAGCGTGAAGTGTGGCTGTTGGAAATGCGATTAGTTGGGTGTAATGGCCAGAACCGGTTGCATTGATTGTGGTCAGACCTGGCATTAGAGTCCCAGACGCACTCTGGATTTCATGCGGTATGTAAGACGGCGCAGATTCAAATTCGATACCTGAACCAGCAGATGTCACCAATCCCTTTTTAGCAGTATATTTAATTTTTGGCATGATCTTTCTCCTTTTGAGTCTGCATGCTCCCACACCCGCCGGCAGGATCGGCTGATCATATGGTCATGGGTCTTGCTTATAAGTATTTATGCCGGTATGAATCTACCTACATTAATTCATGATTTTATTATGGACCTGCAGCTGTAATAGCAGCATTGGTGAACGCAGTCCCGGTTAGTGTGATGCACTTACCGCTATCCGCAGCCGTTAGTGAGTCAGTCGAAGTTATCGACTTCCTGGTATATTTCTGTCCCGACATGTCGCCCTGCAGGTTCATACCGCTTCCAACAGACTGAACTAATCCTTCTTGGGGTGTATACGTAACTTGTGGCATAATCTTTCTCCTTATTTGTTCCCATGCTTTTAGCACATCGGGAAACTCAATTGATCATGTAAACCAGACCCATGGATAAGTATTCACTCTATTTTATCCAAAAACTTTAAGAGCCCATGTAAAAAGGCCCATTGCGACCTGAACGGCGGCAAATATCGTGATTGCCTTGGTCTTGAACGTCTTTAACTCTTCCACCTCAGCAACCAACTCTTTCAATTGTGTGGGGGAACAAACATCATCGATCTTTTCCTTCCATACCTTGAGCTCATCGACCTTGTCTTCCTTAACTTGCATCTTGGCGAATTCCTGTTTGAGATGCTGGATTTCGTCCTTAAGACCCGATATACCCTCCGAGAGCCGCTCAAGCTCCTGTAGGACTAATCTGGAATACTCATTCCAACCGTTTTGATTTTCATCAGGCATTCTGAATTTTCTCCTCATCCAGCATTTTTTTCAATCTACTGGCACTTAATCCACTCGAAGCTTCATTCCTGATGTCTTGTAAGTTGGCACCAGAATCCAAAAGTTCAAGAATTGTTTCCAAACAACGAAGCATGATTGAATTCGAGGTGACATCCCAAGCCATTCCCAAAACGCCCAATGAATTACCGGAATCATCTTCACGAGGAACTAGCTTACACCAAAGAAGCCGGCTCTCATATTCGACAAAATAAGTTACCGCCTTTCCTGAAAGTGCTAATTGGTGTTTTTTCACTGCTTCATCGCAAAGGATGGGACACTTGAACATTTCCCCCAAATTTTTTGGTTCATCACACGCAAATGCATTCCCTCGTTTGGAAAGCACAGCGTGATCATTTCCCACCGACCACATGGTCACAGGAACAGGAAAGTTAGAGAAAAAACCCTCAAACATCTTAAGGTCTCTTTTCAATTGATCATCTCGGGTATTCAATTGATCACATAATGCATGCAATCGTTCAATGTTCTTGCTTTTACTCTTTTTGGAAGGTGGTTTCATAAGAATAAATATAAGATTCAAAACAAAAAAAAGCGGGATGCCAAAAAATGGCATCCCGCAAAAATAAACTAAACCTAAAAGATCTAGATAATATTGAGATTCAACACCGTAACAGTACCGTAGAAGTCAGACCGAACCATCTTCTTACCGTATCGAGTCATAACACCCTTACGCGGGGTGAAATCCTCCGGAGCGAAGATCGTTGGAGTAACAATAAGCGGTACATATGGAGCGTAGACATAGCCTGTCTCCAGATAACTTCCGCCTTTATAGCCGACCAGTACCTTATTCCGTGGGAAATAAGGATCCTTGTAAACAGTAAAGCGATTGCTAAGTGTACCAACCTTCTCAGCACCGAGTGTAAACGGTTGACCAACCTGACCATCACCATCGAGGGTATAAGCCGGCCGATAGAGAACCGATGCCTCCAACATAGTCGCAACATCAGGAGAAACTACAATGAAATTGGCCGAACCGCGCAATGTCAATCGATGAATCTCATTTGCCACATCAATGATGGTCTCCACCAGGGTCTCATACCACTCACGAACCGTACCAGCAAATGATGGACCACTCATTAGTGAATCGCTCTTGCCTGCCTCTGCCCCAGTTTCCCGATTGACAAACTTACCGGGGGCACGAGACCAATAGCGATTAGTTTTAGCCTGCATAAGAAGGTCATTCAGGATCTCACGATCAATCTCTAGAGCAATCTGCTCGGACAAGATCTGTGTAAGCTCAACTTCTGCATCCAAACTATGATAGGCATTCAAGTCCTGTGCTAACTCTGGCGACCAACGAGCACGTAGTTTACGCGTGACAGCTGTAACGGCTAACGATTCAATCTTGATATCAATCTCAGGAATTACCGGAGATGGATTCGTAGCAAAATTGGACTCGAAAGTCGGAATTGTCAGAGTACTACCGTCTGCCTGTGCGCTCAATGCCGGATCGATTGGGAACGAAATCTCACAACTATTAAATGCGCCAGCTCCCTCAGTTCCTTGAACTGCATTTCCTGAACAAATCATCAACATGACCGTATCCGCTGCCGAAGTATTGGCCAATGCATCGGGTGTAAAGGTTGATGTATTAGCATCCCATTTCCCTACACGATTGAGTCGACGCACATTCAGGATGTTTCTAGACTGTTGCATAATCGGTCCAACCACGCTGGTCGAATTATTGGTAACAGATGAAACCCATTTCAATCCTGTGCCGACATTCGCGTCCGGGCCGGTGGTTGACGCATTGTAAAGAGCAAAATTCTTGGGCAACGTAAAATCAGCAGACTGAGCATTGGATCCTGTCAGGCCTGTAGTTTTAATAAAACATGCAATATAGGACGCCGCAGTGTTACCACCCCCAGCAGTCTCAATCCGATTGACCAATTGAGGATCGAATTGGATCAACTGACCATCGGTTCCAGTGGCATGTAGAAATCTAGCAGTCGTCGGTCCAGTCTGAAAAGTGTTCGTACCCCCATATGCACCAGAGGCCAATAGGTCTTGAACATTGTATGCCGTTGTACTGACATGTACTCGTGAATAACCAGATCCTGCCAGATTATATTGACCCCCAAGTCCTAATGATCCAGACTGGATGCCTTTTCCAACAGGCGAATTATAAATTGAGGTACCACTCATATAGGTGGCACTATTAGCAATTGCTGTTCTGTCTGCACCCACCGCCGTGCCGTAAGTGTAATCCAAATAAAAGAGCAGCCCGGAAGGTAAGCTCATCGGTTGGATGGAAACCAGCTCATTAGCAATCAAGCCACCAAAAACCCGACGCACGATCGGGAATGCAATATTACTGAATCCCCGTAGATCAGTAGAAGAAGCGGTATTCCCACCGCCGGTAGAAACAGAACTCTGTTCCCTCAATAACTGGCTGGCTTGATTCTCGAGAAGCCGAGACATATTCTCGCGATGTACACCGGTCATTCCACGAAGAAGTCCGGTCCGGCTCCATTTCTCGATCAACCGGCGATTTTGGGTGCCCAGATGCCGTTGCCGGATACCCTCGGTAAGTTGTTCAAGTGAAAAATTGTTAGACATTTGATATCTCCTTAATATTAATTTGAGTTAAAATCGATTACTTGTCCTTGTTAAGTCCTGCAAGAACCGCCCATCGATCTACCTCATTTCCACTCTTGGCCGGAGATGCCGACCGGATTGATCTGGAAGATGAACCGAGCGTCCTAGC